>JABLTK010060262.1_pt1 | contig 14667 bp, 10 predicted proteins | sample 7160131 | NCBI WGS metagenome assembly JABLTK01 (sample SAMN14651221, study PRJNA627086) | human gut metagenome | isolation source: feces | host: Homo sapiens
CCGTCATGCCCAGGGAAAAGACGAGGTATCACGAACATGGTTGCACGATGAGAAGGAACAAGCTCGCCGTGAATCAGTAGCGGTCGCGCCCGTATGCGCGCGGCCCAAGATAGGAGAATTGAGTGCCGAAAGCACGCGTATATGAACTTGCCAAGGAACTTGGCGTTGACAGCAAAACCGTTTTAAGCAAACTTGAGGCGATGGGCGAATTCGTGAAGTCCGCATCGTCTACCGTTGAACCTCCCGTTGCACGCAAGCTGAGGAACGCATTCGCGTCCAGCGGACAGGGCAACGCATCTGATTCCAAGAAGCCGGGCCATACGGCCAAGAAGCCTGCCGAACCGGCATCTCATTCCATGCCAAAGCCGGCCGCTCCGTCAGCACCGAAGCCGGCTGCCCCCGCAGCGCCGAAGCCGCGTCATGCCGCTTCCAAGTCCGATGCCCCGAAGCCGGGTCATCGCGCGCCGCGTCCAGGCGAATCCCGCCAGCATGGCAATCGTCCTAACGGCAACGCCCCGCGTCCGCAGGGTGGAGACCGCCGCCAGTCCGGTCGCCCGACGGCCGTTCCGGGAGCTCGCCCCCAGCATGGCAACGCCCCGCAGGGCGGCAACAACGCCAACGGCGCGAAGCCGCACACCCCGGGACCGCGCCCGGGCAACAATCCGTTCAGCCGCAAGCAGGGCATGCACACCCCGACTCCGGGTGATATTCCGCGTCCGCATCCGATGAACCGTCCGAGCGTCAACAATGGCGAAGGACGTCGTGGCGGCCGTCCGGGTCAGGGCGGCGGCCAGCGTGGCGGCTTCCGTGGTCGTCCGGGTCAGGGCGGCGCGAAGCCGGGCCAGTGGGGCCAGCATCGTCCGGGTCAGGGCGGCGGCCAGCGTCCCGTCGGCGGCGGCAATCGTTTCGGCGGCAATGGCGGCGGTTTCCAGGGCGGCAACAGCGCTCCGAGCAATGGTCCGGCACGTGGTGGCCGCGGCCGCGGCGGCGCTGCAGGCGCGTTCGGACGTCAGGGAGGCAAGTCCTCGAAGGCGCGTAAGAACCGTCTGGCGAAGCGTCAGGAATTCCAGGAGATGAAGGCTCCGGTCATCGGCGGCGTGCGCATTCCGACCGGCAACGGACAGGAAGTCCGTCTGCGTCAGGGCGCGTCCCTCGCCGATCTGGCCGAGAAGATCAACGTCAATCCGGCGGCGCTGGTCACCGTGCTGTTCCACCTTGGTGAAATGGCCACGGCCACCCAGTCCCTGGATGAGGCCACGTTCCAGATCCTCGGCGAGGAAATCGGCTGGAACATCAAGATCGTGTCCGCCGAAGAGGAAGACAAGGAGCTGCTGCAGCAGTTCGACATCAACCTGGACGAAGAGGAACTGCAGGAGGACGGGGATCTGAAGCCGCGTCCGCCGGTCGTCACCGTCATGGGCCATGTCGACCACGGTAAGACCCGACTGCTCGACACCATCCGCCGCACCAACGTCATCGAAGGCGAAGCCGGCGGCATCACCCAGCGCATCGGCGCATACCAGGTGACCGTCAACCTTGAGGGCGAGCCGCGCAAGATCACGTTCCTCGATACCCCGGGCCACGAAGCCTTCACCGCAATGCGTGCCCGTGGCGCCGAACTCACCGACGTCGCGATCCTCGTGGTCGCCGCCGACGACGGCGTCATGCCGCAGACCGTGGAAGCCATCAACCACGCCCAGGCCGCGCATGTGCCGATTGTGGTGGCCGTCAACAAGATCGATAAGCCGGGCGCCAACCCGGACAAGGTCCGCGGCCAGCTCACCGAATACGGTCTGGTTCCGGAAGAATACGGCGGCAACACCATGTTCGTCGACATCTCCGCGAAGCAGGGCACCAACGTCGACAAGCTGCTCGAAGCGGTGCTGCTCACCGCCGACGCCGAGCTCGACCTGCGCGCCAACCCGGATATGGACGCCCGTGGCGCCACCGTCGAAGCCCGACTTGACAAGGGCCGTGGCGCCGTGGCTACCGTGCTGGTGCAGTCCGGTACCCTCCACATCGGCGATGCCATCGTTGCCGGCACCTCCTACGGTCGTGTCCGCGCCATGCTCGACGAGAACGGCAACCACATGCAGGAAGCCGGTCCGTCCACCCCGGTGCAGGTGCTGGGTCTGACCTCCGTGCCGACCGCAGGCGACCTGTTCCTGGTGGCCTCCGACGACCGTACCGCACGTCAGATCGCCGAGAAGCGTCAGGCCACCGAGCGTGCGGCCCAGCTGGCCAAGCGCCGCAAGGTCGTTTCCCTCGAAAGCCTCAAGGAGCAGTTCGCCAAGTCCGAGGTGGATATGCTCAACATCGTCATCAAGGGCGATTCCTCCGGTTCCGTCGAGGCTCTGGAAGATTCCTTGATGAAGATCGAGGTGTCCGACGAGGTCGGCATCCAGGTGATCCACCGCGGCGTCGGCGCCATCACCCAGAACGATGTCAACCTGGCCACCGTCGACAAGGCCGTCATCATCGGCTTCAACGTCCGTCCGAACCGCCAGGTGGCGGATCTGGCCGAACGCGAAGGTGTGGAGATCAAGTACTACTCGATCATCTACAAGGCCATCGAGGACATCGAAGCATCCCTCAAGGGCATGCTCAAGCCGGAATACGAAGAGGTCGTCACCTCCCACTCCGAGATCCGCGAGATCTTCCGCTCCTCCAAGTTCGGCAACATCGCCGGCGTCATGGTTCAGGACGGCGAGGTCAAGCGTGGTACGAAGTGCCGTATCCTGCGCAACGGCATCGCCACCGTCAACGACCTCGAGATCTCCTCGCTGCGTCGTTTCAAGGACGACGTCACCTCCGTCAAGGAAGGCTACGAGGCTGGTATCAACCTCGGCACCTTCAACGACATCGAGATCGGCGATATCATCGAGACCTTCGAAATGCAGGAAATCGAGCGTAAGTAGCCGAGTGCTTCGAGCTTCGCATCGATAACCAGGTAAGGAACGCCCACAGCCGGTTCACGACTGCGGGCGTTCCGTGATACAACAAGAACTTTTCACCAAAAGGACAGCAATGGCAGGAACCAATCCCCGCGCCGCGCGCATCGCGGCGTTGATTCAGCGTGTGATCGCATCGTCCATGGAGGCGCAGCTGCACGACAAGCGACTGGCCAACGTGACCATCACCGAAGTGCGCGTCACCAACGATCTGCAGATCGCGAAAGTCTACTGGACCCAGCTCGGCCACGAAGGACACGAGCAGGGTGAACGCCGCCGCGCGCAGCAGGCCCTGAACCAGGCCAAAGGACGCCTGCGTTCCCTGGTAGGGACCAAGGCCGGACTGCGACTCACCCCGCAACTGGAATTCATCTTCGACGAAGTGCCGGGCGAGGCCCATGAGATCGAGGACATCCTCGCGCTCGCACACAAGCGCGACGAAGAACTCGCCAAGTCCCGCGCCAACGCGCAATACGCCGGCGACGCCGATCCGTACAAGCACGACGAGCCCGATGATGACGACTTCGACGATGATGACGATGTCGAGGTCGAGGATTGGGACGATGACGACGAAGCCTGACAACTCCGGTCTGCTGGTCATCGACAAGCCGCAGGGCGTCACCAGCCACGATGTGGTCGCGGCGGTGCGTGGCGCCCTGCACATGAAACGCGTCGGCCATGCCGGCACGCTCGACCCGATGGCCACCGGCGTGCTGGTGGTCGGCTTCGGCAACGCCACACGTCTGCTCAACTACATCGTCGACCACGACAAAACCTACCTGGCCACCATCAGACTCGGCCAGCGCACCACCACGGACGACGCCGACGGCGAACTGCTGCCGGGGGAGGGAACTATCGCCGAATTCCCCTCACGACAGACCGTTGAAGACGCCATCGCCCATCATTTCACCGGGCGCATCGAGCAGGTGCCGAACTCCTATTCAGCCATCAAAATCAACGGCCAGCGCGCCTATGATCTGGCCCGAGAAGGCAAGGATGTGGACCTCAAGGCTCGTCCGGTGACCATCTCGGAATTCAGCGTTTCGGCAGTGCGATACGGCTATGCTTCGACCACATGCGCGGGATCACCGCTTGCCGATGCCATCGAAATCGCCCCGGAGGAATCCTGGCATGCCGAAACCGACGGGCAAAACGAACCGAACATGCAGCCAGTCATGGAACTCGACGTGACCGTGACCTGCTCGGCCGGCACCTACATCCGCGCACTCGGCCGCGATCTGGGCGCCGAACTCGGCCTCGGCGGCCATCTGACCATGCTGCGCCGCATCCGCGTCGGGCGTTTCTCGGTGAACATGCCAAACGTCATGACCGCCCATACGGAAGCCAAAACCTTCACCAACCGCGAAGGCATCGAAGTGACACGCAACCGTGCGGTGCTTGACGATGCCGAGCATGCCGTTGACCACGCACTCGACCTGGTCGCCAGCGCGGCCGCTTCCATGGACATGCTTCCCGTCACCGAACAGGAGGCGACGGACCTGCGGTTCGGCCGTAGAATCGCCCACGACATCCATACGACCATGGCCGCGTACGTTCCCGAAACCAACGATCTGGTGGCGATCGTGGAACGCGCCAAACGTGGCGAGACCAAGCCGGTCGCGGTCTTCAACTGAAACAATCAAGACCGGCCGGCACGCAATACGAACACGACAAACACACGGACAATACGCAAAGAAGGACACATGAAGACGATCACGCTTACCCCCGATGCCAGCGGCATGGTGGATTGGCCGACCCTGAGCAACGACAAGAAGTCCGTGGTGACCATCGGCTCATTCGACGGCATGCATCAGGGACATCAGGCGGTCATCCGCCGTGTGGCCGAACTCGCCGAACAGGAGCAGGCGTTCTCCGTGGTGGTGCTGTTCGACCCGCGTCCCGCGCTTGTGCACGCTTACGCCGCCAAACATGACGGTCAGGAACCGCCCGCAGGCACGCCTGACACGCAGGCGCTGACCAGTGTGAACGAACGGCTGCGCGCCATCGACGCCATCGGCGTGGACTACACGCTCATCGTGCGCTACACCATGGCATTCGCCGCGAAATCATATCGCTTCTTCCTTGGCCAGATGGTCGGCAAACTCGGCATGCGCACGCTGGTGCTCGGCTCCGACGCCGCCATGGGCGCGAACCGCGCCGGAAACGTGAAGGCCATTGAGAATCTGGCGCTCGCCACCGGCGTGTTCCAGCTGGAGGTCGTGGACGATTTCGGTCCGGGGCTGACCCGAGTGCCGGTCAATGCGAAGCCGGTGATGCCGTCCGAACCCGGCGAGCCTTCCGACCCTCTGGAGGGGGCTTCCAAGGCCGAACGACGCGCATGGAGCAAGAAGCATCAGGCCAAGGAGGTGCGCACGTGGAGCTCCACCAATGTGCGCTATCTGCTGAGCCAAGGCCGTATCAAGGACGCAGACGCGATACTCGGCCACGCGCATGCCGTGGAAGGCACCGTGGTGCATGGCGAGGAACGCGGCCGCACCATCGGATTCCCGACCGCCAATCTGAGCGAGAACGTCGCCGGATACCTGCCGGTGGACGGCGTGTACGCCGGCTGGCTGGTCGATTTGGGGGAGAAGTCCGCTGACGGTGGCGAAGAAGCCGGGGAGAAGCCGGCCGACGGCGTATCGCAGCAGTATGACGCTTCGTCCGTCAACGCGCGCGTGGCCATGCAGTCGCCACACCGCTGGCCGGCGGCCATCTCCATCGGCACCAAGCCGACGTTCAACGAGGACGGTGACGCCGAACGCGTGGTGGAAGCCTACGCCATCACCGATGACTGGTTGGACCTGTACGGCCATCAGGCGCGCGTGGAATTCGCTGGATTCCTGCGCCCGCAGATCAAATTCGATTCGGCCGACGATCTGGTGGTCGAGCTGAAACGCAACGTCGAGGAGGCGAAGCGCCTCACCGCTTGAGACGGATCGGTTCGATTGATTTGATTGGTTCGATTGACGCGAATCATTGACGCCATCCGTGTTTTGTTACCCAAACGGGCTTTCCCGGGTTGCAAAAAGCGGATGGCGATGCCGTTTGGGCATCGGCGACCTATCGCAGAATCGCGGCCAACGCGTCCTGCAACGTATCCGCCTGCACCACGCCCATTCCCGGCACGGCGACGTTCTTGCGCAGCGTCGGCACAACGGCGGTGGTGAAACCAAGACGCGCCGCCTCACGAAGCCGATATTCCAGTCTCGGCACCGGACGCACCTGTCCGGTCAACGAAATCTCGCCGATCGCGCACGTCGTGCGGGGAATCGGTTTCGATTTCGCAGCGCTCGCCAACGCGGCCACAATCGCCAGATCGCAACCCGGCTCACGCGCCTGACCGCCGGCGATTGTGGAAATGTACAGGTCGTTGGCCAGCAGATTGATGCCACCGTGACGATATAACACCGCCACCAGCATGGCGATACGGTTGGAGTCCACACCGTTCGCCGCACGACGTGGCGTCGGCAGCACCGACCTGGTGACCAGCGCCTGCACTTCAATCGGCAGACTGCGATGCCCATCCAACGTGAACGTCACGCACGTGCCATCCACCTGCGTCGCCGCAGAACCATTGCCGGTTGATAGGAACAGGCCGGACGGATCGGTCACCTCCTCAATGCCCTCGCCGCTCATATCGAAACAGCCGACCTCATCGGTCGGTCCGAAACGGTTCTTCACTGCACGCAGCATACGCAACGCGGTTTCGGCATCGCCTTCGAACTGACAGACCACATCCACCAGATGCTCCAACGTACGCGGACCTGCGATCGAACCATCCTTGGTGACATGACCCACTAAAAGCACTGGAATATCAAGGGTTTTGGCGGTGTCAATCAGCGCGCTCGCCACTTCGCGCACCTGCGTGGATCCGCCGGAGATGCCATCGACGTCCTGCGAGACGATGGTCTGCGCCGAATCGACGATGGCCAACGCCGGCTTGAACTGTTCGATAAGCCCCAACACCGTGGACAGATCCGTGGTGGAGGCGAGCAGCAGATTCGGCTCCATGGCGCCGATGCGCGACGCGCGCATGCGGACCTGCGCCTGCGATTCCTCGCCGGAAATATACAGTACGGTATTGCGCTCGGTGGCGAACGCCGTCAGCCTCGCCACATTGCCGGCGGTTTCCAGCAGCAATGTCGATTTGCCGATGCCCGGCTCTCCTGCGATCAGCGTGACCGATCCCGGCACGATGCCACCGCCGAGCACGCGGTCGAATTCCGAAAATCCTGTGGCGATTCTGGAGATGTTCTCCGTGCCTATGTCGGTGATCGGCCTCGCCGCGGACGATGCGACCGGATGCGATTGCGTGCGCGAGGTCCGTCCCGGAGCCGCGGTACGCGAGCCTGCCGCGGGACGGGCTTCATGGAATTCCTCAATGGTGCCCCATTGACCGCATTCGGGGCAGCGGCCGAGCCACTTCAGGCCGCTCCAGCCGCATTCGGAACAGAGGAATTGCGAGGACGTCTTTGCCATATCGCCGACAATACGGAGGTTTTGGGACAAGACGTTCGCGGGTGGCGTACTCGTTGCACAGACATTGCGCTGAAAACCGTTTCGGGAACTGGATTCCATGACTTCGAGGGGATGGTTGCGCGTCTTATGGCTGTGAAAGAATGACAAGCATGTCTGATACGCAGAATTCCTCTTCGCATGGCAAATTGATTGCCGCCGTCGTAGCAGCCGCGCTTGTGGTTGTGCTTGCTCTGATTTCCGCATTTGTGTGGCCTGGTTGGGCCTTGAACAAGAACGGACAAGCCGGTCAGGCCGGTCAGACGAGCCAGCAGGCTTCCACTTCGAACGGTACGGACGGCGACAAGACGGAGCCCACCAAACCGTCGATCGATGCCGTGGCATTGCCCGACGGGGCCAGCGAGCTGCTCAAGGCCATGCCGGATTCCGTATTGAATTACGCGCGTACCAAGGCTGACGCCAGCACGACGTGGTCCAGCACCTCTCCCGTCGAGGAATACGCGTTGACATATTCCACCGGCAAGAAAGGACAGGACGTCACGCTGGAAGTGGGCCAGTGGAACGACGGCGACAAGGCGAAATCCCAGTACGACACGCTGGCTGAAGCCATGACCGGCAAGGAGCTGGGAAGCGGCAACGTGAAGGTCTCCGGCAAGACGACCGGCGCCTACAGCGCCAAAGCCGATCCGGACGACGATACCAAGGCCGTTGCCGTGTGGCGCAACGATACGGTGGTTTTCTATGCCACCGGCGCGAAGAACGACATCCAGCGTTTCTACCAGCAGTTCCCCCTGTAACGTCGACGGAATCGTCTCGATGGCGAATCGCGGCCGGCTGATGGAATATCACGCGGAAAACGAAACGTGATTTTCCACCATATGAATGCCTGCGCGCGTATTCGTCCCCGAAGCAGTGTAGTATTGGGCAAGTTGCAAACTTTTACCCTTTGAGTTTAAGGAACGGAGGCTGAGATGGGCTCGGTCATCAAGAAGCGCCGCAAGCGCATGAGCAAGAAGAAGCATCGTAAACTGCTTCGTAAGACTCGCCACCAGCGCAAGTAGTCTTCAGACGCGTGTGAAGCGTCCGCTCAAACAAAATCCCGCGATTCCTTTCGGAGTCGCGGGATTTTTGCTATCTGCGCGGCGGTGTCGGCCGGTATATTCCACACCAGCCGACACGCCTGCCTGTCAAGATCTCACTTGTTGGGGTTGTCCATCACGCGCGGGCCGTTCGGATCGCCGACGATGACCTGGTCCACCATGTTCAGGAACAGGCCGTGCTCGACCACGCCGACCGTGGTGATGAGGTCCTGCGCGAGTTCCTGCGGGTGGTCGATGCGCTCGAGGTGCAGATCCACCACATAGTTGTTCTCATCGGTGCGCACCGGCTCGCCGTTCGCGTCGAGACGCAGCACCGGCTTGTAGCCCTTGGCCTCGAACTTCTTGACGACCTGGCCTGCGCCGAACGGAATCACCTCGACCGGCAGCGGGAACTTGCCGATGGTGTCCACGACCTTGGACTCGTCCACGATCCACACGATCTTGTTGGAGTTGGTGGCCACGATCTTCTCCCACAGGAGAGCCGCACCGCCGCCCTTGATGCCGTTGAAGTTCTTGTCCACCTCGTCGGCGCCGTCGATGGTCACGTCGATATGGTCGACGTCATCGATGTTGACGATCTTGATGCCGTAGCCTTCGGCCTGCTCCTGGGTGCGGCGGGAGGTGGTGACGCCCGTGAACTCGAGGCCTTCCTCCTTGACGCGACGACCGAGCTCGTCGACCAGGAAACGCACGGTCGAGCCGGTGCCCAGACCTGCGATCATGCCGTTCTGAATCAGCTTTGCAGCCTCGATGCCGGCCGCCTTCTTCAGCGCGTCCTGCTGTGCCTTGTCCATGATCCTCCTTCGATATGGGGTTAAGACCGTCTCCATACTATCGGATGCGTTGATTTTCAAGGCGCGAATGGTCGGTTGCGGGAGCAGGTGTCTGTTTTGGACTGCGGAAAAGTTTTCACGGAATGTTTCACGGTCCTGCGTGAGGTGGCGTGCAAAAAAAGACGCGCATGAAATGACATGTGGGGAGCGGCTTGCGTAAAGCGGCTCCCCACATGTCTCGCTCAGCTATGTTTGACCGCGAACGGCGCCTCGTCCAATACCAGCGTGCCGTCACCCATCACATAGCCTTCCACGGCGATATACCCACGGATGAGACGTGGATTGCCGTCGAAGGTCGGGCTGGATTCCGGTGGGGGAGTGAACCGCACCGTACCCGACACCGACAGGCCCGATGGGCTTGGACGATGCGGCAGTTTCGGCAGATCCTGCGATTGCGATGAAGCTGCCTGTTCCGGTGCCGATTCTTCGTCGTCTTGCGATTCGCTGTGCGATTCGTTCGCATTCTGCGGTACGGCCGTGCTGTCCGTGTCCGTGCCGTCCGCGTTGCCCGTCACCGGCTTGTCGTTCTCGTCGCCTTCACGGGGAAAATAGTCGGGTTTGACCAGCATCTGCGCATAGGATTGATGCGGTTCACCGGATTCGTCCGTTTTCCCGGATTCGTCCGGTTCTCCGGATTCGTCCGGTTCGGCTGGACCGCCCGCGTCCGGGAAGCTGGATTCGGGTATGACCTTCGTCGCTTCGGTCTCAAGCATTGTGGTGGTTTCCGCCGGTTCGGTCTCGAGCACGGTCGTTTCCACCGCATCATCTGCGTCGTCATCGGTTGTCTGTCCGAAATCCGCAAGGTCGTGGGAAACGCCTTCCGGCTCCGCCAGCATGCTGGCGATCGAACGCGGCTTCGTGCTGTTGCTGGAATTGGCGGTATCGGCACCGGAATCGCCGGTGCCGGTCGTGGCGGAATCGCCTTGTCCGCGTCCCATGTGGTATTCGGCGGCGCTGATCGCACCATCCATCAGCATCCTCGCATCCTCGGGAACATCGGTGCCACGCGAATACTCGGAAGCCAGTAGCGACTGCCATCCTTCCAACGGCAGATAGCCTTCGCGCACATGCGAACGGCAATCGCCCGCATACGTGCGTGCCAGCTCGTCCACTTTCTCGTTGCCCGCGTTGCCGGCATGACCCTTGACCCACACGAATCGCACCGACCCCGCCCTATGTGCGATCTCATTGTCGATGGCGCGGATCAAATCGGCGTTCTTCACCGGTTTCTTCTGCGAATTCTTCCAGCCGTTGCGCTTCCAACCCTGCACCCACTTGGTGGAGCAGTTGATCGCATACTGCGAGTCGGTCTCGATCACCAGGTCTTCGGAACCGGGATGCGCTCGCAACGCCTCCAGCACGGCGCATAATTCGCCGATCTGGTTGGTGCCGTTCGTCGCGCCGCCGGCATCGCAATCGCCGGCATGCTCGTGCCCCGGCTTGCCGCCTGCCGCGGGCTCGTGGTCGGCCCAGGCCCAACCCATCGGACCATTCGGATTGCCAAGCGCGGAACCGTCTGTTGAAACCGTAATCGTCATGCTTCTACCCTACGAAAGCCGCGCGACTCGCCGCTTGCCCGTCATACCGCATGGCAACGGCATATGCGATTAGTCGCCGAGACACAGCATGACGGAGGCGCGGAACATGCCGTCGCTGTGCTCGAAGGAGGCCGTGCCATGGTGCCGTTCGGCCGTCTCTCGTACGGTGGCGGTGCCCAGCCCCGTGCCACCATGTTTGGTCGAGACGAGATCGCCGTCGATCTGTTCGATGCTGGTATCGGCTTCGCCGTACGTGTTGTCCACCGTGATGAACAGGGCCGCCGGAGGGCCGGAACGATACCGGATGCGCACTTTGAGCCGCCTCTCGCCCTGCGTTTGCTGGGTGATGGCCTCCGTGGCGTTCTCCAGCAGATTGCCGACCATGGAGCATAATTCCGCGTTGTTGATGTTGATGTATTGCGGCACCGCCGCTTTGACGTCCACATCCGCACCCAAATGCCGGACCCAATCGCAATAGTAGACAAGCACCGCGTTCAGCGACGCATGCTCGCAATACTGCATTGGTGCCGTTTGCAGCAGCCGGTGTTTGGACATCTCATCCAGATATGAGCGGATGCCATCCATGTCTTCAGCCGCGGCCAACGCCTGCAGTGAGTGGATGTGGTGACGCACGTTGTGCTTGATCTGACGCGCCTCACGGATCCGCTCGTTCATGTGTTGCAGCTGCAACGTCTGCAAAGCCTCATAATGCTGTCGCCTGCGGGCCGCGAGCAGACGGTCCGACTGCTGAATCATGTACCAGATGAGGAAATACGCCAACACCATGAAACAGGAATAGACCACCGCCACGGTGAACGCGATTTCCAGCATATGCGAGTCCAGCAGCGTGGAATTGTCCGCCGGCATGCACCACACCACAATCGCGGACGAAACGAACGGAAACAGCCAGATAAGCTGCCAGAAGCCTTTGCTGATGGATGGGGAATCGAATGTGGCTGGAATCGAATCATGCAGCGGATGCCAAAGCGAGACCAGTGCGACGACGTCAAGCAGCAGCAGATTGACCAGTCCCGGCCAGCCGACGCGGAGATTGGTTGAATCCGCGCCAAGAACGGCCACATCGATGACGAGCGACAGATAGTAGACGATCGCCACCATGTAGGAAGCCGTGGCCACAATCAGCAACAGTTGCCGCCATGGCAGTTCGGTCAGCCATCGCAGGACCAGCAGCACAAGCGGCGCGGTCGGAATGACCGTCCACAGTGATGGGATGCCCAGAGTGCCGCACAGCACGCCGCATAGCAGGAACCAGACCAGTCCGATGGACATGAACAGTGTGCCGTTACGGCGTGGATTGTCCATGTGACTCCATGCCATGATGAGGCACAATGCCAGGCCGGACAACGCGTTGAGCTGCTCTCCGATGGCGAAGAACAGACCTGACGGGGTGGTTTGGGCGATGCCGTTCCGGATGATTTCGCCGAGTGGTGCGAACATGTCAGTCCTCCGTACGCATGCGGGTGAACGTGTATTCCGCGTATGCGCGGCAGGTGGTGGTCACCGCCGTTTTCGTGATGGGAATGCGTTTGCCGCCTTTCATGACGAACTGCGCGTTGGTGATGCCGGACACGTAGTCGAAGTTGACGAGCACGCCTCGCGCGGTGCGGTAGAAGTTGTCGAACACGGTGAGCCGTCGGTCCACATCGGAGAAATTGGTGCGGATTTTGGTCTGGGTGCCGTCCGCGAACGTAAATTCCACGTAGTGCGCGTTGGACAGGGCGTATGCGATGAGCCGCCGGTCCATGGTCACGGCCGGATTGCCGAACGCCACATGCCAGCTGGAATCCACCGTGCCGGGCGACTGCGCCTTTGCCAGATGGGTGACCGGCGGTTTTGCCTTCAGCTGCTCCTCGACGCGTTCCATGGTGGCTTCGAAGGTTTTGCGATTGACGGGCTTGAGCAGATAACCGCTCGCCTGCACCTCGTAGCCGAGCACCGCGAAATCGGTGCTGGACGTGATGAAGACAATCGCGCAGTCGTCGTTCTGATTGCGCAGCAGCCGCGCTATGTCCAATCCGGTGGTGGCATGCGGCAGATTCTCGTCGCTGAGATAACAGTCGAGCAGCAGCAGGTCGTAACGGCTGTTCTTCCAGCTTTCGATGAACGATTTCGCGTCGGGGAAAACGTCACAGACCGTTTGCATGGCATTCCTGCCGGCGGTTGCGCCGACGTTCCGGCCGTTGAAGTATTCCGCGCACATGGTGGCGATCAGTTCGCGTTCGGCAGGGTGATCCTCGACGATGGCGATGCGCACGTTCCCTCCTTGCTGTGCCGTGATTGCGCGGATGACGTTCCGGCTCTGCTTCCAAGCGTACCGGGAGAGGGAAATACGGGGTGCCGCGGAGCTTGCGTTTCATGCCAGAAAAGCACGTTTCGTGCCATACGGCGGATATCGACAACGAAAAAGACCCGCTCCATACGGAACGGGTCTTTTCGCGCTACGCCTTGATTACTTGGCGGAACGCCGTATCACTCGGCCAGAGCCTTGTCCACGACCTCGGTGGCCTCGGCGAGCACCTTGTCCAGAGCCTCAGGGGATTCGAAGCTCTCGGCGTACACCTTGTAGATGTTCTCGGTGCCGGACGGACGGGCGGCGAACCAGTTGTCCTTGGTGGTGACCTTCAGACCGCCGATCTTGGCGTGGTTGCCCGGAGCCTCGGTGAGCTTGGCGGTGATGTCCTCGCCGGCCAGCTGGGTGGCCTCGACGTCGTCACCGGTGAGCTTGGCGAACTTCTGCTTCTGCTCGAGGGTGGTCGGGGTATCGACGCGCTTGTACCAGCTTTCGCCGAAACGCTCCACCTGCTCCTGGTGCAGCTGGGCCGGGTTCTTGCCGGTCTTCGCGGTGATCTCAGCGGCCAGCAGGTCCGGAATCAGGCCGTCCTTGTCGGTGGTCCACACGCGGCCGTCCTTACGCAGGAAGGACATGCCGGAGCTTTCCTCGCCGCCGAACGCGACCTCGCCCTTGAACAGCGGGTCCACGAACCACTTGAAGCCGACCGGAACCTCGACGAGCTTGGCGTTGATGGAGGCGGCCACGCGGTCGATCAGGGAGGAAGACACGAGGGTCTTGCCGATGCCGGCGTTCTCCGGCCAATCCGGACGGTTGCCGCCGAACAGGTACTCCACGCACACTGCGATGTAGTGGTTCGGGTTCATGACGCCCCAGTTCGGGCAGACGATGCCGTGGCGGTCGGCATCCGGATCGGTGCCGCCGACCAGATCGTACTTGTCCCAAGCGCCGTTGTTGAGGGAATCGACCAGACCCTTCATCGCGTACGGGGAGCTCGGATCCATGCGGATCTTGCCATCATGGTCGATGGTCATGAAGCTCCAGGTCGGGTCGACCTGCGGACGCACCACGTCGATGGTCAGGTTGTACTTCTCGTTCATCAGCGGCCAGTAGTTGACCGAAGCGCCGCCGAGCGGGTCGATGCCCAGGCGCACGCCGGAGGAGCGGATCACGTCGAAGTCGATGACGTTCTCCAGATCGGCCACATAGTGCTCACGGAAGTCGAAACGCTCGACCAGATCGGACTTGACGGCCTGCTCGAACGGCACGCGCTTGACGTTCCTGAAATCGCCGAGCAGCTCGTTGGCGCGGTCGGCGATGGCGTTGGTGACGTCGGCCGGAGCCGGGCCGCCGGTGACCGGATCGTACTTGAAGCCGCCATCGGTCGGCGGGTTGTGGGACGGGGTCACGACGATGCCGTCGGCCAGGCCTTCGCCGGTGAAGCGCTGGGTGCCG
>JABLTK010114354.1_pt1 | contig 14661 bp, 16 predicted proteins | sample 7160131 | NCBI WGS metagenome assembly JABLTK01 (sample SAMN14651221, study PRJNA627086) | human gut metagenome | isolation source: feces | host: Homo sapiens
AATTCATCCATGTTGCCTGCGGATGCCGGCTGTGTGGTAAACAATGTGGACACGGTGGTGGCAATTTATACGGCGGTGCACGAAGGACGCCCCCTGATGGAGCGTATCGTGACCGTGACCGGCGATGCCATCAAACATCCCTGCAATTTTAAGGTGCGCATCGGTACCAATTACCATGAACTCATCGAAGAAGCGGGCGGTTTCCGCGTAAAGCCGAAAAAAATCATTTCCGGCGGTCCTATGATGGGCTTTGGTGTATTTGATTTAGATCTTCCCACCACAAAGACAGCTTCGGCACTTTTAGCACTTTCTTCCGATGATGTATCGGAGATGGAGCCTACGGCTTGTATCCGCTGTGGGCGTTGTGTGGAAGTATGCCCCGGAAGGGTGATGCCTGCCAAGCTGATGCAGGCGGCTGTTCACGGAGACGAAGAGACCTTCCTTAAATTAAACGGTATGGAATGTTGTGAATGCGGCTGCTGCAGTTATATCTGCCCGGCAAAGCAGCCTCTGACCCAGACCATTAAATCCATGCGCAAGATGCAGCTTGCCAAAAAGAAAAAATAGGAGGAGAAATCATGGCTGATTTATTGAAAGTATCATCCAATCCCCATGTGCGGAGCAAGGTCAATACGGCGAGCATCATGTTTGCGGTGGTAATAGCCCTCCTGCCAGCTACGGGCTTTGGTATTTATAATTTCGGACTCCGGGCGCTCTGGGTCATTCTTACCTGTGTGGCATCGGCGGTTCTGACGGAATTTTTATTCGGACTCTATAAAAAGAAACAGACCATCGGGGATTTGTCGGCAGTGGTAACGGGGCTTCTGCTTGCCTTAAACCTGCCGGTCACCATTCCCTTATGGACGGCGGCGCTTGGAAGCATCTTTTCCATTTTAGTGGTAAAGTGCTTATTCGGCGGCCTGGGACAGAATTTCATGAACCCGGCGCTGGGCGGCAGATGCTTTCTGTTAATTTCCTTTCCGGCGCTCATGACGAATTTTGTCTGCGACGCCTACAGCGGCGCAACCCCTCTGTCAGCCCTTAAAATGGGAGAGGAAGTAAAACTCCTTCCTATGATTATCGGACGCACGGGCGGCACCATCGGAGAAACTTCCGTGATTGCCATTGCCATCGGCGCATGCCTGTTAATTGCCTTAGGACTGATTGACCTGCGTATTCCCGGCATGTATATAGCCACCTTTGCCCTGTTTATCTGCCTGTTCGGCGGACACGGCTTTGACCCGGCATACGTGACGGCACAGGTAGCCGGCGGCGGTCTGATGCTCGGTGCTTTCTTTATGGCAACGGACTACGTGACACGCCCCATAACCAGAAAAGGGCAGTACCTGTACGGTATTTTCTTAGGTATCCTGACCGGTATTTTCCGTGTATACGGCAAATCCGCGGAAGGTGTTTCCTATGCGATTATCATCGGCAACCTGATTGTTCCCCTGCTTGAAAAGGTGACGGTTCCGAAAGCCTTTGGAAAAGGAGGCGGTCATCATGAAAAATAGCCAGGACATGAAAAAAATGTGGAAGGACGCCGGTATCCTTTTTGCCATTACCCTGATAGTGGGATTGATGCTCGGTTTTGTAAACGAACTGACCAAGGAGCCCATTGCCAGACAGGAAGAGCTGAAGGTGCAGAATTCCTGCAGGGAGGTTGTGGCATCGGCGGATTCCTTTACGGAGAAATCCTTTGCCGATAACAGCTCCGAAGCCTTTTTACAGGTGGTGGAAAGAGCGGCGGAAAACGGTGTAAAGGTGGACGACAGCTACTTTGAAGCCAAAAATGCGGCGGGTGAAACCATCGGTTATGTATACCTGCTTACAAGCTCCGAAGGCTACGGCGGCAACATCGAACTGATGACCGGCATCCTTACGGACGGCAGTTTAGGCGGCGTCTCCATTTTAAGCATTTCCGAAACCGCAGGACTCGGTATGAAAGCGGGAGAGGTGCTTATCCCGCAGTTTGCGGGAAAGAAAGCCCAGAGCTTTGTCTACACCAAGAGCGGAGCTGTGGCGGACAACGAAATCGATGCCATCAGCGGTGCAACCATTACCACAAAGGCAGTGACCAATATCGTCAACACCGGTGTGGATTTATATAACAGCGTATTTGCGGGAGAGGAGGCAGCAAAATGAAAGAAAACAGTGCAGTAGAACGTCTTTATAACGGCATTGTGAAGGAAAACCCCACATTTGTCCTCTTACTCGGCATGTGCCCCACACTGGCGGTTACCACCTCTGCCATAAACGGTCTTGGCATGGGGCTTACCACGGCAGTGGTGCTGGCACTTAGCAACCTGATGATTTCCTTACTCCGGAAAATCATTCCGAACAGTGTGCGCATTCCGGCGTTTATCGTCGTCATTGCCTCTTTTGTAACGGTGGTGCAGCTTTTGCTGGAAGCGTATCTTCCTTCCTTAAACGAGGCGCTTGGCGTGTACATTCCGTTAATCGTAGTAAACTGTATTATCTTAGGCAGAGCGGAAGCCTATGCCTATTCCCACAAGCCCATAGCCTCCCTGTTTGACGGTATCGGCATGGGACTGGGATTTTCCGTGGCGCTGACCTGTATCGGCGCCGTAAGAGAAATCTTAGGCGAAGGCAGGCTCTTCGGTTTTGCCGTTATGCCGAAGGCATATACACCCATCGGCATCTTTGTCATGGCGCCGGGCGCTTTCTTTGTACTGGCAGCGCTGGTTGCCCTGCAGAACTATGTGAAAAAGAAGCTGGCGGCGAAAGGAAAAGACGTCAGCAAAATCGGCTCCGGATGCGGTCATGACTGCATGAACTGCTCCGTTGGAGACTGTGCGGAAAAGGAGGAGCAGTAATGGAAACCGTTAGAAATTTACTCATTATTTTAATCAGCTCTTCTCTGGTCAGCAATGTGGTACTGAGCCAGTTCTTGGGACTCTGCCCGTTCCTCGGTGTATCAAAGAAGACCAACACGGCGGCAGGTATGGGTGCGGCGCTTATTTTCGTTATCACCTTATCCAGCGCCATTGCCGGTGTGATTTACAAGTTCCTTCTGGTACCGTTCCATTTAGAGTACCTGCAGACCATCGTCTTTATTCTGGTCATTGCCGCACTGGTGCAGTTCGTGGAAATGTTCTTAAAGAAATATATGAAGTCCTTATACAAGGCGCTGGGCGTTTACCTGCCGTTAATCACCACCAACTGTGCGGTTTTAGGTGTGGCAATCACCAATGTGCAGAAAGAATACGGCATTTTAGCCGGCACGGTCAACGGCTTTGCAACGGCTTTCGGCTTTCTCATTGCCATTGTGATTTTAGCCGGGCTCAGGGAAAAAATGGCATACAACGATGTACCGGAATCTTTTCAGGGCATGCCCCATGTACTGCTGACGGCAGGACTGATGGCGATTGCGTTCTGCGGATTTTCCGGACTGTTATAAGGAGGATGGGCGATGAGTGCAACGGGTATTATAGCAGCTGCCGTACTGATTGGCGGCGTTGGCATATTTGTCGGTATTTTCCTGGGAATAGCAGGAATTTTCTTTAAAGTACAGGTCAATGAAAAAGAGGAAGCGGTCTTAAACGCACTACCGGGCAACAACTGCGGCGGCTGCGGTTTCCCGGGCTGCGCAGGTCTGGCGGCAGCCATTGCAAAAGGCGAGGCGCCGGTCAATGCCTGTCCCGTAGGCGGGGGACCGGTGGGTGAGGAAATCGCCAAAATCATGGGTGTGGAAAGCAAAAAGACCGTGCGTATGGCTGCTTATGTGCACTGCATGGGTGACTGTGAAAAGACCCACCCGGATTACGAATACACGGGTATAGAAGACTGCCGTATGTTGAGCTTTGTACCCAACGGCGGTCCCAAGTCCTGCAACAGCGGCTGTCTGGGGTTCGGCACCTGCATGAAGGAATGTCCCTTTGATGCCATTCACATGGAAAACGGTATTGCGGTGGTGGATAGGGAAGCCTGCAAGGCGTGCGGTAAATGTATTGCGGTATGTCCCAAGCATCTGATTTCCTTAGAGCCTTACGAGGCAAAGCATATTGTGGCATGTTCCTCTAAGGATATGGGCCCGGTTACCATGAAAGCCTGCAATGTGGGCTGCATCGGCTGCGGCATCTGTGTGAGAAGCTGTCCCAATGAAGCGGTCAAGGTAGTGGATTTCCATGCCGTTATCGACCAGGAGGAGTGTACGGGCTGCGGCGTCTGCGCGGAGAAGTGCCCGAGACACGTAATCGTATAGAAAAAGCAGACGGCGGTATTATGAAATAAATTCCGTGCAGGCAGCGGAACACAGGAAGGTTACGGAGGTAAGTATGAAGCTTCCCGATGAGTATGAACAGGATAAATGGAGCCCGGGAATGAAGGGGATGCTTGCCGGAGCTGTGATTTTTGTGGTGGGTATCTTTATCCTGATTGTGATATTAAATACAAACAACCGCAGGAATGCGGTGACACTGCCGGATACACAGGAGCAGAAGCCGGTGGCGGATGATCTGCCCGCGGACTATTCCGCGACGCAGACCGGCACCCTGACACCGGACGATTTAGACTTCTGGGATATGTACCCGGAGGAAAAGGAAGAAGCTAAGGAAAGCGAAACGGAAACGGAGCCGGTAAAGACCAGCGACCCGGCTACGGACGGCAGGCATACGCTTGTGACGGACAAGGACGGCAAGGAAGAATGGGTGCTTATCAGCCCCTACCTTCCAAAGCAGGAGTACGATTATACCAAGCTGGTGTGCCAGTCCGATCTGATGAAATATTATGTGGACGGCAGACAGGTTTCCTATGTGGGAGCAGCTGTTTCCAAGTATCAGGACTATGTGGATTTTGTAAAGCTGCGCAAAGCGGGGGTTGATTTTGTCATGATCCGCGTGGGCGTCAGAGGCTACGGCACCGGACAGCTTATGATGGACGAGTACTTTGAGGATAATATGAAGCGGGCAACGGATGCCGGCTTAAAGATTGGGCTGTATTTTTCTTCCCAGGCAATTACGGAAGAAGAGGTGTCAGAGGAAGCGGCGCTGGTGCTCGACAATATCGGTGACTATGAGATTTCCTATCCCATTGTGTTTGACATGGAGCTGGTGAACAACGATACCGCCCGAATTGAAAACCTGACAAGGGATGAACGGACGAATTTAACCAAGAAGTTTCTGGACACCGTCAGCACGGCGGGCTATCAGCCCATGCTGTACGGCAATAAGGAGTGGCTCATTAAAAAAATTGATTTGTCAAGACTGACCGCTTATGATGTGTGGCTGGATCAGCCCGGGGATTTGCCGGATTATCCGTATGAGTTTACCATGTGGCAGTACAGCGATACGGCAGTGGTGGATGGCATTGCTGGCTATGCGGACTTAAGCATCAGCTTTATCGATTATTCGGAAAAGTAAGGCTTACTGATTAACGGAAAAAGTAATTTGATACAGTTTGGAAGATACCGGCAGGCGTGTATAGATTTCGGCATACATACCTGCCGGTATATTTTCTACATAATTGGGCACAAATGCCTTGGGACAGCCCGCCTTCTTTAAGATGTCCACGGCTTTGTTGTAGGCGATGGCGGCTTCCTCCATGGTTGTATAGCGGCCGATGACGTAGTTCCCGCGCACATGGATTTTAGAGAGGTAGAGCCCCTTTTCTTTTTCATAGGAAACGCCGTGGTAGCGGTTTAAGATGACAAGATTTTCACGGCGGAAATCGGTGGTATCCCCATTCTCAAACCGGTAGTCGCGTCCCGGCACCGCATAGTTTTTGATGCCGTAGCGGTTTAAAATATTGACCTGCATGCCGAAGTCGGCAACAAAATAATGTCCGCCCCGTTTCATGATTTTGTGGGAGGAATAGTAAAAAAGGTCATCCACATCAAATTTGAGCACCAGGCTTTTAGAATGGTAATAATAAAAGAAACGGGGACGCACGTAAATGGGAGTGGAAAAATAGACGCCGTTGTCCCGGAAATTGACAAGCACCACCCATTTTTCAAAAGAAAGAAAGCATTCATCCGTATAATCGGAAAGGGAGAGGGAGGCATCGGACAGCAGACGTCCGGCTTCTCTGTAAGCATTTACGGCATTTTCCCGCACAGAAAAGCTGCCCAGGCTGATATGCTTTGCCCGGTAGGTCACGGAAGCACGGTAGTAGAGACTACCGTCTTTTTTTTGTGTCGAAAAACAACCTTCCATAATTGGACTCCCTTCCTTATCTTATCTGAATCTGGCGGGAAAATGAAATTTCCCTGCCTTCACCATAACAGATTTTATAAGAAAATACAAATTTTAGAAATATTTTGCAGACAGGCTGTATAAAATAATAAAAGTGAAGGAGAAAAAGACATGTATAAAAAATATATGGCGGCTTTGCTTCTTATCAACCTGATTGCACTTGCCGCAGTGGTAAATCTTACCGAACTGAAGGTAAGCTATGTGGTGGCAACGGAGGCCTTTCATCTGAATGTGGAGGAGGCGCTGATGCCCCTGGAAGAAATGAGCTTTACCTGCGAAATGGACAGACCGGCGTCCGGACAGCGGGTGCTTTCCGTGGAAGTGACGGAAAAGGAAAGACTGTATGAACTGTCAGAGGACGATTACGAGGTACTGCTTAGGATCGTGGAGGCGGAAGCGGGAGGAGAGGATGAAGAAGGAAAAATGCTGGTGGCGGGCGTAGTATTAAACCGTGTGAACAACCCGGCATTTCCTGATACTGTGCGGGAGGTGGTGTTCCAGCGGGAAAACGGAACCTCCCAGTTTTCCCCCGCCTACAACGGCAGATACGAAAAAGTAACGGTCAGCGAGGAGACGAAGGAGGCGGTGGAGCGTGTACTCTGCGGGGAGGATATTTCGGAAGGCGCCCTATATTTTGCCGCCAGAAAATATGCGGACAAGGACAAAATGAAATGGTTCGATGAAAGGCTGACGTTTCTGTTCGCCCACGGCGGGCATGAGTTTTTTTATTAACCACCATTGCCAAAAAATAGGCGGTATGGTATACTGATTCCAATCTTTTTAAAGACAGAATTGAGTGCCTGAGGGCACGAAAGGAGATACACAGAATGGAAGAAGTATTGTACAACAGTACCAGAAGCAACGGCACACCGGTAAAGGCTTCGGAAGCAATCTTAAAAGGACTTTCCGACGACGGAGGACTTTTTGTACCTGACCGTATTCCGGCTCTGGACAAGAGCTTAAAGGAGCTTTCGGGACTTACCTATAAGGAAGTGGCATATGAAGTAATGAAGCTTTTCCTGACGGATTTTACGGAGGAAGAGTTAAAGCAGTGTATCAACAACGCTTACGACAGCAAGTTTGATACCGAAGTAATTGCACCACTGGTAGAAGCGGAAGGCGCTTATTATCTGGAGCTGTTCCACGGCGCAACCATTGCTTTCAAGGATATGGCGCTATCCATACTTCCCCATCTTTTGATTACATCCGCAAAGAAAAATCAGGTAAAGAATGAAATCGTTATCCTGACTGCGACAAGCGGCGATACCGGCAAGGCGGCACTGGCAGGCTTCGCAGGCGTAAAGGGAACGAAGATTATCGTCTTTTATCCCAAGCACGGCGTCAGCCCCATCCAGGAGAAGCAGATGGTGACCCAGAAGGGGGACAACACCTGTGTAATCGGCATTACCGGCAACTTTGACGATGCCCAGACCGGCGTAAAGAAGCTGTTCGGCGACAAAGAGCTGGCAGCGGAAATGGACAAGGCAGGTTATCAGTTCTCCTCCGCCAACTCCATCAACATCGGACGTCTGGTTCCCCAGATTGTATATTATGTATATGCTTACGCACAGCTTTTGAAGGAAGGCAGAATTGCGGACGGAGAAGCCATCAACGTGGTCGTTCCCACCGGCAACTTCGGCAACATTTTAGCCGCTTTCTATGCAAAGAACATGGGACTTCCCATCAAGAAGCTCATCTGTGCATCCAACGACAACAAGGTTTTATATGATTTCTTTGAAACAGGCGTTTACGACAGAAACAGAGAGTTTGTACTGACCACCTCTCCCTCTATGGATATCCTGATTTCCAGCAACTTAGAGAGACTGATTTACCGTATTGCCGGCAACGATGCGGAAAAGAATGCCGCACTGATGGCAGCCTTAAGCGGTCAGGGCAAGTACGAAATCACGGCGGAAATGAAAGAAAAATTAGCGGATTTCTACGGCAACTACGCAACGGAAAAGGAAACTGCCGCAACCATTAAGGAGCTGTACGAAGAAACCGGCTATGTGATTGACACACATACGGCGGTAGCCGCTACCGTATACAACAAATACAAAGCACAGACAAAGGACGAGGCAAAGACCGTGATTGCATCCACCGCAAGCCCGTTCAAGTTTACCAGAAGCGTCATGGAAGCCATTGATGAAAAGTATGCAGCCATGGATGATTTCGCACTGGTGGACGAACTGTCCAAGCTTGCCAATGTAAAAGTACCCAATGCCATCGAAGAAATTCGTACCGCACCGGTACTGCATGACCGCGTATGCGACAAGGAAGAGATGAAAGCGGTTGTGAAGGAATTCTTACATATGTAATGTTTTTCACAGGAAACGGAGGCGGATTGTCAGATGGAGCATACTTACATTGCGATTGACTTAAAATCCTTCTATGCCTCTGTGGAATGTGTGGAAAGAAAGGAAAATCCGCTTACCACCAATCTGGTGGTGGCGGATGAAAGCCGTACAGAAAAGACTATATGCCTTGCTGTTTCCCCCTCCCTGAAGGCATTCGGGATACCGGGAAGAGCAAGGCTTTTTGAGGTCGTGGCGGCGGTAAAAGAAGTCAACAGAAGGCGGCTTGCCGCCATCCCGGAGCGGAAATTTTCAGGGAAAAGCTGTCACGCGGAGGATATCGACAGCGATAAAAGCCTTGCGGTGAGTTATATCGTTGCGCCGCCCCGTATGGCAAAGTACATGGAATACAGCACAAGGATTTATCAGATTTATCTCAGGTATTTTGCCCCCGAGGACATGCATGTGTATTCCGTGGATGAGGTGTTTATGGATGCCACCAGGTATCTTTCTACCTATAAAATGAGTGCCAGGGAACTGACCCGGAAAATCATACAGGATATTCTCTCAGAAACCGGTATTACCGCCACGGCGGGCATCGGTACCAATCTGTATCTATGCAAGATTGCCATGGATGTGTGGGCAAAGCATACGGAGGCGGACAAAGACGGCGTGCGCATTGCGGAGCTTGACGAGATGAGTTACAGAAGGTATCTCTGGGATCACAAGCCGATTACGGATTTCTGGCGGGTAGGCAGAGGTTATGCAAAGAAGCTGGCGGAAAACGGCATGTTTACCATGGGAGATATTGCCCGCTGCTCCGTGGGGAAGCCGGGAGAGTTTTATAACGAGGGGCTTCTGTACGATCTGTTCGGTGTGAATGCAGAGCTTTTAATCGACCATGCCTGGGGCTGGGAGCCCTGCACCATAGAGGATATCAAGGCATACAAGCCCTCCGCCAACAGTATCAGCACCGGGCAGGTGCTATCGGAGCCCTATGACTTTGAAAAGACCAGACTGATTATACGGGAAATGACGGAGCTTTTAGTACTGGACCTTTTGGATAAACATCTGGTGACTGACCGGATGGTGCTGACAGTGGGGTACGATATTGAAAACCTGACGGACAAAAGCCGGAGAAATGCTTACAACGGGGAAGTGGTGATGGATCGCTATGGCAGGAAAATTCCTAAACATGCCCACGGCACTGCCAATTTAAAAGAAAAGACATCCTCTGTAAGTATCATTATGGATGCAGTCATGGAGCTGTATGACCGGATTATGGACCCGGCGCTTTTAACCCGCCGGATGTCGGTGGTAGCGGCAAATGTAGTGGATGAGAGCGAAGCCGAGGCACAAAAAAAGGAAACCTATGAGCAGCTTTCCCTGTTTACGGACATAAAAGCGGAAGAGGAACGGAAAAAAGAAGAAAAGGCGGCTCTCTTAAAAGAACGGAAAGCCCAGGAGGCGGTTCTTGCCATCCGGAAGAAATTCGGCAAGAATGCCATCTTAAAGGGCACCAATTTAGAAGAAGGAGCCACAACCATTGACAGAAACCGGCAGATAGGCGGCCATAAAGCATAGGAGGCAGGAGATATGAAAGGTAAATATGATGACATTATCAATCTGCCCCATCATGTGTCCAAGGACAGACCCCGCATGTCCATCGGGGACCGGGCTGCCCAGTTCGGTGCCTTTGCGGCGCTGACCGGCTACGACGGACAGATTAAGGAAACCGCCAGACTGACGGAAGAGGATGTGGCACTGACGGAGTACCAGTACCGGATTTTAAACGAAAAGATGGCATATATCGTAGCCCACAGGGAAGAACATCCCCTTGTTGGCGTGCGTTACTTTGTACCGGACAAAAGAAAGAACGGCGGCAGCTACGAGGAGTACCGTGGAAGGATATGGAAAATCAAAGAGTACGAAAAAGAAATGGTTTTTGAAGACGGCACATGCATCCCCATAAGAGAAATCAAAGAGCTGCACCTGGAGCTTGAGAATTTTCAAAATTTTTGAAATTTTTGAAAAAAGTGCTTGCTTTTTTTGACGGGATATATTATGCTATACAAGCATCATTCAAATGGCTTGTTGGTCAAGCGGTTAAGACGCCGCCCTCTCACGGCGGAATCAGGGGTTCGATTCCCCTACAAGCTGTTGCTATTTAGAATAGCCCAACCCAAGGAAGATTCCTGAAAGCACATAAACGTGGATTCAGGGATTTTTTTTAGGTAAAGATAAAATATAACTTTGGAGGCGGCAATGTTACAGGCGAAAAATCTGACCTTTTCCGTGGAGGACGAAAACACACCCGCAGGAAAAGAAAAAAGAACGATTATTGATAAGGTATCTTTTGAAATAGCGGACGGAGAAATGCTGGTGGTGACGGGACCCAACGGCAGCGGCAAATCCACACTGGTAAAGCTGCTCATGGGCATCGAAACACCGGACGCCGGAGAAATCTTACTGGACGGAAAGGATATATCGAAGCTGTCCATAGCGGAACGTGCGGGGGCCGGTATCGGCTATGCATTCCAGCAGCCGCCCCGTTTTAAGGGCATGACCATAAGAAAGTTACTGTCCCTGGCAGCAGGAGAGCCTTTGAACGAAGAAAAATGCTGTGCCCTGTTGTCAAGCGTAGGCTTATGCGCCGGCGAATACATTGACCGCCAGGCAGACGATACGTTATCGGGCGGCGAAATGAAACGTATTGAAATTGCCACTGTGCTGGCGCACCCCCATAAGGTATGCCTGTTTGACGAGCCGGAAGCGGGCATTGACCTCTGGAGTTTTTCCATGTTAATCAAACAGTTTGATAAAATCCATAAGCAGAAAAAAGAGAGCATTTTGGTCATTTCCCACCAGGAAAAACTGATTCAGATGGCGGACCGCATTCTGTTATTAAAGGACGGAAAGATTGACAGCATCGGAACGAAGGAAGAGCTGAAGGACAAGCTGTATGACGGTACCATGGATAGGGGCTGCAAATATAGCGAAAGGTAGAGGTAAGGGAAAATGGAAATAGATGCAATCACAAGGGGAGTCCTTGACAAAATAGACGATACCGGATTTAAGCAGGAGGGAGCCTATAATCTGCGTTACAACGGCTATGCCCTTTGTCGGGGGGACTCCGAGCATATCAAGATTAAAAAGAGAGAAGACGGTCATTCCGGCATTGACGTGGTAATCAGCTCCGACACCAAAGGGGAAACGGTACATATTCCCGTGGTTATCACAAAAACCGGCATAACGGATGTGGTTTACAACGATTTTTATGTGGAGCCGGGTGCGGAAGTCACCATAGTGGCCGGCTGTGGCATCCACAACAGCGGCTGTGACGAAGCCCGGCACGACGGCATTCATACCTTCCATGTGGGTAAGGGCGCCAATGTGGTCTATACGGAAAAGCACTACGGAGAAGGGGAAGGCAGCGGTACCAGAGTCTTAAATCCCGTGACCCGTATTATTCTGGAGGAGGATGCTCAGTTTACGCTGGATACGGCGCAGATAAAGGGTGTGGATTCTACCGTCAGGGAGACGGAGGTTTCCTTAAAGGAAAATGCCAGACTGTTCGTGACGGAAAGACTGATGACACACGATGCCCAGAGTGCGGTTTCCAATATGAACGTGGAACTTAACGGAAAAGGCAGCAGCGCCCGGATTGTGTCCCGTTCCGTAGCGGGAGGCAGCTCCGTGCAGACATTCCACCCGAGAGCCATCGGCAATGCGGACTGCCATGCCCATATCCAGTGTGATTCTATTATCATGGACAAAGCAAGGGTCTCTTCTATCCCGGAAATCAATGCCAATCATGTGGATGCCGCCATTATCCACGAAGCAGCAATCGGCCGGATTAACAGTGACCAGCTATTGAAGCTGATGACACTCGGTCTTTCCGAAGAGGAAGCGGAGGCAGTCATCATAGAAGCATTCTTAAACTGAAAATTTTTCTTTTCGGTAAGCGGTTTCTGTGATATACTTATTATGATTTTTTGGAGGTTCCGGGACGATGACGGAAAAGGAAGCGCAGGAGGCAAAAAGACACAAAAGAGTAGACAGACTGAAAAAAGGAATTATGGGTCTTTTTGTGTTCGCGGTACTGGCTCCGATTGTGCTGGCCGTGGTATTTACGCTGCGGATAAACAGTCTGGAAAAAAGACTGCGTGACGTGACCGGAAATCTGGAAAAATTACAGGCAGAAGAACAGAAGTCTGCAGTGGAAGCTTATGTCTCCGCTCTGGGAAATCCTTCCGGGCAGGAAGGAGCGTCCGGACAGGAAGCCACCGCCGGACAGGAAGATGTCCGTGGGCAGGAGGACGCTTCCGATGAGGAGAATGTCACGGTCAGAAAGGTTTATCTTACCTTTGACGACGGACCCAGCTCCAATACGGACAATATTTTGGATATTTTAGATACTTACGGCGTAAAAGCCACTTTTTTCGTAACGGGGAAAGAGGGCGCAAAAGCAGAAGCCTCTTACCGCAGGATTGTGGAGGAAGGGCATACACTGGGGATGCATTCCTACACCCATGACTATTCCGTCATTTATGCTTCCGAGGAAGCCTTTATGGAGGATATGGAAAAACTGCAGCGTTATCTGTATGATGTGACCGGCGTGCAGAGCACGTATATCCGGTTTCCGGGCGGCAGCTCCAACAAGGTCAGCGATGTGGATATGCGCCTGCTCATTACGGATGTGCATGAGGCGGGCATGGAGTACTTCGACTGGAACGTATCCAGCCAGGATGCATCATCAAAGCCCCTGACGAAGGAAGAGATTTTAGACAACTGCTTAAACAGCATAGAACGGTTTCAGAACTGCATCATTCTGATGCATGATGCCGGAAGCAAGGACAGCACGGTGGAGGCTCTGCCGGAGCTGATAGAGCATATACAGGCTATGGAGCATACGGAGCTGTTGCCGATTACGGAGGATACAGTACCCGTCTGGCATATAAAGATGACACAAGAAACGGAGGATTGAAAGAATGGGCTTTTTTTCTGAGTTAAAAGAAGACTTGTCCCAGGCAGTCAACGAACTGATACCTGAAGAAGAAAAAGCAGAACTCGCCGCAGAAGCAGCGGAGGAAGCAGAGGCGGCAGAGGCAGAGGATAGCGAAGCGGTACCGGTGTCCGCATGGGCAGAAAGTCCCACACAGGCGGAAACGGAAAATTCCGGGCAGCCGGAAGAAAATGCAGAGCAGGAGACAGTACCGGCGGATACAGCAGAGAAAGAAGACATTGCACCGGAAGAAACACTGCCGGATGAAGCAGCCGGCGCAGAGGCGGCAGGCACAGTGGATTTCCCGGCAGAGGACGTACATACAGCCGCTTATACCGGGGAAACGGAAGACAGCCAGGAAAAGAAGGATATGGCGCAGCTTACGGCATGGCTTAATGAACTGGATGAAAAGGATGCCCTCAAAGAAGAGGCACCCGCAGAAGAAATAAAAAAAGAAAATAAAGAGGGAAGGGTAAAGATGGACAATCAGACAAGAGAAGCAGCCGATGAAACATCCATTATCACCGCAGGCATGACCATCACCGGCGATATTGCATCCGAGGGCTCCGTAGAAGTCATCGGTACGGTAAACGGCAACATCAATATTTTGGGAAAATTAAACATTACCGGTAATGTGACCGGCAACTCCATGGCAGCGGAAATATTTGCGGACAATGCGCAGATTACCGGCGAAGTAGTCAGTGAAGGCGCCGTCAAGGTAGGACAGAGCTCCGTTATCATCGGCAACATTACGGCAAAGAGCGCCGTCATTGCCGGAGCCGTTAAGGGTGACATTGATGTGCAGGGTCCCGTGGTACTGGATGCTTCCGCCATTGTCATGGGCAATATCAAATCCAAAGCCGTACAGATTAACAACGGTGCGGTTATCGAGGGTATGTGCTCCCAGTGCTATGCGGATGTCAATCCCAGCTCTTTCTTCGAGGACTATAAAAAAGGAAAAACCAAATAAGGAGTTAAGGTATGCGCAGAATATTATTGAAATTAAGCGGCGAAGCATTAGCCGGCGACAAGCATATGGGCTTTGACGAAGAGACCGTACGAGGCGTGGCTCTTCAGGTAAAGAAATTAGTGGATGAAGGATATGAAATCGGGATTGTAACCGGCGGATGTGGTGCCCACGGATGAGCCG
>JABLTK010029659.1_pt1 | contig 14644 bp, 11 predicted proteins | sample 7160131 | NCBI WGS metagenome assembly JABLTK01 (sample SAMN14651221, study PRJNA627086) | human gut metagenome | isolation source: feces | host: Homo sapiens
AATTATTTCTGAATAAGTTTTACTGAGCAATCTCTCCCTGAGCTAATTATGATAGACCGGGACGCATAAAGGTTGTTTCCTCATACTTTTGCTCACAGTTGATTAAAAAATATGGAACACCTTTGTATGATATGATAGTAGACAACTGTAATGACTTGTGTCGGCAATATGATGAATTTTCAGGTGAATGTAATATCAATGGGTGTATGATTATTTTTACAGATGGAGAAAAAGATAATTCTATTAATTATCTAATTGAAGATGTAATAGATGCACTCGGAGAATTAAGAAAAAGAGATATTACTCACATGCTGATTGGACCGGAAACAACTAGATTAATAGAATTTGCTGATTCACTAAATGTCGAACCAATTTTTAAAAAAGATAAATTTAAACAACATATGAAATATATGAAATGGTTTTGGGATGATAAGTGTGGAGATAATATTTTTGTTTGATTGAATTAGGAAAGACTGAAGAATTCTTCAGTCTTTTTCTATATTAAATAAAATAAATTCCAAAAAAGACTTTACATAAATTCAAAATAATTATAAAATATTTATTACAAAAACATATAAACTTTTTCTATTAAGCAATAAGAAAGGTGTGACAATAATGAAAAATTATCAGCAGGATATTCTAATAATTTTAAAAAGGATTTTTAGAATTGGTAAAGCTTTTTCTGCTTTTGCGGATTCATTTGGAATAGATAATATTTCAAATAATGAAAGTAAAGACTCTTTCACAGATCATATAGGAGGATATTCATATTCTAATTCATGGTGTCGGACATATAATAATGGTATAACATCTACAGAAGATGAATATGGTAATTTACGCTTTAGCAATGGAGAGTATGCAACCAGAACATCAGATGGATATTATTATTTTTCAAATGGAATAACAGGATATGAAGATTCATATGGAGATATCCATTTAAGTAATGGGCAAGTTATTATAAAAAAATAGAAAAAGTTTAGAGAGACTAGAAGTTTCTGGTCTCTCTTTTTATGTAAATAATTGACATAAAAAGGAAAAAATGATATAATTAAGCAGAAAGTATAATGGAGAAGGAGCCTATTATGGAAATAGAAGATGAAATAAATCAAATAAATTCAATTATTAATAAGTTAGATGTTATTCGAGATGATGAATGGCAAAAAAAAGAAGATGAAACTGAAGAAGAATTTGATAATAGATTAGAGACTATAGAAGAAGAATTGGAAGAAGAACTATTAGATTATATTTCTGATAGTTTATTAGCTGAACAAGAAATAAATGAAGAAGAAGCAATAAAAGAGGCTCAAGAAAAGATAAAGGCTGATTATGAATTATTTAGTGATGCTTTTATAAAAAGCGATAATGGAATTATTACACTAAAAAGTGAAGAAGAATTAATGACATTAGGCTATGATACGCCAGAAGAAGTTGAAAAGCTGAATTCAATAGCAGAAAATATTAATTCACCTGAAGTATATATTAATAAAATAAAAGACAGCATACACGCAAGTAAAGACATTGATGCTGAAATAGATAGAAAAATGGAACTTGCAAAAACCATTATTGCTGCAAAAAAAAGAGGTGAAACTCTTCCAAGTAGTTTAAATCCATCTATAGAAAAAGATAAGTTTGAAAAAGCGAATGCATACATTGCTAATACAACAACTTTAAGAAAAGTCCCATTTGTTCAAAATGAATATATAAATAACAATTATATAGCTGAAAGAAGATATAATAATGTAATAAGAAATATTACAAACAATACTACAACGAAAAGTACAAGTGGCAGAACTGCTACAACAAATACTACTTCACAAACTACCACTCCAGTAATTTCTGCAACTGAAACTAAAATTGTAACAAGAAGAATTCCAGAAAGAAAAAATACACTTTATACAAATTTTGAAAAAAAGCTAGATAAAACCAATGATTTAACTAAACAGAAAATTAAAGCAAGAACAGAGCTAAAAGGTATATTTAAGGATTATAGTTTATCATTGAAAAGTGGTAAAGCTGGAGATTTATCTGCATTAAAAGATGAAATAAAAAGAATTGAAAATAAATTTCCTAATCTTATAACTGAAGAACTAGTGGGAAAAATTGCAAAACAATTTAGTATAGACTTAGAAGATAAAATTAAAAATAGCAACAATATAAATCCGGAAAATAATACGGAAAATGATTTGGATTGTAATGCACAAACATTGCAACCTCCAATAGATACTCAAACTATTGCACAAGAAGATATAACAGCAGAATCAATAAATCCACCTGTGATACCAGAAGAACAAAGTGGAAAATTAAAGCAACATGATGCTAATAAAAAGATTGATGAAGATAATGCAAATCAGGTTATTCCAGCTCAAACAAGCTCACAAAGTGTATTAACCTCAGAAAATTCTCAACCTCATACTAAAAATGACCAAATAGAAGCAAAAAATCAAGATGCAGAAAAATTTGATTCTAGAAGAGAAGATATACTTAAAATGATATCTGATTTTGATGCTGATAGAAATACCGTTTTTAAAATGCATGAAAGATATTTGTTTTTTATTCCAAGCTATTTAAAAACTAATAATGACTCTTATGTCCGCAATAAATTTAATAGTATGCTTGATACACTAGAAAAAGGCTTACAAGATGATTTTGTAGAAAAATTAAATAGCCATGATATACCATTTAATATTGGATTATTAGATAATTTATATCAACTATATGATAGTGAGAATGGTTTGGGTGTAGTTAATCAAGATAGAAAAAAAGCAATAGAATTTCTTCACAAGGAATTAAATTATTTTGCAAATTTGAGAACACAGGTATATTCTGCTAATAATAGTATAGAAAGAATCAAAAATGAAGCTAAATTCAGTGATGCCTTAGTTAAGTTAAAAGGAAGTGAATTATCAAGAAAAATTCCAGTTATGCCATTAGTTATTGAACATGAACTTGCAAAAAGAAATAAAGAAACCTCAAATGTATTAAAAATGGTAAGCACTTATAAAGAAAGAATAAAAAATGGAAGCTCAGTTTCAGAAGTTGAATTAGATGAATTAGGAAAAATTGCTTATGAAGGTATAAAAGATTTATCAGGAAATGTTATATTAGCTCCAGATGAAGTGTTTGCTAGGGATATATACACAAAACTAGTAAATGATTATGGAGATAAAAGAATAGAAGCAAACTATAATAGGTTATATTCATTGTATTCAGATAATACGCTTCCAACATATGATGAACAAATGGCTAACACAATAAAGGAAAAAATGAAACAAAAAGGAATAACAATAACAAAGATAGAAAAAAATAGTAATAAAAAGACTAAAAATAATTCACAGACTTTTGTGTGTAGTGATTTGCATGGCCAATATGAAACTTATAAAGCAATTACTAAAAGGTTGAAAAATAAAGATAAATTGTATATTTTGGGAGATGTAATAGACAGAGGACCTGGTGGAATAAAAATTCTACAAGATATAATGAGAAGAAAATCAAGAGGACAAGTTGAATTTTTAGTTGGTAATCATGAATTAATGATGATCCAATCGCTAATTTTGAATGATGAACAGGCAAGAAAAAATTGGGAACAAAGGAATGGCGGAGATATTACAAGAAAAGCATTTGAAGGATTAAGCACTGATGAACAAAGTGAAATCAAAAATTTTCTTTTAGACTCATGCCTATATAAGAATATCAATATTGACTCACAACAAGTTCATTTAACACATGCTAAAGCTATACAGGATGAAAATAGTTCTCAAAGTAAAACTGTGAGAGAAATGATAAGTGATGGAAAATTGGATTTGATGGCTGAAACTCTATGGTTTAGAGGAGAAGATGCTATATCAAGCAAAAAAATTAGCAGACCTGGTAGTCTTACTATAATTGGACATACTCCAACAGAAAGTAAAATGATAGAATATAAAGATGGGTATATTGACATCGATTGTGGAGCAGGCGAAGATAAAAAGGCATCTTTAGTAAATTTGAGTAGTGGAACAGTTGAATATTTTGATGTTCAAAAAGAAAGAGCAAAGGAAGACAAAAATAGATAATACAATCATTCTACCTTCTAATAATTTGATTATTATTAGAAGGTATGCTATAATAATAATACACTATTATTTAGAAAGGGAGTCTTGAGATGCTTATCACTAAAAATTCAATTCAAGAAAAAAATGTAAAACGGCAATCACCCGATCTCAATTATTTGAGACAGTACATTTCTGCATGCTTTTTCGAGTATGGAGGAGTAACAAATGTTGATTTCTTTGAACCTTCAACAAATGATATTTCTTTAATGAAACAAGCACAGGAAAAAATACAAAGTTTTTTCAAGGATGCAAGTTTCATGGCAGATTATATCTTGCTAAGCTACAAAACTATTCCTACTAGGTATGCATTTGGAAGTATTATGATACCAAAAGAAGAATACAATATTGGAGTTGACCGCATTGTCCTAATTAATGCTTGGGCATGTGATGTTTCTGATATTATATTTAAGTATATCGAAGTATCTTCTAAATGTGAAAACTGGAATGGCATTTGGCTTACATTTCTTGATATGCTGACTATGGAAATTGCTGGCAGAAAACAGTACATAAGGAAAACGAAGGGAGCTGTTCGGACTACAAGAGCTATTGAACTTGAAAAAGAATTGATTACAAAGGGATGGAATATCCAAGAACTTGCAAATGAATTTATTCATTGTAAAAATGATCAAACTGAACTTAAAAAATGTTTTGCATATTATATAGCAAATGAGTTTTCTAATGCAGGAGGTCATATAATTCCCAAAAAGGAATCATTATTATGATTAAAAAAGAGCACATAGATACAAATTATCTGTGTGCTCTTTTAGTAAGTATACATAATTATTGACTAATTATAAAGAAAATGATATAATATTAATGCGTAAATGCATTGAAGTTGCTTCTATTTGGTAAAATGAAAGTTATATTACCATAATAAAGGCATCGGAGTTATCATGGAGATATTGCAAAATCAATTTATTACTTTATTATAGGAGGAAGCACAATGAAAAAAAATAAAATTGAAATTGCACAGACTGCATACGGAAAAGATGTGAATCAAGATTATAGTGTTTCTACTGAGAACATAGCAGTAATATTAGATGGCTGTGGTTCAGGAGAACATTCGGAAATTGGTTCTAGTAGAATGGGTGAAGCTATTCGGAAAAATTCATCAAGTTTGGATGAAAAAAATTTTGAAAGATTTGCTAACAAAACTTTGTATGAGTTTCTAATGGAAGACTCGCGTGAAGAAAGGTTTATCTCTGAATTTCAATTTACAATTGTGGCTTGCATTGAAAATTCAAAAGCTTTTGTTGTTTTGACTGCTGGTGATGGATTCATTATTACAGTTAGTAAATCCAAACAAATAAGATATATTCAACTTGATAATGACTTAAACATTGCTAACGGTGAAGCACCTGGATATATTGCATACAATTTAAACCCAAGCCTTGCAAGATATAATCACAACATATATTTTGATAAAATGTTTTTTTTAAAAACAGATTATGAAAGTGTGTATGTTGCTAGCGATGGTTTCAGGTTTATACTGAATGATAATTTTCCACAAGACCAAAAGCAGCTTCTTGAGGCAGCTTTAATTAGCAGAGATGAAGCTACAATTAAAGCTATACTTAAAGAAAATCAAAGCAAAATCTTAGATGACATTTCCATATCTTCATAATTAATTCCTAATATAGCACGGTATATATTATCGTGCTATATTTATTATGTGAAGTTTAGCCTATTTACATAATAAGTAAATTGTGGTATAATATTAACGGATTTTGATGAATGGAGAAAAGTATGAAGAAATTTTTTTCAAAGATAAAGGAAAAAGTTGCAAGTATTACCAATAGCATAAAAAATATGTTTAATAATATAAAACAGAAAATCTTTTTATCTTTTCAAAGAATAATAAATAGAGAAAATAAATATAAAAACAGTGCAGTTGAAAACGTACCGTTAAAAAAAGCTGTGGTTATTAGACATGAAAAGGTTTTAGAAAATTCTCAAAAAGTAGATTCATTAAACAATGAAAAATTATTTGAACCAGTAGCAAAACAAAATGATAATAAACAAAGTGATTTTACTAAAAATACTAAAATTTCAGATATAAAAAACGAATCTCAGCAAACATCGAATGATCAATCCGTTATAATTGAAGAAAAAATAACAGATATTCATATAAAAGAAGAACTAGGAATTGTAGAATTTACAACTGATAAAGGCTCAAAATATAGTAAAGATATTGAATTCATATTGAATAATCAAAAAGAAACTTATAAAAAATTTCAAATAAATAAAAAATGTAAACATTTAACTAAAAATATTTTTTCAAGTATTATATTGAGAAGAAAATTAAATCCAATAGTTATTTATCTTTTAAATAATGACCAAGAGATTGAAAACTATATAAAATGTATAAAAAATAGTGAAAATGTTAATTTTAAACTAAAACATGATTTAACAAAATCAAAAATGAAAGGAAAAAGTGCAAGGATAATGAAAAGAATAAGCAAATATGAAGAAAAAATAGGTGCTGAGGTTATAAAGTCAGAAAATATAATTAAAAGAATTTTTGGCACTAGAAACCAAAATATCAATTCAGAAAAAGAAACAACTGATGCTAATAACAATATGGAAAATACAGCAGAAAACCAATCTGATAGTAGCAAAGATAAAAAAGTAAGAAAAAAAGAAAGAAAACTAATAGAAAAAAGAGAAAGAGAGCAAAAAAAGAAAGATTTTGAAACTAGATATATTACATACTCTGCATTATGCGAGAGACTTTTTGGTGTAAAACCAAAGAAAAAACTAGAGGATATAATGGGAGATGTGATACATCAAGATTTATATGACTTAACTAATCCAAATGAAATAAATAGAGCAATAGCTACATTTCGAGTTGGACATAGATTGATGCCTCTTAATTCTTCTAATTCAAAAAAATATTTGGAGTCTGCATTGAATCAATTAAGCAATGAAAATGTGTTAATAAATATGCCAAATGGTTTTGAACATTTAGAAAGCTGCATGTTAGATCTAGAAGAACTTTCACTAAAAAGAGGAGATTACTCTAGTGCTAAAAGAATGAATGATGAATATATGAGGATAATCGATAGAGAATTCCGAGAAAAGTATGCTTTACCATTAAAACAAGCAAAAAAAGAAGGCGACTTTTTAAAACAGATTGATATAGGTATTACATATAGAAAAAAGTATGTAGAAGGGCAAAAAGCTCTAATGAGGTTACTAAGCAAATCAGGCAAAAAATTTGATGCAGAAGAATTATATCGAAAGATACTAAGTGAATCTGGAATAGTATTAACTGATGAAGCATACGATTTAAGCAAAAAAGAAAATTGCATAGAAAATGGAAAATATATTGTTATTGCTAATAACAGAACATATCGAGAACCAATTCTAGGAACTGAAAACTTATTAGCTTTAAGAAAAAAAGCACTTGATGAAACATTTATAAAACAAGGAAAAGAAGATACAAAAAAAGAAAATACTACAGAGTTAACAGAACAAAAAAATACTAATGAGAATACCTCTAAAGGACAAAAAAATGAAGGTATATCTATTAATCCATCTGAAAGTGCTAAGAGTCCACTGCCTGAAAAAGAGGCAGAGGAGGAACATCAAATTAAAGAAGAAGCTGCTGTAAAAGATTCATCTAAAATACAGTGTGAAATTCAAACGAACCAAAAAGATATTCCAATTGAACCCCAAAAGAAAAAGATAATAGATAGAATAATGGAAGCCAGAGAAATCAAAGCAAAAGAAAAAGAAGATAGAAAAAGAATTGAGCGAAAAATAAAAAGACTTGAAGAAGAAAGAAGAAAGAAGGAAGAAGAAGAAAGAAGGAGACAAGAAGAAGAAAAAAGAAAGCAAGAGGAAGAAAGAAAGAGACAAGAGGAAGAAAAAAGAAAACAAGAGGAAGAAAGAAAGAGACAAGAGGAAAAGAGAAAAGCTGAATTAGCTGAATTCAACATGAGATTCAATTCATATAAAGTACTTTGCAAAGGACTTATTGGAGATAAAGCTAAAACTAAATTAGAGGACATAAAAAGCGATGTAATACATAGTGATATTTATGACATGACTTCATCAGATGATGTTACAAAGGGAATTTCAACATTTAGAGTAGGACATAGATTAGCAAGCTTACCAAATAAAAGAAAAGAGGCTGAAAAAACGCTAAAAGCCGCAATCTCAATATTGCAAAAAGATGAAACTTTGGCTAAAGAATCTTCAACAATTGAATATTTAGAAAGTGGATATTTAGATTTAGGAAATCTATGTCTAGAAAATAATGATTATCCAAATGCTGAAAAAAATTTAGCTAATTATATGGAAACTGTAAAAAGAGAAAAAAGAGAACTGTATGATCCCCAAATTATGCAAGCACAAAAAGAAGGTAGAACAATTGATGAAATTGACTTATGGATTAAAGTAAAATCTAAAGTTGTATCTGGGAAAAAAGCTATAATAAAAATGCTTAGTAGAGCAGGCCAGACAGAACAGGCAGAAGAATACTATAAACAGTTGCTACAAGAATGTAAGATAGGACTAAACGATGAAGAATATCAATTAAGCGTAAATACTAACTGTATAGAAAATGGAAAATATATGAGAATTACAGAAAATAGAACATATTGTGAACCTATATTAGGAAGTGAATACTTAATGCTGAAAAGAAGAAATATCTCAAATAAAGCTTTATCTGAAAGATAGAATAAAAAAACTAGAAATGTAAAATTTTTCTAGTTTTTTTATGTAAAGTATCTGTATTATGTTGACAAATAAAGGAAATAGTGGTATAATTTAGCTATGTCAAAAGTATGGCAACCTGTAGAGAGTTCATATCGCACACAAATCCAAATTAAATCCTGAAAGGAGATTACTACTATGAGTAAACACGATGAGAACATGTTTGGAAGTGCCGCATGGGATACTTTCAACAACGACTACGACAACTCCGGGATCAAAGAAAACTTTGGACCTGAAATCGAATCTGACAAAATCGAAGTGGTGAACACACCTGTTTCGGAGCTTAAAAGCTCTGCACAGACATTGCTTCGGTTGGACATTGACAAATCCGGTTCTATGAGCGGATTCACGACTGCCATGAACGAAGCCTTAGGGCGTGTTAAGGAGTCTATTGTTACTTCTACGGAAGTTAACAGAATCCAGATCGCGAAGACTCTGTTTGCGGGTACAGTAGAGCCTGGTGGATACACCGATGTCGAAAAATTCGACACAAGTTATTCCGCCGAATCTGGTTGTACTAAACTGTATGACAGCATTATCGACAGCGAAAGAAGAATCAAGGACTACAAGGAAAGCCTTAAAAAACAGGGCGTTTCTGTAAAAGCAGTTCTGTGCATTCTTTCCGACGGACTCGACAACGATTCCGTAGCAACTTTTGAAGATGCAAAGGATGCCGTTGAAAAAATGCAGAAAGACGATGTAACTGTATGCTTTATTGCATTCGGTAGTAACGATTGCAAGAAGCTGGCCAATGGTCTTGGCATTATCAACGTTGTAAAAACCGATGCCACTGTTCATGAGTTGCACAAGATCATGGAATTCGTTTCTATCGGTACCATTAAGAAATCGCAGGGTAACGATAAATGAAGCGAATAAAATATGAACTTCTCTAACAGGGGATGCGGTGAAGAAATTTCTTCACCGCATTTCTTTTTTAAAAGTTGACATAAATTCGAAAAGAATGTATAATATTATCAGCAAATATTTTTGTGTACTTTGAAATATGAATATTAAACTTATTAATTTAGAGGAGGCATTGTTATGCAAAACAACAAAAAAAGAGCTACTGTTATATTTACAAAAGATATTTCAGAAACTCGTTTGAAAGAATTCCAACATCAATATAATAAAATCCCTAAAAATTGGCTACGGAGGTTTTGTGAGGATGAATGGCAATTAGCTTTTACTACAGATATCACAATCAGTGGTAATCAGAATCCTAATACATTTTTAGTTTCTGATCCAGAAGAAAAAAGAGTTTGGATTAATGCGAAAATTGCAGCAGTGACAAACTTTCCTGTTTATAGAGCTTTTCTCTTTTATATGCAATCCGAATATGGAAATCTATCTCAAAATGAGAAGTTTCAAAAATCATATATTAGAGAAAAAGGAATATTGTCTAAAATTACTGGTCTGGAATTAGCAGGAGTGTTGCCAGAGGAAATTTTTACAATTCTATTTATTCAATTTTTGGAGCAGCCACAAATTCAAGAATACAAGTTGTCTGAAACATGCCAATATGTAATAAGATGGCTGAATGAAGATGTTTTTAAAGTAAGAACATCAATTTTGCCTGAATATTTGAAGATAGGTACAGATGTTACAGAAGAACAGATTTTTGAAATTATAAACGCATGGAATAAAATTCCGCAAGGAATTACAGATCGCTTTTTAAAGTTTGGTTGGAAGATATTCCTTACAAATTCGAGAGAGTGGCGAAAACATGAACATGGTAGGCATGTTGCTGGCTTTATTACTAATGAATCAGAAGAAATCTTAATTAAGGCTTCTATGTCTGAGTTGGATATGACTTTGTTCCACGAAATTGGACATTTTGTACATATGATAACTAATAATAGAAGTCTGATAAAAGATTTTTATAATGCATACTGGGCTGAAAAAGACACATATTTTAGTATGTATAATGATTCTTATGGTATTTCGAATGTTGAAGAATATTTTGCACAGATTTTTGCTCATTATGTTAAACATCCTGAGCAGATAAAAAACAAACTTAGAAAAAGCTATGGCACTGTTGACTCCATTGTCGGAAAATATAAATAAGTTTTGTTCATATTAAAGTAAGCAGAGAATCTTAATTAAGATTCTCTGCTTTACTTTTACTGATTTTTAGGAAAAATATGACCGAGCGTATTCGAAAATTCATATTCGAAATAATATCCAAAACAAGGTTGCAATTCCTCTCTATTAGTTTTGGAGTTAAGAAGTTTCCGAATAATCTCGTCAACATTCCAACCTTTCTTTTTTAACTCTTTTTCGAGTGATTTGGCTCGCTGATATCGTGTTTTGTCATTACAAGCAACATAATCGCGCTTTCCCATTATTCTTAATGTCGCTAAATCATGAACTGTTTCCCAAATATCGCGTCTAGTAGGCATACCTGAAGTCATATAAATAAAATTATTGACTATACAAGTTTGAGTATTAGAGAAATGATATCTGTAAATCAGACTAGCATATTTAGCATCAATACCAAAAATTTTCAAATAATCATCTGCTACGATTAGACTGGCAAGACCATTAAATGTTGGGGTAACTTCAAACTCAAATAAAATGTAAGAACCAGGGAAAGTTGCATTTGGGTAAAAATCAAGAATTTTATTTCTAGCATATGATACCATATTTAAGAGTACTTTTGAGGGCTCATAAAATGTTACATATGAGAAATTACAGTATTCCCGAAAGCTTCCAGCTAGATAATCATAAAGTCTTTGAGAGACTCTTTCTTTTGACTTCTCGGAAAGGTTGTCACATTTAATCATTATAATTCTCCTTTCTAAATTTATGTAAATCATATTCTATCATAACTATTAAACATTGTCAATAAATGTAAAAAACAATAAAAAATAGAAAAAAATGTAAACAAATTTACATAATTATTGATTTTTCCGGAATAGTGTGATATAATGCGGTTATTAAAGATTTATGGTATTATATACCAATTCAAAGTGTCTTTAATAAGTACCTTGAAAACGATAGTGTATCTATCATCACATTACAAAAACAAAGTACATGGAACGCCATGCCACGATGAGCCAAAAAAAAATGAAATGGAGGTATCTCAATGAGTAATTTTAGCTTTACAAATCCAAGAGATCTTGATGCAAGACTCAAAAAACTGAGCGCTCATCCTGGCGGTGAGGGAACAGTTTACAATGACCATCAGCACCTTGCTATAAAAATCTTCAATGCAAAAGAAGTTAATGTAGCAAGAAAAGAACGGAAGGTAAGGAAACTTATTCTTCAGTCTAAAATGGTAAGTTTCAGCGAAGTAGTTTCTCCTCTGGAACTTGTAACTGTCAATGGACATTTTGTAGGTTATACTATGAAATTTATTGACAATGCGATTGATTTAGATCGTATTCAGGAAAAAGTTTTTACAGGTCAATATGACCTGAAAGAAGCTTTGAGAATTATGATCAAAGTCGCTCAGACTGTTGAAAAGCTTCATAACGTCGGCCTTATTATTGGTGATTTTCACCCTGGACAGATTCTTGTATCTAACGGTAACATTTATTTCGTTGATACGGACTCTTGGGGGTGGCAAGGAATGGACAAAGACTATTCCAATGACCTAAAATGTCTTCCTGCTTTTGTTGATCCGAGATGCAGAAACTTTTCTTGCAGAGATGTGACATTAAACTATTATTCCAAGGCGACAGACTGTTATTCTTTGGCGGTAATAGCATTTTATGTCTTGACAGGAGAGCATCCTTTTGGTGGAGTGTATCAGTTGGATACCCAAATGTCAAAGGAAATGCGAGCAAGAAACCAGCTTTCGGTATTGGGAAATCATGATATTAAACTCATGAAAGGCAAAACATGGGAGAACTGGATGTCCAAAGAACTTAAAAAGGCTTTCTTGGATATTTTTGAAGGAGGAAAGAGATTCAATATTGAATCAGCCCTTACTGAACAATTGATGGAATTGCAATATTGCAAACGCCACAACGGTTACTATAATAGTAACATGTTCAGAAGTTGTCCTGTTTGTAGTTGGAGGAATACTCAACTTTCCAATCCTACCTTTAATTCCTGTGTCGGAAACCTTTTCCTTTCTAAAAATGAAGTGAAAATTCCGTATGACCATGAAACCTATTTGAATAAAGTAGGCGAAGTCGTTCGTGTTAACGAAAACGGAGATCCTATTCGTAGGATTGAAAAAGGTTTTGGCGGTAAAGAAACTCTCTTTTTCAGAAATGAAAGATATATGGTAAAAATCCATCCTTTAAATCTCTGGCAGAGAGCAGTTAAGGCAGGAGCCACCACAGATTCTTGTTATGTAAAAATATACAAGGATGACGAACTTCTCGAAAAAATCTATGTCAAGGATAAGAATTTTGTAAGAATTGTGGGAGATACCCTCTTTTATGTGGAAGGAAACTCTTACACTCTTAAAAAAATCAAAATTCGCAATGGAAAACTCGAGAAATCTGATGTTACCACCAAAAAAACTGCATTTGCGGAATTCGTTGCAACAGAAAACTCAAAAGTTGCTATCATCTCCAAAGTGCAGGCTGGCACTAAAGCCAATATCGAAATTGATATTGGTGGCAAAATCACTATTCTTCCGGGTCAGAAGCCTATCATCATGAAGTATGATGCAATTTCCAATACGTGGATTTGGGTTTCTCAGATTTCTAATTCCAAATATAATACAATTGTATTTAATGGAAGAGGAGAAAAAGTTTTTGAAACCCATGATATCGAATACGGTTCTCTCAATTTGAGAGGATGTGCATTCCATCGTGCTTCTTTGTGTATTCCTGGCAACGGAAAAGTGGTATTTGTTATGCCTTATGTGGCAAACATGCCTTTTGACAAAGTCATAACTGAAACCAGTATTGATGTAGTCAGAAAAGACTCTAAATTAGAGCTTGTCTCGCTTGGCGAAAAGCGTAGCAATCTCTATGTACTTAATCCTGAGGGAAATGTATACAAATTTGTAATGTGAGGAAAGGGTGGTGCCAATGACACCACCCTTTTTCATTGTGAAAGTATACATAATTCTATTGTAATATTTTTACAATTATGCTATAATAATAGATGTAGGATTCCAAAATATAATGCGAAAGGGAGGACAACACAATGTGGGTAGTATTCTTAGCCATATTTATTGTTTTTGCACTCTGTGCAGCTTTCTGGCGGATTATATGGGCTATACTTAGACCGATATTTGTATATGTCCATCAAAGTATTATAAATGCTTTGCGATCCACTGGAATGAGCGAAGGAGCTGCGAGAGCAATAATATCCGTAGTGATTGTAATAATAATCATACTGATAATAATAGGAAGTTGTTAATCCAATGGATACCCTTAAAAGTAGTTTTGCATAAATATGTGAAACTACTTTTTTATTTATAAAAGTAAAAGAATCACAGTTGCAAAAAAAAACATAAAATGATAAAATAGGAAAAAATGGAAGTTAGAAAGAGGATGCCTATGGATAATAAAATTAAGATGTATAATTTAACTATACCACAAGAAAATATATGGTTATTAGACAGAATCAATCCTAATACAACTATAAATAATATCCTAGGAACTTTTAGAATTAATAAAAAATTAGATGTAAATATATTAAACAAAGTAATAAATGAAATAGTGAGAACAAATGAAGCATTACGAATTAGAATAGTTGAGGAAAATGGAATTGCTAAACAATATATATCAGAATATGAAAAAGAAACATTTAAAGTATATATATTAAATGATGATGACGATACTGAAATCAATAAAATTGTAAAAAGAATATCAGAAGAAAAAATGCAGATTATGAATAGTAAGCTATATGATATTAGAATAATACAG
>JABLTK010004766.1_pt1 | contig 14641 bp, 12 predicted proteins | sample 7160131 | NCBI WGS metagenome assembly JABLTK01 (sample SAMN14651221, study PRJNA627086) | human gut metagenome | isolation source: feces | host: Homo sapiens
ACAAAAATATTATTAAAATAGGTTGACTTTTTAATACATATTATATAATATTAGTTACATAATCAATTTATTTTTATTGATTATATATTTTCTCAAAATAGGAGTGATTTAAAATGCCAAAAGAACTTTCAAAATTAAACCATGATGAACTTGAATCAATTTCAGGCGGAAAAATTTATTATATGGTTAAATTCGGGGAAAGCGCTGAAATACTTGATGAAACCGGTAAAACACTATCCAAATTTCCCGATGAAAACAAAGCAAAAGAATTTTTTGAATCGAAACATAAAAATGATGAGTTAAAATTAATAAAACTTAGCGAATACCTGCGTTTGAAAGGAGTCAAATTTCCAGAAGTTGTGAACCCACCAGTACGTTTTCGGGAACCACTACAAAAAAATTAATTAACAGCTATTAAAAATACAAATTATTAAGTTCATAGTCTTAGGATTATGAACTTTTTATTTATAAAAAAATCTACTCACTTAACGGTGAGTAGACTCCTTAAAAACTTATATCCAGATATTAGCCGAGAATTTCGGTTACAACACCTGAACCTACTGTACGTCCGCCTTCACGGATTGCGAAACGAAGTCCTTCTTCGATTGCGATAGGTGTAATGAGTTCAACATCCATTACAACATTGTCGCCAGGCATGCACATTTCTGTTCCTTCAGGAAGTTTAATTACGCCGGTAACGTCAGTTGTTCTGAAATAGAACTGAGGACGATAGTTGTTAAAGAACGGTGTATGACGTCCACCTTCATCTTTGGTCAATACATATACTTGACCTCTGAATTTAGTGTGAGGATTAATTGTTCCCGGTTTAGCAAGAACTTGACCACGTTGAATTTCTTCTCTTTGTACACCACGGAGAAGTACACCTACGTTATCCCCTGCTTCAGCGTAATCGAGGAGTTTTCTGAACATTTCAATACCGGTTACTACAACTTTTCTGCGTTCTTCGGTAAGTCCTACGAGTTCAACTTCTTCATTCATTTTGAGTTGTCCACGTTCTACTCTACCTGTAGCAACTGTTCCACGTCCTGTAATTGTAAATACGTCTTCAACAGGCATTAAGAACGGTTGATCTGCTTTTCTTTCAGGTGTCGGAACAAATTCGTCAACAGCTTTCATGAGATCGAGAATGCATTTGTATTCAGGTGCATTAGGATCTTTTGAGGTTGATTCAAGAACTTTAAGAGCTGAACCTTTAATAATCGGAGTGTCATCTCCCGGGAAACCATACTCATTCAAGAGGTCACGGATTTCCATTTCAACGAGGTCGAGCAATTCTTCATCGTCTACTTGGTCAACTTTATTCATGAATACTACGATGCTCGGAACGCCTACCTGACGTGCAAGTAAGATGTGTTCACGAGTTTGAGGCATAGGACCGTCTGCTGCAGATACTACGAGAATAGCTCCGTCCATCTGTGCAGCACCGGTGATCATGTTTTTAACATAGTCAGCGTGACCTGGGCAGTCAACGTGTGCATAGTGACGTTTTTCTGTTTGATACTCAACGTGTGCGGTATTTATTGTAATTCCGCGTTCTCTTTCTTCAGGTGCCTTATCAATGTTGGCATAATCTACGAATTCAGCATCGCCTTCGAGATTAAGAACTTTTGTGATAGCAGCCGTAAGAGTTGTTTTACCATGGTCAACGTGACCGATAGTACCAATGTTTACGTGTGGCTTACTTCTTTCAAATTTTGCTTTTGCCATTATAGTTTTCCTCCCTTAATTATTTGAATAAATGTTTTCACAGACAGATAGGATTCTACCAGTTATGAAACTGAAAATCAACTAAATATTATCTACAAATTTCAGATTAAAAATAATTTGTATTTTTTATACTTTAATTTTTATCCAACCGTAAATAATTTTACCTGTTTTTTCTCCTTTAACTTTTCACGATCTTGGTAAAGATGTCCGTAACCCGATTAAATAACGTTTCACTGTTATTTAAAAGTTTTTGTTACCACTTAGTGCAAAAATACAATCTTTTTGCAGTTTTATCTATGAATACAAAGAGTACCCTACATCACTCAAAAACAATTTACGAAAATGCAGTCTTTAAATGAAAATTTCGAGAAATTTTTACAGGGCACCGCATTTGTTTCACAACACAAAATATATCTTTCCAAAAAATTACTGATTAGTCTTTTTTCCTACCTGCAATGATCTGTTCTGAAACCGATTTCGGAACTTCTGCATAATGACTCGGCTCCATGGTGTATTGACCTCTTCCTTGAGTTCTGGAACGCATATCCGTTGCATATCCAAACATCTCGGAAAGCGGAACTTGAGCATTGATTCTCTGAGCTCCTGACATAGCTTCCATTCCCTGAATCATTCCACGACGAGAGTTTATATCTCCTATTACGTCGCCCATATACTCTTCAGGAACTATTACGCTGACCTTCATTATAGGTTCGAGGAGAACCGGATCAGCTTTCTTCATAGCAGATTTAAACGCCATTGAACCGGCAATTTTAAATGCCATTTCTGAAGAGTCAACTTCGTGGTAAGAACCGTCATAAAGAGTTACCTTTACGTCAACAACATTATATCCGGCCAACACTCCGGAAAGCATAGCACCTTGGATACCGCTGTCAACAGCAGGAATGTATTCTTTAGGAATGGCCCCCCCGACGATTTCGTTAACAAACTCATAACCTTTTGTCGGATTGGGTTCAACTCTGATTTTAACATGTCCATATTGGCCACGTCCGCCTGACTGACGAGCATATTTTTCCTCGACATCAGCACTCTTACGGATTGTTTCTTTATAAGCAACTTGCGGATTACCTACTGTAGCCTCTACCTTAAACTCACGCAAAAGTCTGTCAACAATAATTTCAAGGTGAAGTTCACCCATACCGGCAATAATGGTTTGACCGGTTTCTTCATCGGTATAAGCTTTGAATGTTGGATCTTCTTCTGCAAGTTTTGCAAGTCCTAATCCCATTTTTTCTTGTCCAGCTTTTGTTTTGGGTTCAATAGCAACCCTTATAACAGGTTCTGGGAATTCCATAGACTCAAGAATTATAGGATGTTTTTGATCGCAAAGCGTATCACCTGTAGTGGTATTTTTAAGACCAACCGCAGCAGCAATATCTCCTGCATAAACTTTCTCAATATCTTGTCTGTGATTAGAATGCATTTGCAGAATACGTCCCAATCTCTCATTGTTATCCTTAGTCGAGTTATAAACAGTAGAACCAGCCTCTATTGTACCCGAATATACTCTGAAGAAACAGAGTTTTCCTACAAACGGATCGGTGGCTATCTTAAATGCCAAAGCTGCAAATGGTTCTTCGTCTGATGAAGGACGTTCTTCTTCCTCTTCAGTTTCGGGGTTAGTTCCCTTAATAGCCGGAACATCCGTCGGTGAGGGCATATAGTCAACAATAGCATCAAGGAGTTTTTGAACACCCTTGTTTTTATAAGAAGTACCACAAGTTACAGGTACCATAGTGTTATTAATGGTAGATTTTCTTATGCACTTCTTCATTTCTTCTATTGTGATTTCTTCACCTTCGAGATATTTTTCCATTATATCTTCGTCAACTTCAGCAATGTGCTCAAGCATGTCCGCATGATATTTTTCAGCTAATTCCTTCATATCCTCAGGAATTTCTTCTACACGAATATCCTTTCCAAGGTCATCATAGTAGATATATGCTTTCATTTCAAGCAAGTCAATGATTCCCTTGAAAGTATCTTCCGAACCAATCGGAAGCTGAATCGGAACTGCATTACACTTAAGGCGTTCTTTCATCATCTTTACGACATTATAGAAATCTGCTCCCATAATATCCATCTTATTTACGTAAGCCATTCTCGGAACACCATATTTATCAGCTTGACGCCATACTGTTTCCGATTGAGGCTCTACTCCGCCTTTTGCACAAAGAACTGTTACAGAACCATCCAGAACTCTCAAAGAACGTTCCACTTCTACCGTAAAATCAACGTGACCAGGAGTATCGATTATGTTTATACGATGATTTTTCCAAAAGCACGTCGTAGCAGCCGAAGTTATGGTTATACCACGTTCTTGTTCTTGAACCATCCAGTCCATTGTAGCCGCACCGTCGTGTGTTTCACCAATTTTATGATTTATACCGGTATAAAACAAAATACGCTCGGTTGTAGTGGTTTTTCCCGCGTCAATATGAGCCATAATACCTATATTACGAGTCATATCGAGCGATACTTTTCTTGGCATAATATCCTCCTTTTCAATTTATTTATTAATCAACTTGTATCGGGGCGACAAAATAAAAATATAATTCTAAAAAATCACCATTAAATAATTTATCTCGCACGCCCCCCAAAATCCGAAAACAAATATTACCAGCGATAGTGTGCGAAAGCCTTATTTGCTTCAGCCATTTTATGAGTATCTTCACGTTTTTTGACTGCTGCTCCAGTACTATTTACAGCATCCAAAATTTCACCGGATAGTCTTTCTACCATTGTTTTTTCTGAACGAAGTCTGGAATAATTGGTAAGCCATCTAAGTCCGAGAGTTTGTCTTCTGTCCGATCTCACTTCTATCGGAACTTGATAAGTTGCACCACCTACTCTCCTTGCTTTAACTTCGAGGTTAGGCATAATGTTTTCCATAGCTTCTTCGAAAACTTCCAAAGGTTCTCTGCCTGTTTTTGTGCGGACTATATCAAAAGCTTTGTAGACTATTCTTTGAGCTACTCCTCTTTTTCCGTCCACCATAATATTGTTAATAAGACGAGTTACAAGCTTAGAGTTATAAAGCGGATCTTGTAAAACATCACGTTTTGGGACTGCACCTCTTCTTGGCACGTGTCTTCCCTCCTTCACAAAAATGATATCATAGGTACTCGAAAGTAATTTAGCTTCCGTTTGCCAACACAGAGGTGCCTGTTATATAAAAACACTTCTGCATTGTACTAAATGCAAAGCTGTATTAGTTTCTTTTTAGCCTTATTTTTTGGCCGCACCTGCTTTAGGACGTTTTGCGCCGTATTTGGAACGAGCTTGCATACGTTTTGCAACGCCTTGGGCATCAAGGGTACCTCTTATAATGTGATAACGCACACCGGGTAAGTCCTTTACACGTCCTCCACGAATCAAAACAACGCTATGTTCCTGCAGATTATGTCCGATTCCGGGAATGTACGAAGTAACTTCGAATCCATTCGATAAACGAACCCTGGCAATCTTTCTGAGAGCCGAGTTAGGCTTTTTTGGAGTTGCGGTTTTTACGGCTGTGCAAACTCCTCTTTTTTGCGGTGAAGTCTGATCTATAGCTTCACGCTTTTTAGAGTTCCATCCTTTTAAAAGAGCCGGAGCTTTAGCCTTTTTTTCGTGACTTTTTCTTCCCATACGGACCAATTGGTTAAATGTTGGCATACTACACCTCCTTAAATACATCAAATCGCTGCACAATTCTTCATGCAACGATTAATTTTACCATTTTTAAGATTATGTTGTCAAGAAAATATAAAAATAATTTACTAATTCAGGTAAGAAAAAATTTTTTAATTTAACAATATACTACGCTTAAAGAATTAAGAATAATTTTAAATTTATTAACAAATCAATTACATATCAAAACTAAAAAATCGAATCAAACTTAAATTTTGTCAAGTTAAATAAATCAACTACATACCTCATCTTTTTTGGTAGCAACACTTTTCTTCAGTTTATCAAAAAGTGAAATTCATCATCCATATTCTTCACGAGAAATAACGGGTAGTTCAGAAGAAGCATCTTCACCCGTTACTTTGGAAAAAATTTCATCTAAATCAATAGTTCTCTTTTCAGACTCACTCGTCAAAATTAGTACACATACACAGTCTTCAGTTGTGATCTTTTCTTCCGCCTTCGGTAATTAAGTAATATTCTTACTTGAGTAAACATTTCTGCCGTATTAGTACAATTAAAACCATGTTCTAACTGCTTCTGAAGATTTCTGAAATTTAGTTTCTCCTTCAGGTGCCAAAAATCTACACCCCTTTCCAGTATTCGGGTCCAAACAGATTAAACAATTGTACTCAAAAGGTTTTTCAAATGTGCTAACATCTTCAAACACTACGAAACACTCCTCTATTTTGAAGTAGTGAGAACTGTAATATTTGAGATAACTTTCTAGAGTAAAAATATACGGAAATTTACACGACGGTGTCAAAGCGTTAGTAATATCCATAACATATTTTTTCCCATCCACTATGAAAACAGCAACACCATGACTACTATCGTCACAAAAGCGTAATGTAAGTGGATAAATTTCCACATGCTCTCCTACTTTTTTGGATTTTTCTAAGAATTCATAAATAACTCTGTGAGTAAATGTTCTGCAAATTCCTTTACCAGTCATCCTTACATTGCGACCAGTATCAAGTTTATATAAATCACGTAAAGATTTGCATTTTCTCCCTGATCTTTCAATTCTTCTTCCTGCAGCTTCACTGTACTTCAGTTTTTGTTTCATTAAATTCCCATAAATTTCAAAAGCATGTCTTACCCAAGGTTTTTCAAGATCTTCTTCAGTGATACCCGTATCACTTTGATGACGCAAAGCTTGTAACGCCAATGGGTTACTCCATGCACTTCTTCTCGGCGCACTAGCAGCAGCTGCTGCGACAGGCGAAGAGTCCATGGCAACAGCACCAAAATTTCCCATAAAAGAACTTACTGAAGCCACAGAAAGAATTAAAGCTAAACATTTTTTACCTTTTTTAATCATTATTAAACTCCTTTTTATATTATTCTAACTTAATTATATCATATTAGTGAACAAATGTAAACTATTTATTAATATAAATTTAAAAATAAATATAAAATCTAATTAAGAATAGAGCAATGTAATGATTACTTATTTAGTCATCATGTTTTTATTTTTTGTTACAGTATAAATTGCAAAATGCCAGGTCATAAATGTAATAACTTGTTTAATCTGAAAATAAGTATTAAAATATATAACAATAAATCAAAATAAAAAAACAGAGTTTATTAACATATGGGGTGTGAAATATTTGGCAAAAGGAACTACCGTAAGAATGTGGCGAAGGTCATTAGTAGTACTTGGATTTTTAGTATTTTTTTGTTTCGCCGTTCTAATAATACGATTGGTAAATTTACAATTTTTTCAAGGCGAATATCTTCAACAAATGGTTTCTACTCAGCAAATGGCTGATACCAAAATAAATGCCCAGCGTGGAACTATTTACGACCGCAATATGAAACCTCTCGCTCAAAGTGCTACAGTTTGGACAGTTGTACTCGAGCCTGCTTACATAAATACGGAAGAAAAAAAAGAAACAATTTGCCATGGTATGCACGAAATTTTAGACATAGACAAAAACAAACTTATGGAGCTTGCCGGAAAGAGGTCATGTTACACCATAATAAAGAAAAAAGTAGAAAGCGATGTAAAAGATAAAATAATAGAATTTAAAAAAAATCATAAAATCGACAGCGGGATACGTCTGATAGAGGACTACAAACGTTACTATCCATGCGGAAGTTTTGCCGCCCCGGTAATAGGTTTCACAGGTGCGGACAGTCAAGGTCTTGCAGGAATAGAAGCTTACTACGACAAGACTTTAAAAGGTGAACCTGGAAGAATTTTAACCGCAAAAAATGCGATAGGTACCGAAATGCCATTTGACTATGAACAAATGATATCTCCGAAACCGGGAAAAAGTCTTAAACTTTGCATAGATGAAACTATCCAGCATTTTATGGAAAAAAATCTCGAAGAAGGCGTAATAAACAACAAAGTAAAAAACAGAGCCGCTGCAATAGCAATGGATGTTAAAACGGGTGAAATTCTTGGTATGGCTGTTAAAGGAGATTTCGATCCGAATGAACCTTTTAAGATCGCCGACCCCGAAGAACAAGCTCATATCGATTCTTTACCTGAGGAAGAAAAAGCAAAAGCCAAAAGTGAAGCTCTCAGCAAACAGTGGCGCAACAAAGCAGTCAGTGACACTTATTATCCAGGATCAGTATTTAAAATGGTAACTGCTTCTATGGGCCTCGAACTTGACGTAGTAAATGAACAATCTACATTCAACTGCAACGGCTCTATTAAAGCGTGCGAAGGTGGTCAAACGATACGTTGTCACAAACGAAGCGGACACGGAACTCAAAATTTAGTCGAAGCACTGTGCCATTCTTGCAATCCTGCCTTTATTACAATCGGTCAAAAAATAGGAGTGGAACATTTCTTCAATTTCTACAAAGCTTTCGGTTTCCACAACAAAACAAATATAGACTTACCCGGAGAATCCGAAGACATATTCTTTAACAAAGACGGATCTATGAGTCTCACCGATTTGGCTGTTGCATCAATGGGTCAAAATTTCGGTATAACTCCGATTCAAATGATTACCGCAGCGGCGACTATTGCCAACGGCGGAAATGTCGTTCAACCACACATGGTAAAAGAAATACTTGACAGTGACGGCAATATCGTAAAAACCGTAGAACCTATAGTAAAAAGAAAGGCAATTTCAGAAAAAACCGCAAAAAGAGTTACTGCAATGCTACACGAAAACGCAGTAAGCGGAGCTGCAAAAAATGCGTATGTTCCGGGATATCGAGTGGCAGGAAAAACAGGTACTTCCGAAAAAATAGGATTAAGTACCCCAGGAGAAAAGGATTACATCTCCTCTTTTTGCGGATTTGCTCCCGCAGATGACCCCAAAATAGCAATGCTTGTATTTTTCGATACACCCAAAGGCGATTATTATTACGGAAACGCAGTTGCTGCACCGGTCTTCGCAAAAGCAATGCAAGATATTCTTCCTTACATGGGAATTGAAAAGATTTATACCGAAGAAGAACTTAAAACACTGGATGCAAAAGCTCCTGATCTTGTGGGGAAATCTGTTAATGATGCCAAAGCAGCGGCTATAAACGAATCTCTTAAACCTGTCGTAATAGGCAGTGGAGAAACCGTAATTTCACAGCTCCCCGAATCGTGTGCACAAATTCCAAAAGACGGAACTATAGTACTTTACACTGATAACGAAAGCAAATCATCCACTGTAAAAGTTCCAAAATTAATAGGTCTTTCGGTATTTGAGGTAAATAAAGCGGTGGTTTCTGCGAATCTTAATATTAAGCTTTCGGGAACAAATTTAACAGATTCATATGTCGTAGCGGCAACGCAAAGCATTCCCGAAGGAACCGAAGTTCCTCCCGGAACAACTGTAACGGTGGGATTTATTCACAAAGAAAAAACAACTGCATAATAAACAACTCACAACAGTGCAGTTCAGGAACACATAATAAAATGGAGGGAATTAACTTTTGAATACTTACGGAATATCTGCCATAACCACAATATTTTTATCCTTTTTAATAACCATAATCTTAGGTAAATTTTTGATACCATTTCTTCACAAATTAAAATACGGTCAAACAATTTTGGAAATAGGACCTTCTTGGCACAAAAACAAACAGGGTACTCCTACAATGGGCGGCATAATGTTTATAGCGGGAACCGTCGTTGCTACAGCTGTCGGAGTTGGTATGTACTACTTTGTGTCAATGCGAAATGGTATAAAAGTTTTTGAAACTCCACTTATGATAACGAAAATATTTGCAGGACTTGGAATGGCGGTATCCTACGGCATAGTAGGAATTATGGATGATATGGTAAAAATACGTCATAAGCAAAATGCGGGTCTTACTCCAAAACAAAAATTAATTTTACAATTTGGAATTTTGGGATGTTATTTCCTTGTTCTCCATGTAGTAAACAGCATTTCCGGAGGTTCAGAGCTTACCGTGGTAAACATTCCGTTTTTAGGGAATGTAAATTTGGGAATATTTTATTGGATTATAATGGCACTTATAGTTGTAGGTATAGTAAATGCGGCTAATCTAACCGACGGAGTCGACGGATTAAGTGCTTCAGTTGCTTTTTTCATATCTGTATTTTACATGTTTATTGCAAATATTTCAGGTATGTTCGGAATAAGTTTGGAAGCCTCAGCTTTAGCCGGAGCTTGTTTGGGATTCTTGTTTTGGAACTTTCATCCGGCAAAAGTTTTCATGGGTGATACAGGTTCTTTATTTCTGGGTGGAATGGTGTGTGCTTTGGGATTGGGAACCGGAATGCATGTTCCTATGATAATTTTATCATTTGTTTATATATTTGAAATGTTTTCGGTAATTCTTCAGGTTATGTACTTTAAAGCTACTCATGGAAAACGTTTGTTTAAAATGAGTCCCATCCATCACCACTTTGAAATGTGCGGTTGGAGCGAAACTAAAATATGCGCCGTATTCAGCATAGCAACTATAGTATTGGGAATAATATCTACTCTTATGGTTATCTATGGAATGTAGACATACGAGTCACACACAGGGGGAGGAGAAGTTTTAATGCGTGCCAAACGAGTACGAACACGGCATTCAAGGTCTCATAAAGGTTATGAAATTAACAAAAAAAAACCTGACGAAAAACCCGTTAAAAAGAAAAAAAATTCAAAATTCAGAACAAAAGTTCTATCAAAAGTTAAAACAATCTCTTTAAAATCAGGAATAGATCTTCCGTTTTTATTTCTGGTGCTTACTATAGTAGTAATAGGTCTTGTTATGATGTTTTCAGCAAGTTACCCCAATGCCTATTACCTACACAAAGGCGACAGTTTTTATTTCATAAAAAATCAACTTATATTTGCCGTAGTTGGAATTATTGCCATGTTTTCAATCTCTTACATCGATTATAATGTGTTTCATAAGTGGGCAGTTCCAATATTGGGAATCTCATTCTTTTTGCTTGTAATAGTTTTGGTAATGCCTCCTATTAACGGAGTTCACAGATGGGTACAGTTGGGATCTTTCAGCTTTCAGGCTTCGGAAATAACCAAGTTTGCAATAGTGGTTTCTTTCGCACATTTTATAAATTTAAATTTTAATCGCATGGGAACTTTTAAATACGGTATTCTCCCCTATCTTATAATTTTAGCTCCTACAGTTGTTTTACTGGCATTGGAACCGCATATCTCATGTACTGTAATAGTTGTACTTTTAGCTGCGGGAATGCTATTTATCGGAGGAGTAAAACTCAAGTGGTTCGGAATGGTTCTGGGAGCAATTGCTTCTGCCCTCATCTATCTTGTTGTATTTACGGACAAATTGACCTACGCAAACAACAGAATCTCTGGATGGCTTGATCCCTTTTCACCAGGAACAGGCGTAGATACATGGCAAACTCGACAAGGATTGTATGCTATAGGTTCAGGTGGTTTGTGGGGATTAGGTTTAGGAAATTCAAGACAAAAATACCTATATATTCCTGAACCTCAAAATGATTTTATTTTTTCGGTTGTTTGCGAAGAACTCGGATTTATTGGAGCGGTAATAATCTTATTGCTTTTTGCTCTGCTTATTTGGCGAGGTATGATTATTGCAATGAAAGCAAAAGATAAATTCGGTTCTCTTTTGGGAATAGGACTTATTGCTCAAGTTGGATTGCAAGTTATACTTAACATAGCTGTTGTTACCAACACAATTCCCAACACAGGTATAAGTCTTCCGTTTTTCAGTTACGGCGGAACATCACTTCTTATGCTTCTGGCTCAAATGGGGATAATACTTTCAATTTCTCGAACTTCGAATATGGAAAAAAGTTAATTGATATGGAGTGGTTATTTTGAAAATAATATTCGTAGGCGGAGGAACTGCAGGACACATAAATCCTGCTCTTGCACTTGCCGATTACGTTAAAGAAAAAGAACCGAACAGTGAAATACTATACGTCGGAGCCAAGGGCGGCATGGAAGAAAAGCTCGTGCCTGAAGCCGGATTTAAATTCAAAGGTATAACCGTTTCGGGATTTGCAAGAAAAATAAATTTTGAATCTGTCAAAAAAAATTTGGTAACCGTAAAAAACATAATTATTTCTACATTTGAATCAAGAAAAATACTTAAAGAATTCAAACCTGATATATGTGTAGGAACAGGAGGATATGTCTGTGGTTCATTTTTAAGAACCGCTCACAGTCTTAATATACCCTTTTTAATACATGATTCAAATTCTTATCCCGGAGTGACAACAAAATTACTCGCAAAAAAAGCATCAAAAGTACTTATTATAAACAAAGAGGCCAAAAAACATTTGCCAACATCCGCAATAACAGAAATTACGGGAAACCCGATAAGAAAAAAAATACTTATCGCAGACAGAAAAGAATCTTTTAAGTCTCTCGGAATAGAAAACGGACCTGTCATACTTTCTTTTGGGGGAAGTTTGGGTGCAAAAAAAATAAATGATGTCATGGCTCAGGTTATAATCAATCATAAAGATGATTCACCTTACACATACATCCATGGATTTGGCAAAAAAGGACGTGATTTTGAAGAAAAATTTAAAGAAAAAGGTATTGACGTTTCGAAAAATCCCAAATACATATTTAAAGAATACATAAAAAATATGCCCGAATGTTTAAGTGCGGCAGATCTGGTAATATGTCGTTCAGGAGCTACAACTTTAAGTGAAATAGAAGCGTCGGCAAAGCCTGCAATACTAATTCCTTCACCAAATGTTGCTGAAAATCATCAATATCACAATGCAATGGCTTTAGTAAATGAAAATGCCGCAAGTATAATCGAAGAAAAGAATTTAACTGCGGAAAAATTATGGAATGAAATAAATCGAATATTAAACTCAAAAGAAAATATTTCTGAGAAATATTCTGAAAATCTTAAAAAAATTGCTATTAATGATGCAAATGAAAGAATTTACAAAATTATTAAAAGCATGACCAAAAAACAGGAGGAAACAAAGTGAACTGTTCAGAAGAAATAAACAGCATGTACAAAATAAAAAGTTGTCCACATCACGGACCTTCACCTATTCCGGAAGAGGGAAAATGGATAAAAGCTTTCGAGATAAAAGATATTTGCGGTTTATCTCATGGAGTGGGAAAGTGTGCTCCGCAACAAGGTGCTTGCAAACTTACTTTAAATGTAAAAAACGGTATAGTAGAGGAAGCTCTCGTGGAGACAATAGGCTGTTCGGGAATGACTCATTCCGCCGCTATGTCCGGAGAAATACTTCCGGGAAAAACTCTTATCGAATGTCTTAACACAGATCTTGTATGCGACGCCATAAATGATGCTATGAAAGAAATATTTTTACAACTTATTTACGGTCGCTCTCAAACAGCTTTTTCCCAAAACGGACTACCTATAGGCGCAAGTCTTGAGGACCTTGGAAAAAACAGATGCTCTCAAGTAAGCACAATAGTATCTACTACCCAAAAAGGTGTGAGATATCTACAAACAGCCGAAGGATATATTTTGAAATTAGCTATTGACGAAAATGATGAAGTAATAGGCTATAAATTTGTAAATACGGGCGCAATGATTAAGAAAATTCAAAACGGAATGTCTGCCGAACAAGCTTTTGAGTCAAGTACGGGAACATACGGACGCTTCGACGAAGCAGTTAAATTTATTAATCCACGTTCCGAATAAAAATATTCATTCTTTATGAAAGGAAAAAATCATGAAAAATACAATTACATTTGAAGGATTTGACAGAAGAATTGACTCAATAAAAAATTGCCTTCAAAAATACAATATATCAGATTTAAACGAAGCTAAAGAAATTTGCAATGAAAAAAATATATTTCCTGATGAAATAGTTAAGTCAATTCAACCTCTGGCTTTCGAAAACGCTGTTTGGGCGTATACGCTCGGATGTGCTATAGCACTTAAAAACAATCCTGATTCGGCACACAAAGCCGCTGAGTATATTGGAGAAGGACTACAAGCTTTTTGTATACCCGGTTCTGTGGCAGATTCCAGACAAGTAGGTATTGGACACGGAAATCTTGCATCACGTCTTTTGCAAGAAAATACAAAATGCTTTGCGTTTATAGCAGGTCATGAGTCTTTTGCAGCAGCCGAAGGAGCTATCGGAATAGTGAAATCTGCAAACAAAGCAAGAAAAAAGCCTCTAAAAGTTATCTTAAATGGTCTTGGGAAAGATGCAGCTTATATAATCTCTCGAATTAACGGATTTACTTATGTCAGAACCGATTACAATTTTGATACAGGAAAATTAAACATAATATCAGAAACTGCTTTTTCAAAAGGTGAACGTTCACAAATCAAATGCTATGGTGCAAATGATGCTCTTGAGGGTCTGGAAATTTTAAAACACGAAAAAACAGACATTTCCATAACAGGAAATTCAACCAATCCTACAAGATTCCAACATATAGTAGCAGGAACATATAAAAAATGGGCTACCGAAAATCACAAAGAATACTTTTCAGTTGCGTCAGGTGGAGGAACCGGACGAACACTTCATCCTGACAATGTAGCAGCAGGTCCCGCGTCATATGGATTAACTGATTCTATGGGAAGAATGCACGGAGACGCTCAATTCGCAGGTTCTTCTTCTGTGCCGGCACATGTCGATATGATGGGCTTTATAGGCATGGGTAACAATCCTATGGTAGGAGCAACTGTATCTTGCGCCGTAAAAGTATATTGCCAAAAATAATCATTAATTAAGAACATATAAATAAAATTAACATTTATATTTTTGTTTATTATTTAAAATTTAAGTTTATTTTTGCAAATTTATCCATTAATTATTTTTTATAATTTTAATTAA
>JABLTK010110597.1_pt1 | contig 14637 bp, 21 predicted proteins | sample 7160131 | NCBI WGS metagenome assembly JABLTK01 (sample SAMN14651221, study PRJNA627086) | human gut metagenome | isolation source: feces | host: Homo sapiens
ATTATACCGTTCTGGTAGGGAAATTGCAACGAAATGCAAGGGAATTTTCCCAGAAAAAACGGCGAAAAATAGGGAGTGTTTTGTACAGGTCAGCTCTTACCGCCGTCCGGACAGCACGTCCGCCAGCCAGAGCAGCACGCAGGCGCCAACGATGGAGACCAGGAAGGAGGAGAAGCCCCGATAGGCGTGGAAGCCGATGAGGGAGAAGAGCCAGTTGCCCAGGGCAGAGCCGACGATGCCCACGACGATGTTGCGGATGAGCGAGGTGCGGTGGTTCATGAGCTTCCCGGCCAGCCAGCCGATGAAGGAGCCGCAGATGAGGGACCAAATAAGTGCGAGTAACATAGCAAAAAACCTCCGAATGAATCGTTCTGTGACCGTTATAGCATAGGGAAGGGGAGAAGACAACGGGCTTTATCGTATTTTAATCTTTATTTATCCGATTTTGAACCAAGCTGGACAGCGCCCCCGAAACCGTGTAAACTAGAGACCATCCAGACCACCGGAGGCGAACGACCATGGCAAACACCCTCATCGCATACTTCACCTGGAGCGGCAATTCCGCCCACCTGGCGCAGCGCATCCAGCGCATCACCGGCGGCGACCTGTTCCACATCCGCACCCAGCAGCCCTATCCCAAGTCCTACCCCATGACCGTCTCCCGTGCCTATAAGGAGCTGCAGCAGCACCTGTGGCCGGAGCTGGCGGCGCAGGTTTCCAGGCCGGAGCAGTACGACCAGCTCTACCTAGTCTACCCCAACTGGTGCGGCACGATGCCCATGGCGGTCAGCGCCTTTTTGCGGGAAAACCACTTCACGGGCTGCACCATCCACCCCCTCTGCACCAGCGGCGGCAGCGGCATGGCACGCAGCGAGGCAGACATTGAGGCGCTCTGCCCGGATGCCCACTTGAGACCTGGCCTGCTGGTGTCGGACAAGGCCGCGAGAGCACCGGAAACGGAGGAAGCCATCCGGAAGTGGGTGTCGGAGGGCTGACAGGGGAGGGAAGGCACATCCAAGGGAAAAATTTCGATTTTTGCGAAAAAAGGTGTTGACATTTGGCTGGGGGCGTGATATTATAATGCCCGTGCTCAACCAAAGCAACCACCCAAATGCGCGAGTGGTGGAATTGGTAGACTCGCTGGCTTCAGGTGCCAGTGCTCTTTACGGGCGTGCGGGTTCGACTCCCGCCTCGCGCACCAATCCCGTGGACGTTTCGTCCACGGGATTTTTTTCGTTTTCCCAACCAGACCGTCTGCCGCCCACCGGCGCAAAACAGACGCCTGCGAAGCAGACCGCTCCGCAGGCGTTTTTTTGTGTTTCGTGCTGTTATCTCAGTTCCTCCAACTGCCCAGCCTGAATCGCGTCAATGTTCCGCGCCAGCTTCTCCCGAGGCCAGTCCCACCAACGCAGCGCCAGCAGCGCATCGATGGTGGCGTCGTCGAAGCGCCGGCGGATGGGCTTGGCAGGGACGCCGCCTACGATGGTGTAAGGGGGCACGTCCTGGGTGACCACCGCGCGGGTGCCGATGATGGCGCCGTCGCCGATGGTGACGCCGGAGAGGAGGACGGCCTCGTAGCCGATCCACACGTCGTTGCCCACTACGATGTCTCCCTTGTTGTCCCACGCCTGGGTCACGTGGGCCTTGTCCAGTCCCCACTCCTCAAAGAACAGGGGGAAGGGGTAGGTGGAGAGGGAACGGAGGGTGTGGTTGGCGCTGGTGAACAGGAACTTCGCCCCGCAGGCGATGGAACAGAACTTGCCGATGACCAGCTTGTCCCCGTTGACGGGGTAGTGGTAGAGCACGTTGTTCCGCTGGAAGTCCCGGGGGTCGTGGACGAAGTCGTTGTACATGGTGTAGTCGCCCACCTGGATGTTGGGGTCCGTGATGGCGGGTTTGAGATAGATGGTCTGGGTGTCCCCGGTGCGGGGGAACAGGGTGGTTTCCGGAATCGTCATAAAAATACCTCCAATGTGTGTGGTCGTTTTGTCAGTCGATCCCGGACACTGCAATGCAGCGTTTCACCGCATATCACCTCGATCTGTATGATTTCGATGTCAGTTTGTCAGGATCAGCCCTCACCGCCCATCTCCGCCCACATCTTGGCCCAGTGGGCGTTCAGCAGCTGTTGGAGCAGAGGCGTGTCCCCCTGGCCGTCGTAGACGCTGTAGAGGAAGAACATGGGGGCGTAAAAGGCCAGCGCCCGCTCCTGAGGCCGGTCGTACCTCAGGCTGGCGAACAGGTCGCTCAGATAGCCCAGCGGTCCCGCGCACAGATACTGCTGATACAGCTGTGCCATCTCTGCGTCCCGATACTGCTCCAACGTCAGCAGCTTCCGGAAGGGGGCGGCGAAAGGGTCGTGGGTCCAGTAGTGGAACATGGATTGGCTGTAGGTCAGGATGTGGGAGAAGGGGGTGGCGGCATACGCCGCGGTGTCCTCCGCCAGCGTCCCCTCCGGCACCTGGTGTTCCGACGCCTCCTGGGCGTCCTGTGCCTCCATGTGGGCAACGATGTGGTGGAAGATGTCCCGCTTGTTCTTGTAGTGCTTGTACAGCGCGCCCTTGGTCATCCCCAGCTCCCCGGCGATCTGACTCACCGAGACCGCCTTATATCCGTCCCGGGCGAACAGCTTCAGCGCCGCCAGCAAGATCTTTTCCTTGGTGTCCTGCATGAGATCCCTCCTTTTGTCCTATTATAGTGAACGGTCGTTCACTTGTAAAGGGGTCACACCAAAAATCGGCACACCTCCACTGTGGCCACCTTCAGCAGCACTCCCACGGACAGGACGTAGAACCACGCCTCCCGCATGTGTTGGGAGTGGGTGAAGAGGGTGGCCACAGCGGCCAGGAGGATGAGGAAGGCGCCCACGCAGCCGGCCAGGGTGGGGATGCTGATGAGGGAGAACAGGCCGGGGGCACAGCTGCCGTCGATGGCGTTCTGAATGGTCTTGTCCAGCCCGTCCCGGGCGGCGGCAAAGCAGCAGATCACCAGCCCCAGCACCAGCGCCAGCAGCGTCCGACGCCCCCAGCCGGTGATGGTGGCGCGGTGGCAGATGGAGCCCCCGATGAACCCCAGCAGCACCACCAGCAGGGTGGTGACCGTGTTGACCAGGTTGCCAAAGTATAGTTTCAACATCAAGAATCCTTCCTTTCCTCTCGGGCATAGTACCAATCCAGCACCGCCTGCAAATTGCCCGAACACACTCGGTCGCCGCCCTGGGTCATCATGGCCAGCAGGTCGTCCTCTTCCGGCGTCCGGTCGGTCTTTGCCGCCAGCGATTTCCCGGCGGTCTTCACCATCAGCTACATCATCAGCTTATATGCCCCATGGAGCCGTTCCAGGTGGAATGCCCCTTGGAGGGTGAACAGGGGGATGTTATTGGGGATGTGGGTTTTTTCCCGGACCTGCTCCACCTGGGTCCCCGTCTGGCTCAGTCCCACCGCGCAGACGGCGTGGATGCGATAGCGCTTGGCGGCCTGCTGATACCCCTTGACGGTACCGGCCATGACCCAGCCCAGGTAGAGGATGTCCCCGCTGGCCAGGTTCTTGTGTGCCTCTTGGGTGGAGAAGACGGGCAGACCGGTGGCCTGTCCCAGCAGCTGGGCGTAGCGGGCGGTGCTGCCAGTGTTGGAAGTGTAGACAATGGCGTGCAACATAATAAAAACTCCTTTCCAAACCAGCTCAGCGGTCAGCGTCAGCTGTTAGTTCCGCCGCGAACCGGTCAATGTGTCCATCCACCGCCGCCAGCACCGCCTCCCGGCTCCAACCACCGTCAGACAGGCTGTAGAGCAGGTACAGGGGTCCGTAAAAGGCCAGGGCCAGCTGGCGGGCGTTGGCGTCGGAGTCGGTCATCTGGCGGAACAGCTGGGTCATGTAGGCAATGGGGCCGTCGGCCAGATAGTGCTGGTACAGCCGACCCATCTCCGGGTCCCGGTACTGTTCCAGCGTCAGCATCCGGCGGAAGTGGGCGGAAAACGGTTCCTCCGTCCAGTGCAGGAAGAGGGCACGGCTGTAGGTGCGGATCTGCTCCAACGGCGCTTGGGCGTACAGGGCGGCAGCCTCCGACGGGGTGCCCTGGGGCAGGCGCAATGCTTGGGCGCGGGCGGCGTCCTGTTGGTTCATGTGGGTGACGATGTGGTCAAAGATGTCCCGCTTCCCCTTGTAGTGCTTGTACAGGGAAGGTGCTTTGATGCCCACAGCGGCGGCGATCTCCTCCACGCTCACCGCCTCGTAGCCCTTTTGGGCGAAGAGGGTCAGCGCTTCGGATAAGATGCGTTCTTTGGTGTGTTCTGCTTTCATAGGCGTCTCCTTTGGCTAATTACCATTAGCTTTCTTTGACTTCAGTGTAGGCTAATGAATGTTAGCTGTCAAGGGATTTTTTGCCCAAACCGCAAAAAACCGTCCCGGAACGCAGCGGTCGTTCAGGGACGGTGCTTGACAAATTGCAGCGGGGTACACCCGGCCACCGACTTGAAAGCGTGGATGAAATTGCTCACCTGGTTGAACCCGCACAGCCCCGCCGTCTCCGACACCGTGTGTCCCGCCTGGAGCAGCTCCATGCCCTTGCGGATGCGGTACTCCTTCAAAAAACGGTAGGGTGTGGTCTTGAGACAGACCCGAAAGCTGCGGCAGCATTCCCCCACGCTCACATGGGCGGCCTCCGCCAGGTCGGACAGGGCGATGTCCTCGCTGTAGTGGTCGTAGAGGTAGGTCAGCATGGTCTGGATGCGCTCCTGCCGCAGGACGGGGGCGGGGAGAGTGGCTGTAGGACGCTCTCGCTGATGCTCCAACAGCAGCAGCCACAGCTGCGCCAGCGTCACCGAGATGGCGTACTCCTGCCCCAGCACGTCGCCCCCCTCGAACCGTTCCACCACCTGCCCCAGCAGCTCCAGCGCTTCCCGCTGCCAGTCCACCTCCGCCCCCAGCGTCAGGACTTGCCACCCACCGCCCACCGCGTAGGGCAGCACGTCCTGCTGTTCCATCCGACTGCCGGGGAAGAACCCCAGCATCCGAGGCGGGAAATTCAGGCTCACATAGCGTCCGCTGGGAGAGAGGCGGGTGACGGCGTGGATGCAGCCGCTGCCCAGGAAGATGGCCTGACCGGCACGGAGGGGGTAGTCCTGGGCATTGACCTGCATCACCCCTTCGCCGGCGGTGAGCAGGGTGAATTGGAGTTCTTCGTGCCAGTGGAAATCCCCCAACCCCCGGCCTGGGGGCAGCATCCCAGCGTGGGTCACCTGGTACAGCTCCACCGGGAAGGCGGGGGCGTGGCAGCGATTCACCTCGTGCAGTGCTTTCTTGGACATGGCGGCCTCCTGTGTTCAGAATTTGATAGTTTCCGTCAAGGATATGATAGCGGGTCTGGCGGATTTTTGCTACCCTATAGGGGAGATTTTTTCAAAAGAGGTGTGCCTGTGGAACGAGAATTTGACACCATCCCCATCCCCAAACTGGTCCTGCGCCTGGGCCTGCCCGCTATGCTGGCGCAGTTTTTCAATATTTTGTACAGCGTGGTAGACCGTATCTTCGTGGGCCACATCACCCCCCACGGCACCCTCGCCTTGGCCGCCGTAGGCATCTGCGCCCCCGCCCTCACCGCGGTCACCGCCTTCGCCACCCTCATCGGCATCGCCTCCCAGACCATCCCGGACACCTTCGCCGCCCTATTCACCCAGGACGACAGCCTGGTGCCCCTGGCGGCCTCCTGCATCCGAAAATATGCCATCGGCCTGTTGGGGGTGGCGGTCCAATACGCCTTCGTGGACGGCCTCACCGCCATGGGACAAATGCGCGCCGCCCTGCCCATCTCCTTCTTCCGCAAGGGCTTGTACGTCCTCTGCGTCCTCGTCCTGCCCCACCTGCGTCCCATCCAGGACGTGTTCTGGTCGGCGGCCATCTCCGACCTGGTGGGCGCTTGCGTCACCCTGTTGGTCTTTGGGTTGGTCATCGCACCGCGGCTGAAACGGGAGATGGCGACGGAGATCGCATGAAAAAAGCGCTTCCCAAGTGGGAAGCGCTTTTGTTGTGATGTCGTTGTGCCGATTACAGATAACGGACGAACAGACCGATGGTGCAGATGACGAGCACCAGAACGGTAGCGGGAGCGACCTTCTTGCAGTAACGGCCCCAAGAGATGGGATGACCAGCCTTGGCGGCTGCGGAGGTGCCGACCACGTTGGCAGAGGCGCCGATGGGGGTGGCGCTGCCGCCGATGTCAGTACCCAGAGCCAGAGCCCAAGCCAGGATAGGCAGAGCCACGCCCTGTTCCACTGCCAGCGTCTTGATGATGGGGATCATGGTGGCAGCGAAGGGGATGTTGTCGATGAAGGCGCTGGCGATAGCAGACACCCACAGGATGATGGCGATCATCAGCATGACGTTGCCGCCGCTGACCTTGCCGATGAACTCAGCGATGAGCTTCAGGATGCCCGTCTGTTCCAGACCGCCGACCACGATGAACAGGCCTACGAAGAAGAGCAGAGTCTTGTAGTCCACTTTCTTGAGCAGGATGATGGCGTTCTTGCCGGAGGTGATGAGGGTGATGAGGGCGATGAAGACGCCGATGGTGGACACGGTCAGGCCGGTCTCGGCATGGGAGACCAGCAGGACGATGGCGCACAGGAAGATGATGGTGCTGATGATGAAGGAAGTCTTGTTGGTGATGGCTTCCTTGGGGGCGGGCATCGCGGCGATCTCTTCGGGAGTAGCGTGAGCGTCCTTCAGCTCGCCGCGGAAGGCGAAGTAGAAGAAGATGAGCACGAAGATGAGAGAGATGCCGGCCAGCAGACCGGTGTTATCCAGGAAATCGAAGAAGGAGTAACCCAGAGAGGTGCCGATGATGATGTTTGGGGGGTCACCGCACATGGTGGCGGAACCGCCCAGGTTGGCACAGAAGACCTCAGTCAGAATCATGGGGATCGGGTCGAAATGTAACAGGCGAGACAGCTCGATGGTCACGGCAGCCAGGAAGAGGATGACGGTGATGCTGTCGATGAACATGGCCAGCAGAGAGGACATGATCATGAAGGCGATGAAGATGGGAATGGTGCGATAATGAACCAGCTTGGCCAGCTCCATGCACAGCCAACGGAAGAAGCCGGCGGCAGCCATGCCTTCCACCATAATCATCATGCCGGCGATGAAGATGATGGTCTCCCAGTTGATGCCGGTGGATGCTTCGGCGGCGTTGCCGGACTGATACCAGAAGTGAGCGCTGAAGATGCTCTTCACGTTCAGCGTCTCCCAGATGGCAGGCAGGCTGTGCATGCACAGGCCGAACACCAGGACCATCATCAACAGGCCGCAAACAAGCGTAACGATCTGCCGTTCGATCTTATCCATGACGATGAACACGAACATCGCTAAGAAGATCACCACGGCGATAATCTGAGCTAACATATTATAAACAACCTCCTATTATGCTGCGGAGAAGCCCGAAGGGGGGATCGCTCCACAGGCAAAATGTATTCGCAGAGCGGACTCTGCATGCAGATGAGCGATCAATCCTCCCTTATACATGTTCTGCGAGGCAGTCCCTCGCCGGACAGCTCCGGCCCAAATGCTCAGAAGAGCCGAGCCGTCCACACTCCTACTTTCTTTGATAGGGTCCCGTTATACCAAAAAGGACACGCCCCGAACCCATATCGTATATATTATAGGTATACCACCCCCTTTTGTCCATTGTCAGAACGGAGAAGAATCCTCCAAAAATTTCTCCCGTCCGGCCGTGAAACCGCTGGAAATTGGAAGGGCTGGAAGAGAAAAAAGTGGGTTTTTTCTGAAATTGTGAACAATTTGTAACATTTAAAGAAGAAAAATCTTTTGGACAGAATGGAGAATAGAACGAGGAATAGAATCAAGTTTTTTGCCAGGGGAAGACAAGGGGGGGAGGCGGTCGGTCCCGGCGGAGGCGGGGGAAGAGGGAGCAAAAGGGGGGTTGGAAAGAAATTTTGAAAAAAACGAAAAAAAGCGAAAAAAACACTTGCATTCCGCTTTTGACTGTGCTATTATAAACAAGTCGCCGGGAGACAGCGGCAAACAAATGGAAATCCGGGTGTGGCGAAGTTTGGTATCGCGCTTGAATGGGGTTCAAGAGGCCTTGAGTTCGAATCTCAACACTCGGACCATACAAATGGTAACGATGCGTCTGGCGAAAGCCAGGCGCATCAGCCGTTTCCGGGCTTTTCAGCCCGGATTTTTTCTAAGCAGAAGATCGCGCCTGGAGCGGAAAGGGTGGAAGTGATGGCTCCGAAGAACAAGTTCACAAAAGCGGAAATGGTAGAGGCGGCACTGCAGGTCGTGCGGGCGAAGGGTCTCGGCGGCCTGACTGCAAAGACGATGGCAGAGGAGCTGGGCACATCCACACAGCCGGTCTTCACGGGCTTTGGCTCTATGGACGGCGTGAAACGGGAGGTCTGCGCCGCCGCGGTGCGGGTGTACGACCGCTACACCGATGCAGGACTGCACCAGGAGAACCCGTTCCTTGGCGTTGGTATGCAGTATATCCGCTTCGCCCGGGAGGAACCGGAGCTGTATCGGCTCTTGTTCTTGACCCGGACCCAGGGGCAGGAGTGCAGCGCCATGGAGTCCATGGCGCATTTGCAAGCCCTTGTGCGTCCCACCCTGATGGAGATTTATCAGATCACCGCCGAAGAAGCGGACGTTTATTTCCGCGACCTGTGGTTTGTGTCCCACAGCCTGGCGACTCTGATCGTCACCGGCGACTGCCCCTACTCGGATCAGGAGATCGGGCAGATACTGACCGGCGTCAGCATCAGCATTTGCAAATCCATCAAGGAGATCCCCGGCTTTGCCGCAGGCACCTTTGACCGGGACGCGGCCTTTCGTGCGCTGATCGGGCAGGACCCGGAAGGATGAAACGCCACCCATCAGCCCAAACGCCGCTCTGTTGACCTTACCTAGGCCAGCAGAGCGGCGCTTTTTCGTTTCTTACAGTTTCCAGCGCACAGCCTGTTCCCGTCCCGTAATGAACCGGCGATAGACGCCTTCCTGGGCCATCAGCTCCCCATGGGTGCCCCGCTGGACGATGCGTCCCGCATCCTACCACCAAGATCTGGTCGGCGTGCCGCACCGTCTTCTCGTGGGTCAGTGCCCCGATGGTCTCCATCAGCTCCTTCTCGTCCTCCGGATCCACGTTGGCCGTGGCCTCGTCCAGGAATGATGGGCGCGTCCTTCATCATGGCGCGGGCGATGGAGATGCGCCAGCACGTACACGCTGTCCGCCGTGATGCGTCCCAGAAGGAAGTGATGAGCTTGGCGATGGTGGATTTCCCGCTGCCGGAGGGGCCCACAAAGGCGCTGATGGCCGCCGCCCAAGGACAGGATGAGGTAGGAGAGGGAGTTGACCAGCTTGCTCCGATAGTGCCGGATGTCAGCCACCAGGTCAGCTGCCAGCCCCATCACCAGATCTTTGACGGTCGGGCCCTTTTTGCGTGTTGTCTGCATGGGAATCCTCCTTTGTGTGTCGGACGGTTTGACTTTTGTGCCGTCGTTTGCTATACTCTGGTTAGAGTTTGCTAACCAAACCTGAGGGTAACAGATTCCGACGATTCCAGCAAGATTTGGCGGCGGCCATGTTCTACGAGGCCAAGGTGACGGAGGCCATCGCCCTGGTGGTGGATGCGTGGAAGGCTCAGTCCAAGCGGCAGGGACGCACCCTGTCGGCGGCCGACCTGGCGGGACTGCAAAATGTGGTCAGCTACATCGCCGACCACTACGCCTTTGACCTGCCCTTGAAACGGCTGGCCAACATCGCCTGCATGAGTGAGAGCAAGCTCAAGACTTGCTTCAAACAACATTTCGGCTGTACCGTCACCCAGTACATCCAGGCCCGCCGCATGAGCCAGGCGGAGCACCTGCTCATCGACACCGACTTCACCATGGGACAGGTGGCGCAGATGATCGGCTGCACCACGTCCAGCCGGTTTGCGGAGCTGTTCAAGAAGAGTACGGGCATTCTGCCCATGGAATATCGTAAATTAGCGCGGAAGAAATGAGAACGAAGGAGGAGTGGAGATGGAGCGAAAGGAAGCCATCCGGAACGCCTACCGCCTGACCGGCGGCAACAGCTTTTACGACGGAATGATCACCTGCTCCACCGTGCCGGGACGCGCGGTGTGCCGGCTGGTGTGGGGGATGGACAAAGCCCAGTGCGACGCCTACCTGGCCGACGCCCTGTCCGGTATCCCGGAGGACTTTTCCGGGCGGCTGCTGGAGGTGCCGGTGGGCACGGGCATCTTGACCATGCCCCTGTACCAGACCCTGCCGCAGGCGGACATCACCTGTCTGGATTACTCGCCGGATATGATGGCTCAGGCGCAGGAGAAGGCGGCACGGATGGGGTTAAAGAACGTGACCTTCCAGCAGGGGGACGTGAGCGCGCTGCCCTACGCCGATGGCAGCTTTGACGCGGTGCTCTCCCTGAACGGCTTCCACGCCTTTCCCGACAAAGAGGCCGCCTACCGGGAGACCTGTCGGGTGCTCAAGCCCGGCGGGACCTTCTGCGGCTGCTTCTACGTGGAGGGTGCCTACCCCCGCACCGACCGGCTCATCCGCCGTCTCTACCAGCCCATGAAGTTCTTCACGCCGCCTTACGAGACGGTGGACAGCCTGGAAGCCAGGTTGAGAAAAAGTTACGCCCAAGTCACCGTCGGCCACGTGAAGAGCATCGCCTGGTTCGTCTGCCGCAAGGGGGAGCCGGGATGAACTACTTCGCATTTGGCCGGGCGCACCGGCGTTGGCTGGAGTGGAGAAAAGGAGGATGAGGGCGATGTTTTGGGATCGGGTCGCATGGGTGTATGATGTCTTCGCTAAGGGCATCAACCGGAAGGCCAATCAGAGGATGTGTGCCGTGGTGGGAGAGCTGATCTCCCCCATGGACGAAGTGTTGGAGTGCGCCTGCGGGACGGGTCTGCTCAGTGGGGTCATCGCGCCTCGATGCAGACAGCTGGTTGCTACGGATTTCTCAGAAAAGATGCTGAAACGGGCGAAAAAGAGGGGAAAACGGTGGGAAAATGCCCACTTTGAACAGGCAGACCTGCTGCACCTGCCCTATCCCAACCAGCGCTTTGACGTGGTGGTCGCCGCCAACGTCATCCACCTGCTGGACGAGCCTTATCGGGCGCTGCGGGAGCTGGACCGGGTCTGCCGCAGGGGCGGCAAAATTGTTATCCCCACCTATCTCAACCAGACCGACAAGGGCACCACCAACAGCGTTTCCGACGCCATCGGCAAGGCGGGTGCGGATTTCAAGCGGGCGTTCACTTGGGACAGCTATCAACAGTTCTTTGCCGACGCTGGCTACGAGGACGTGACCTACACCCTCTGTCCGGGTAGGATCCCCTGCGCCGTGGCGGTGCTCTGTGTATAAGAGGAGACAGATGAAATGGACATCAAACGGTTGGGCAACCCGGACGGGAAGAGCGTCATGCTGCTCCACGGCAACCTGATGTGCTGGCGGCAGTTTGAAGACCTCATCCCGTACCTGGAACCAGACTATTGCATCCACGCTGTCAGTTTCGACGGCTTTGACGGCACCGGCCAGACCACCTACGCCACCGCCCAGGCCCAGGCAGACCGGCTGGCGGAGTACCTGGATTTTGGGGTGCTCAACCGGCTCATCTTGAAGGTCATGTCCTCGAAGCAGTACAGGACGGCACACGAGAAGTCCATGCCCGCCTGGGCGCTGCGCTTTATGGGGCAGACGGAGGAGCGGGAGGGGCACATGAAGCAGGCGCTGCTGCTGGAGAGCCTGCGGGTGCGGAAAAAGGGCGGTGTGTTCGTGCTGCATGACAATATGAAGCGGCACTGGGGGATTCCGCCATGATCGTGGGCAAAAAGTGACCGGGAAGCGGGGAAAGTGGCTTGCGCATCCTGACAAAATAAGCTATAATAAATGGGAATGATCGATTACATTCCAATGAGGAGGATCGCTATGCACAAGAGATACGAGGATTATCGTTTTCAGGTCATGTATCAGCATCCCAAGCTGTCGGAAGATCCCGATAAGTTTGAGTGCTACTATGAGACCAACTTTATCGACCATGCCAAGTATTACGCCATCACCCTGTTGGGGAAGGGCGCAACCGTCTATGTGTTCGACAAGGAGCTGAACCAGCGGGTGCGGGACTTTGAGCACATTGCGCACAAGGTGCCCAAGCAGGAAGACGAATAAGGCTGACCGAGCATCAGAACGCACTGCGTGAGGATACGCAGTGCGTTTTTTCTGTCTGTGGGGACGGGCGGGGGAACTTTTTTTGTCCGCCTGCCGTGGGTCTGACCGGCAGGACGGGGGCGGCGTTTGGGGTGAAATTGTTGCAAACTGTGAGCGGCGGGCGGACAATGGATGGCTGGAGGCGCCCAGGTTTTGGCAGGGGCTTTGATGAAAGCGGCGGGGGAGCGGAGCGATGAAGAGGGGATGGAGGGGGGGCAACATAGTGTGGAAATGGCAGAGAAGGGCGGGAGAACCGGTTTCCAGCAGGGGTTTTCCGGAAAAACCGACCGGTCTGGAGGGGTTTTTAGATGGGTTGCTTATATTTTAATGTGTCCGAGGGAGTCCGGTGGGCAAAATCGTCAAAAAAACGAGAGGATTTCCCCTGTCCCGCGGGGCAAGCCACCCGGCTGCCCTGTGGGGAAAGAACCTGCCCGGAACACGTCCTGCAAAGTGAGGTTGACAACTTGTGCCCGACCCTTTGCCAAGCAGGCGGACGGGACGGAGTGGGAAGGGAGGGACAAGGGGGCAAAAAGCTGCCCTTTTCCGGCCGCGGGATGCCCAGGGACGCCCCATCCGAACGGAAGGCTTTCCCACAGTAAATGTTGCGGTTTCCGGAGAAATTGCGAATTTTTTCACAAGAACCGACCCGATTTGCTGGGGGAAAAATAGGTGCTTCTTGTAAAAAATCATTGACTTCTACACTTTATGGTGCTATGATGATACCATTCAAAAACAAAGATTCGCGAGAGAAAGGAGTCGTTGAAGATGACAGCGCCGTTCCGGAAAATGTTCGATGTGTTGACGTCTGAGCAGTCCATGTCCTGCATGGATATGATTCCTTGCGCCTTTTATCAGGCCGCTATGCCCGCTTTCTATCCCCGTTGCACCTCCAAAGTCGTGGGTGTCGCCATCGCGACATCCATTTTGTTTTCTGTAGGCTTTCGAGTCATCAACCCGCTGGCAGTCCTCCTGCTGGCGGTCCTGGTAGAACTGGCGGAGAAAAAGAAGAACAGAAGACGAACAGCGGCAGTGTGTGCGGTACTGTGACCATGATACAGTAAGGCGGCTCTACACGTTGCAGAGCCGCTTTTTTGTATAGAAATTCTTGTAAGAAGGAGAAAAAACACATGAAAAGAAAAGTGATCAGCTTCGTGCTGGCAGCTGGCATGATGCTCAGCCTGGCTGCCTGCGGCGGCGGCTCCGATAACGCAGCCACCAGCGGCGCAGCCACCAGCACCGCAGCCACCAGCGGTGCTACCGATACCAAACCCACCGGCGCTGCCTTCAAGATCGGCGGCACTGCTCCCCTGACCGGCGCTGCTGCTATCTATGGCAACGCTGCAAAGAACGGCGCAGCCATCGCTGTGGAAGAGATCAACGCTGCCGGCGGCGACATTCAGTTCGACCTGCGTTACGAAGACGACGTGAACGACCCTGAAAAAGCCATCAACGCTTACAACACCCTGAAGGACTGGGGAATGCAGATCTCCCTGGGCTCCGTCACCACCAAGCCCTGCGAAGCTACCTCTACGGAAACCTATTCCGACCGTATCTTCGCCCTGACTCCCTCCGCTTCCTCCAAGGCTGTCATCGAGCGCAAGGACAACCAGTATCAGATGTGCTTCATGGACCCCAACCAGGGCTCCGCATCCGCACAGTACATCTCTGAAAAGAAGCTGGGCACCAAGATCGCGATCATCTGGAAGAACGATGACGTTTATTCCAAGGGCATCTATCAGACCTTCACCGAAAAGGCAAAGGAACTGAAGCTGGAGATCGTCTCCGAGACCACCTTCGCTGACGGCAACGACACCGACTTCTCCGTCCAGATCACCGACGCAAAGGACAAGGGCGCTGACCTGATTTTCCTGCCCATGTACTATCAGCCCGCATCCCTGATCCTGGCTCAGGCCAGCTCCATGGGTTATGAACCCAAGTTCTTCGGCGTGGACGGCATGGACGGCATCCTGACCCAGGAAGGCTTCGACAAGAAGCTGGCAGAAGGCGTCATGCTGCTGACCCCCTTCAACGCAGACTCCAAGGACGAAAAGACCCAGGCATTCGTGAAGAAGTATCAGGACAAGTTCGGCGAAGTCCCCAACCAGTTCGCAGCAGACGGCTACGACTGCATCTATGCTTACAAGCAGGCTCTGGAAGCGGCAAAGGCTACCCCCGACATGAGCGCCAGCGACCTGTGCGACGCCATGATCAAGCAGTTCTCCACCATGACCTTCGACGGCCTGACCGGCGCCGGCATGAAGTGGGACAAGGGTGCTGTCTCCAAGGAGCCCAAGGGCATGAAGATCAAGAACGGCGCCTATGTTGGCCTGGACTAATTTCCTCTGATCCAAACAGCAATCCGGTAATGGCCAGAGCGTGACACACACGCCCTCGGCATCCGGCCA
>JABLTK010079149.1_pt1 | contig 14635 bp, 27 predicted proteins | sample 7160131 | NCBI WGS metagenome assembly JABLTK01 (sample SAMN14651221, study PRJNA627086) | human gut metagenome | isolation source: feces | host: Homo sapiens
CCACTCCTTCTTTGCCATTGTATCGATCACCTTCTTTCCCTTTCCCTTCTTGTTGATCTTCTTCTGAGTCTTGCCTACAAAATCGGTTAGAATAACATTCGAATGGAAATTTATTATCTAGGATGACTTCAAATGCTCCAGTCAGTCACAAACATACCAATAGCCATTTTGAGACACAACTATTCTAACAACCAATTGACCAAGAAAACAATTAGGTCAATCAAATGAAGGGCCCTAAATAAAAAGCTAATTATACCTAAATAGGGCCTAATACTTCAATTATTGGTATTATGGAATAGAGGCGTTGACTGATTTGAAATAGTATATCAAAAACTAAGGAGGGATCGAGAGACTGGTACGAAATATAACACGACATCGTGGTCAGAATGATCTTTAATTCCATCTTTATTTCTCAAATTGAACTCATTGATAGTATTTACTACCTGTAATGAGTTTATTGAGAGGACTGTGTCTTATTTGTTGCTTATACGTGTTGACACTCTTTTATCAGGTGATTTTTAGTAGAGTAGATATCATTTCTAGAGTAGATATAGCTCCTCGCAGAATTTCTCGTCTTTTAGAGTAGATGAGTTTCCTTTACCCAATCCAACTGTATTTCAATCTATTGGTAACAACGCTAATGTTGTTGTTAACCCGAATGGAAAAAAAGAAAAGCTTGAACAAGTAATACGCAGTGCTGAGTCAATGTGGATCACGAAATTCAATTCAACGTTGGTAACTGATACCAGCGAGCTGAATAAACTGACTGGAGTCGAGCCCACGATTTCTGCTTCATCTTCTGTATCTGAAGATGTAAACGATAGTTCAGCTTTAGCTGAACAAGTAGTGGATTCAGACCAGCCAAATGGAACTATGTCTGTTGTGGAGGATCTGGCTAAGCGAGGTGAGGAAGTAGAGGATTCAAATCAACATGTGGGAAAACAGAACACGAACTTTGTCAATGAGCAAACTGCAGAAGAGGCTACGGAAAGAGATGATAAAGTTTCTGAACAAACTGCTGCTGATACTGATAAGCAGAAGGATGAAGAGGTTATCAAGGAGGATGAGTCTTCTAAGCAGACTAGTGAAAGGGCTTCTGAACAAACTACAGACAAAGCTGATAATCGGGATGATGATAAGGTTATCGAGGAGGATGAGGTCTCTGAACAGACTAGTGGAGAGGCCCTTGAACGAACTGATAAACTGGATAAAGAGACTTCTGAACAATCTGAAGAAGAGGATGATAACACTCCTGATCAAACTACCGATGAGACTACTGAACAGGATGATGAACAGACTTCTGGAAAAACTACGGATGCTTCTGAACAGACTACTGAAGAATCTAATATAGAGACTTCGGATCAATCTGAAGATCCTACTCCTTCCAAAGTCGATTCAATGAACCTGTCAACAAAAGACCCATCCAGTAAATCGCAGAAGAATACTACAAAGCCTGTCAAATCAAAGCGAAAAGCAAAAAGTACTCGACCTAAATTCGGATCACGATTCGTATTCAGCAAGAAAGGTTCATCTGTTCAAAATGTGGTTCTAGATCTGACCATTCCAGCCATTCCTCCTCCTCCATCATCTACTGGTCGTCTATCTCTTGTTCTCTTCACTACAGCAGATGCTTCCCACGTATGACTACCAAACTAGCTTTGATTTTAGTTTTACCCAGAGTTGAAAGTTCTGAATATTCTGCAAATGTTTGACTTATTTCAACGCGAATTCAATTTTAAAGGGATTGTCTTCACACACACACCATCCATTCGGAATGCTGCCACTAAACTCCATATTCAAGTAATCTCAGATTTCCCGTAGTTTCTCTTTATCTTTGTAATATAGAGTGAATCGTTATCATATGCCAATTGTTGGGGCTATGTATACGAAGGCTGTAGAACTGTTTGATAGTGAGTATTATGGTTATATCAACAGTGATATCCTTGTATCTGTGAATCTCTTCGAACTATTAGAACTGTGTAGATTGAATGCAGAACAAGGAAATATCAACTTACGAGTAATGATTGGATCAGAGATTGATTGTTTAGCATGAAATTGCTGGTCGTGTGAGTGAAGTACCCAGTTATGATAAACTTATCGCAACAGACTTAGTAGCATATACCAAGTATTTGAGAAACCTATCAAGACAAGTGAAAGCCTTACGACATGGCCACTCTGCTGTAGATGAAGAGTGATGGTATTATGAATAGGATTACTTCATCTTTTCACGATATTTCAACTTCTCTGATTACAAGCCCGTAGTTATTGGAAGAAAGAAAGTTGATAACTATTTGTTATGGATTCCTCATCAATCTCCTGTGACTACGGAGGATTTGAAGTATACTCGGAATCGATGGAAAACCAAAGGGCATTTGATCGATACATCGTATGCTGGTATGAAAGAAAGATGAGTTTGATTACTAGTTCGAGGAATTCATCTTGGATACGATAATTACCTCAGTCGTGAGATTCGAGATCGTTTAGGAGCATCTGACAAATACTGGAATCTGAAGTACTTCACCAACATTGATGGACATCATGCTTCGTTAATGTATTCTCATTATACATTCCGTAGGATTTTCATCTTAATTGTAATTGGAAGGGTATTATCGAGGAGCGTTAAATGTAAACTATATAACAAAACTGAAGAAGAATCGTGAACGATATAGACAGAAATAGAATGAGATTTGTTACAAACACAAATACAAATGAAAGGTATTTTGATATACATCTCGGTCTAAAAGGTCATTGAGTTGTTCATCGGAACTAGGAATGACAGAATCCATGGATAAAGCGAAGAAACCCTCTTTTCGGATCAAAGACTTGGGCTTCTCCAACGAAGGCAAGCACAGTCGAACTATATATTTGCAGATTGATACTTCTTCCACAGAACGAAACTGAACTGGCTACAACTAACTCATCATCCTCTCTTCTACCATTCGGACATCACAAGACTCAAATCGGACCTCTGTCTGTCTGGGTAATTGTGTCTCATCACACATCTGACCGTTGCTATATGTTAAGTAGTAGTATGGCTTTGGAGGGGTTACTGACATATCTAAAGCATAAAAGCCACTCCTTTCCTCATCATATGAACCTAAACTCCACACCAACTCAAGATCATTTGGAACACCAGCCATTTTTGAGTGATATTGCTCGATGACATCTTTGTGGCGATATCGATAACTCCAATAACCTGTAGTACGTGTCGGAATTGGAGAAGAAGCAAATATTTCGTTTAGATGTTCATCCATTTCTTCACGAGGAATCGGAAACATGTCAGCAATTTCATCTTCATCATAATCCTCAAAATCTTCGGGACTGTCATCTTCTCCGAACTCCTCTTCTTCAATTTGCTTCTGCACATAGTAACCCAAGTGACTTTTGCAGACATCACATACTACAAACGAAAATTGATATTCAGGGAAATGAGGACACTTCTGCTTTTCGTTTGCAATGGTTGTTTCGTTCGCAATGTTGTCTACATACAAAAGTCGTTTTCCCTTCCACACTTTCTACAAGTTACTCTTCCTGACAATAAGAAGTACGGATGAGTCGAATGATTCAATCGGTATCTTGACATCTCCTTTTTGTTTACCCAGAATACTCATAGAATCGGCTCCCACTGCATGTCGTTCAACAATATTTGTAAGATTAGTGATTACGGATCCGCAAACTCGACAATAGAAATGAACAGGATTCTCTTCGTTTAAATGTGAAGAACAGACAGAAAGAACCAATAAAATTGCAACGAGAAAGAAATACCTCATTGAAAAAGGATCCTGTGAACAAACAAGAGAAAAGACGTTGGTGTTACCATAACACTACTTTGGTAGTATTGTGGATCACTCCATTGTGCAAGTATTTCATATATACTTGGACTAAATCCTCTCGAGTATACTTCAATCCAAGAACATTCAACTTCGTGTCATTCCTATCATTCACTTGAAATTCAATTTATACTCTTTTGTATCGATAATTATGGTTGTTACATTCGATAGATCAAGGGCTCCCTCTTCAGCCAACTTCCAAATACGATTAGGAACACCAACTGCTATTGGTGTATACCGCTGCAATGCTTTCTTCTATTGTTTACCCCTATTTCTCTTCCCTACCTGCTCATCCATCTTCAGATGTTTACTAAACAACTTTGGAATAAAAATACCAAACGACGACAAATGTCTACATAATATATAAATACCAAATCGACTTGAGGAGTTCAGTACAACGTATTGCAGACATACAGAAGATGAGAACCAAGGGACTACATGATATCTCATATGATAAAAGTACCTTCCATTCTTTGCATCCTTTCGTTTCTGGACGTATTGACGCTTCCAATCAGGATTGACCTCTTTAATTCGACGAACTAGCATATCATCAGAATGAGGGAGAGCAAAGGACTGAAGATAATCCTCCACAAAAGGAAATTCTATTCCATACTCGGTAAACCGGTTATCTGCATTTTCCATCACAACAAATGACCAGAAATAAGCTGCTTGCTCCATCGGGGACATTTTCTCAGGATCAAAGACGATCTTGTTCAGCTCATTTCGTTCTTTACGGCGTCTCTAGAGTAAACCGGTTATTCACAACACTACTTTCAGTTCTGCAAACTTCTCCTTCTTCTTAGCCAAGGCTTCTACAAGATCACTCAATAAATGAAACCAAACCAGGAGTTCGATTCCTCTTCTTCTGACCTGTCGGTTTATCCTCCGTCTGTTGATTCTCTTCCTCTTCGTTACTTGCAACTGGAGGAATAGTGGGACTTTCCTTTTCTTCTTCATCTACAGTACGAGATACAGCAGCTTCAGCATCTGGAATGGTATAAACGTCATCTTCCGAATCAGCTGTGAATTCTAGTATTGAAACAATAAGTACACAATAAACTCTTGAATAGACTCATTATCGCCCGCCTTGTGAAAACAGCACAAATGATTCTGTTTATAACGAATACTTGGAAGAAACATTCAAGGATGAACCAGAAAGATATTTATCAATGCATGAAGTAGGATCTCTTAAAATGGTATACTTTGTAAAAGACTGAAGTTTCTTCTTTTCGATTGAGTCAATAATCCATTGGGGATCAATTATTCGTGCTTTTGAATTCTATTCAATACAACCACTCAGTGCAGTACTTTGAGAAAATGCTGTTCTTTTGAGAAACATAGATTCTTGGCAATAATGATACTGACATTGGAAGCGGAATAGAAGTGCTCAACATCACCTCCATGGGTTCTTACCAATTCTACAAGTTCTAATCTCGTTTTCTCGCCGAGGAATCCATCGAAATAGAACGAATATCCGGCGAAAAGGGCTGATATGACTGGTTTACTATCTACAGTTGACGATATAACCATGGTCTACTCTTGATATACCCATTGATAAACTTTTTCCATTCATCAGTTTTCCTACTAGTCACTATGAAGCGATGTCATTACTCCCAATGCATGCTATTGCTTGCAGGTTGTTTCTTGAATAGGGATGTAGGTTTCAATAGCATATTCTGCTGTTTCGATGAGGAGGGTTTCAGTGTCTTTCTCTCCTTTCGACCCTCTTTCTTGCTTCTAATATACTTGTCCATTGAAATATAATCGAGCTGTACCTTTAGAAATGAATAACAACTCCTATTCGAACTCATGATTATTCCCACCTTTTCTTCTGTATCGCTATCAGTTCTCCAATGCAATTTAGAAATGGAATAATAGCGATCTAGTGTTATAAGATGTGTGTATCCCCTAAATTCACCAGTGCAGATTGTTCGTTCCTTAGAATGATGTTGCAACCTTGGGGTAATCCCTAGGACAGATCCTTCGTGAAGGATATAGTTGTATAATATCATCACTTCTTTCTATGTCTTTTACTGTTTTCTGTCGATCATTTTCTCATTCTTTCAAGGTAGATGTGCTATTAAATACAATATTCATTAGGGAGCAAAGGTTGCCGTTATTGGTGCCTCAGGTGGGATCGGACAGCCTCTTTCTCTTCTCCTGAAGATGAATCGTTATATTAAGAATCTTTCCCTTTATGATTTGCATCGACCTCCAGGTGTTGCTGTTGATTTGTCTCACATTAATACTCCCTGTGAGGTTGTGGGACTGCGAGGAGAATCCAACCTGCCTAAAATTCTAGATGGAAGTAATATCGTTATTATTCCTGCGGGTGTTCCTCGAAAGCCTGGAATGACTCGAGATGACCTGTTTGCATGTAATGCACAGATATCTGTGAAATTAGCTAGTTACTGTGCAGATTACTGCCCAGATGCAATGATTCTGTTAATCACGAATCCCATCAACTCCCTCATTCCCTTGTATGATGAAGTATTCAGACGGAAGGGAATTGATGCAGGAAATAGATTAATTGGACTGACCATTCTGGATACGATTCGGGCATCAACCTTTGTAGGAGAAGCTCTAGGAATTTCACCTGATTTCTGTAATGTGCCTGTTGTCGGAGGTCACGCAGGAACAACTATTATTCCCCTATTGTCACAATTGCAATCGGGTCTCATTTCTGAGATTGATGTTCCTGGGATCACAAAACGAATTCAGTATGCAGGAGACGAAGTAGTAGTTGCAAAAGAAGGAGGAGGTTCAGCCACTTTGGCCATGGCGTATGCTGCTGCAACTTTTACGGCTTCTGCATTACGAGCGATGGATGGAGAGAAGAATGTGATTGAGCCAGGCTTCGTTCGACAAGATTTCCGAGAATGCAAGTACTTTTCATCGCTTTTACGACTTGGCATTAATGGTGTGGAGGAGCCAATTCCATTACCAACTCGATTGACTAGTTTCGAAAAGAGCGAGTTATCTGCGGCAATCCCTTCGTTATTAAAACAGGCTAAGAGAGGAATTGATTTTGCTAAAAATGCCACTCTTTGAATGTGTTTACAACAAATACCATACCGTTGTACCTTCAACATGCGTTCGCGAAACGAAGCCAAAAATTTATCTTTCCATGTTAGTGTCACCGGAGGATGACAATCATGGTCTTCTTTATAGCGATGACGGAGACAAAACTCCTTCCCACAAGCTTCACATTTATATACATTGACAAGAGAAAGCTTCTCTTTGCATCCAGGTACAGGACAACGACGGACAGTCTTTTTCAGACGCGGATTACAGTTAAATCGTATATGTTCTTCCACCTATAAGGAATTTGGAACGAATAGCACATACTAGGATGCTTGTATCAACATCTGGAAGTAACTGAATAGGTTGATCACATTTCGAACATATAATGACAGTATTATCGTTAGCATTTGCCTTTGGACATTTATGAGCATCTCGTTGTATATGTTCCAGACAGTAGTATTCATTACAACAGTTACATCGAAAGGGAAGAATATCCTTTTGTCGGCAATACGCACAATGTTTTCCCAGATCTTCAAACTCCATTGGAATTTGTATGAACTATAAAGTGATTTCCATACTTCTAGAACAAACATGATATTCGATTTCCTAACATATTTTACATAATGCATTAGAACCAAAGAACAATTTAGGAGGATAAGGCAGACAATTCCATGAAAAAGCACTTCGTCATATGGATTTGAATAAGATCAATAACAACAACAACTGTCATCACTAGGAGAACAAAGGCGCAAACTAAGCTAAACATCGCTCCATACTCTTGATTGACTCTTATTGCAAATACATTTTGTTGGATTCGGTTTGCATCGTCATAGTAATATGCACACGATGAAACTTCGTCCCCATGAGTACAACCCATATACAGAGTTGTTTCACTAGGATAATGCTGAAGAGAGTTTGGTTTCGATGATAATAAGGAGGTTGCAAACCATTTGGTCTTCAAAGAAGAGTCTATCAATGAATTAATGACACAACTCATACCAATTGAGTAGAAGCAGCTAAAGCAATGAGGAAGAAGAGAGCAAATTCGATCTGAAGAAACTAGTTCACAACCCTTGATATCGAAATTGAACACAAGATTGATGGAATATCCCTTGCTAGGATCGTGATTCACCGGTGTAAACATGAGCTATAATGAATTCAAGGAAAGAATCTCACTTTCAATGATTGCTGTTTCCGATGCTGGAGTTGAGGAGTGATTCGTGATATTAATTCTTCGCTACTTGCAGTAATAGAAGCATAGAAAGCAGAATGAGGAGGGATGGTATATCTTGAGAGATCGATAGAAATATGTTGGGTTTGATTCAGGAGGAAATACGAAATAGTAAGAGAAGGGAATACTCCGTTGTTAAGTAATGCTGGGGCTTGAGAATCCAATATAGCCTCATAGGAACCTAAGAATGATGAATGCATGAAGATCTCACTTGTATTGTTAAACATAGCAATCATTGAATCTGTGAAGTCACCATTTGTTACACCCATGGTAAAGTTGAATACAGATTGAGAGACTTCCATCACTATAGAACATCCTTCAGTATTAGATCCAAAACACACTCCTTCACAATTTTTGTCAGAATTCGCAATATGACCTATAATGAATAATATAGAAGAAGAATACCTGAAGTACCTCCACTACAAACACCACAATCATCAAGTACTGCAAACCCTGAACAAATATTCATACAATCCAGTTCCTATTACTGATCCATTCAGAAACATAAGTACTTCACGAGAACAACAAATGTAAGAAAAAGAATTCCAACTGTACCCAGCCACCATAGTTCCATTACATGTCCCTTCACAATCAATATTGACAGGGAGACAACAAACACCATTCTTATCACGAATCTGAATTTAAGAGAAGACGATAACTGTACCTCATCAATGGAACACTCATTCTTAGGTTGACCATAAACAACCCCATCAACTCCAACACACTGATTTGACTCTTCTTGAGTACTGTTATGGATACATATTCCACACAAATCACAAGAACCATTCTCTTCACAAGCATCCGGATTGATGGTAGGGATCGTCGATCCTATTGCATAGACTCGAATGAAGGAATCAGAAGTGGTTCGAATGTTTGACCATGAGGAAAGAAGTGGAGAGAAGACACTATGAGTAACAGTCAAGTCGGATACGAACGAGAGAGTTACTGAATACAACCGAGACCCTGAAAAAATGTCAGTGAAGTTAGGTGTGACGCAGAGAAGTTGAGAAGAAGAGATTCGTCTGGAGGTGAAATCATTCATTCATACATACATAACAGAAGTGGCAGTAATGGCTCCAAATTCACAGCGAAGATACTCCACAGGTAGCTGAGGGTCCAGCCAAGAGAAGGAGACAGTGATGTTGGTAGGGATATTCTGAAGGACAGTAGAGGGAGTTACACACAATTCTGTTGGAGCCAAGAAGAAGTATGCAACATCGTTGAAAATGAAAGTTTGACTGGACTGTTGTTTGCGGTAAATCGTAGCAAAATGCGAAGCTGGAAGGTAGTTTCCCATTAATGAAGTGTCCCTTGGAGTCAAATGGAAGATTCAGAGGTACCAATCATCTTCTCCAGATGAGAGATAGGTTGAACGTGTGCTATAGTTGGAATAGCGATAAAAGGGACGAATACCCACCAAACCACTCCCCACAAAAGGATACGAAAACTGCTTATAACAAAAGACAATAGAGCCACTTTCATGAATTACAACCATGAACGAAGTTAGATTCGTGTAACGACTGTTATATACATTCTCCCAAACAACGATCAACCGATGGGGCTCAATACGATACCGAATCGATGCAACACTAGAAGATATAGGATACTGGAAGTGAGTCAATCCCAGAATCACCTACTAGATCACAGAGATATGGAGCAATAAAAGCTTCATAGTGGTACGTCTTAATCGTACAACCATCTTCGGAGAAATAGGAATGACATGGAAATCCAGGTTTAAGAGAAATATACCCATTAGGCGTAATCCATACTGCATGCACCTGCTTGTCATAAAAACGAAACGAAAACTAGAAATCACTTCAATCTGTAACTCTCACGGGAAGAAGGATTTTTTCAAAAGGGACGTCATCCGTGTGTACTACAAAGGATTCATTCATCGAACTGGATGACACATCAATGGGATCGATGCTACGAGCAATCTCCACATATTGAATCCCAGTACAAAGGCAAAAGATGATCACAAACAGAGACTCGTGAATCATTCTGCTTCATTCGCTGTCGACAGTTTCATTAAAACTTGTGTATGAGACTAATAGGGAAGATATCGGTACGAGGACCATTCGGACCACAAGACAATGATAAGATTATGAAAATTCTTGATAGTCATCCCTTTAACGTTGAACTCATGAGTTGCCTTCCCTTCGTTCAACGTGGTGAGAAGAAAATTGAGCCTGTCAAACGGTTAGAGAACGTATTATTTGGTTGTTTCATGAGTAGTTTCATGGATGAAGAAGATGATGAATCGTTTGTTTCTTTTGCCTCAACAAAGACAGATTCCTTTAATGATAGAATTCTGTCGACTCCATATGGTTTTCATTATCGCATTCATGGACCTTCGTGGTTACTGTTAACTGTGCGTTTTTCGTATTATTTGTAAACTATAGGAACCTTTTTATTCCTCTTACATTTCATCACCTCAAGGATTGGTTATTCAAACTGTAAATACTCCAGTAGCATCTTGTAATTCTTTTTCGATTATTGGAGGCAAGTTTCTCATTCTGAAGTTGGACAAATCAAGTTATCAGCGTTTGGGAATTGCTGCAAAGCACGCAGACTTCAGGTTGATTAGCGAAAATGTATACTTGAGCATTGTACCTCTTCGCAAATTGTCATCAACCAGTAAGAGTCTCCAGCGGATTCGTGAGTGTCTCCAGGAAGTAATAGTATTTGAATGAAGTAATATAAAGATTTGCCCTTTAACAATGGATGTATTCTCCTTCAATCGTGAGGTTCTGTTCTCGCTTGAATTCAAAGTGGAAAAAATTCTTAATACTGTATCTAAGAAGAAGGCTACGACAGTTTCAATTCCAGTCGTTGAGGTACAACAATTGACAACCGCTATCCAGCCCATTCGTTCGTCAATTTCTTCTAAACGAGAAGAAGAGATCCAGAACCAGCTTTTTAGTGCTCAGATGGTATTTATTAAGAAACGATGATTAGATAGAATCGTCAGGAGGTTATTGGAGGGTTTTTGGACTGGATTGGATGTGCGGAAGCTTCTAGTTTATCAATGAGTATAGATAACACAATTCATTCAATTCTAGATATGGGACTAGCAGAAGATCTTTCTGGATTTCGTCTTCCTTCATGTTTTCACTACATCGATGGAAATGAATTCAATTTTGTGAATGTCTACAAGAGTAGCGGGTATTTCTCTTCAGAAGCGATTCTCCAGTAATATCGCTTGTTTCGGGTTATTCATAGACACCTTGATTTTCTCAAGAGTCATGTCAATTCTGGAAAGAGTCCTTTCGCAACTTTATCTGTCTATGGAAGTAATTGGAGTGCAGGTAGATGTTTTAATATGATCTTATTTTAAGTCCAATGGATTGTTGGTTCGACTGTTTCCGAGTTCAATTATCTTCAAGATGATGATGCCCATTTGGTGTTTCTTGTTTTTCCTAATTCTTTGCTCTATATCGTGATACTGGCTTCTGATATGGAAACGAGATTGTAAGAAACATGTCTTTTATGATAAAACTGTTGGATTGGAAAACAACGTTGTAATCATCGAAGTAATAGCATTATCAAAGTTGAGTCCTTGAAATTGGCTTCGCTTAATACACTGACACTGTTCTTTCATATTCTGCAAATTGGCATCAAGAACCATAGGTTTGGCTACCTTATCCAAAAGACAATAACTCCACGGGAAGAATTTGCCCTGCATATTCTTAACCACATATCCGACAATTGAATCGTTTTTATTCACAGCAGGGAACTGATTCACCGTCTAATTTCACAATCTCTCCAATACTCTTACAATAAAGCTCGGTGAAAAGTACACCGCTTCTACTTCTTCATCAATCATCGATTGCATTGGGAGAACGCCTTCTAGAGGTTCCATCATTGTAACAGGATCTTGTTGGATCGAATTGGCAGTTGCCAGTGGATACACAGGATATGCTGTAACAGGTGCATTTGGCTGTGGATAGAATCCTTGAGCAGGAGCTTGGGTCTCGATGTATTGTTTGAATGCATTACTGATGACAGAGATGGATTCAATCGCTTTGTTCCATCTGTGATCAATCGAGTCAACGTATTCTTACTTCAATAATAGTGCATTCAAAGCACATTTCGGATCATGCGGCGTCTCGATGTTATTTTCAAGTCGATTATCCCGATATGTAAAGCAAGAAGGACAACGATGTAATTCCAATGAAACACCTCCAACATCTTCATGTCTGGGAATGAGAACAATAGAAGAGAAATACCCAATTAATTGAAACTGCATACTATTAAGTAATGAATAGCAACTTGTAGCATAGTCAAAAAGGAAGCGAATGGAGGAATCAACCATCTGAGGTGAAATATCCATTGGCGTTCCAGCATTGATCCGCTTAAATAACTCTGAACTTGAAGATTCCATCATTTCTCGCTCATTGGATTGTCTCTCTGAAATCAATCTCAACCGGTTCATTCGTACTTTTGGATGTTCGCTTCGATTTAACATTAATGCTAGTGGAATAATCACCAGCAATATCTGCATTCTGAGGATATAACGAAATGTCGGGATGAACATAAATTACAAAGGCTTTGCTGTTGTGATTTTTCGATACACTTTCAATCCGAATATTCAATTCGCAGAAACCCTGGAAATCAAAAAGATTGAACACTATTACTGCTTCGTTGATTTCTTTTGACTGATCGCTAATCACTTTTAGAATGCTTCCACTCTCAGATCGACTTGACACTCGAACTGGTGATAAGTCATCGTAGAGAAGTGTTAAACCCACAGGAATCGAACGACCCCCACGCATCCCTGATGTTACAGGAAGACCAGCACTGTTCTATACATAAGAGAGCATGGTAATTCCAACAGTCAACTGAACTTGGAGTGTGATGTGATTCTTCTTTCCTCCTTCATCTTTGAACCAGTTGCTTGGAATTGAGTTCTTGATTTCCAATTTGAAATTGCTATGTTAAATATGAACATCAGTAATACACAACCGAAAAAGGTGTACTAAAAGTACACGGAATCATTCTCCCCTTCGACACTTCTACCTTAATAACGAATTTCTTGTTACTATGTTGACAACTAAGTTCTCTTAGGAGAAAGGTAATCGGTTGACGATCCGAAACAAAACAGTTTCCACTTTGTCCATTCACACCCTATAGTTAAGTTTCCAAAATATCACAAACAAAGATGGCATTCGTTGTTGTCACAGGAGTGTGGTTTTCATAAAGAAGAGATATGAAATAGTCTCCAACACTTCTATTCCTTAAATAAATAGAAAGGAAATACCCTGAATATACACAATCATGTTCATCTATCAGAAAGACTTCCAATGGAACAGGAACTCCCACAAAAAGGCTATTTGGTAGCTTTCCTATATGAATTCGCAGTCTTCGTTCCATCAGTATTCAATTAGGATTATTCTGAGAAATTCCTGATTCAAGGGCGTTTCATTTTTAATGCATTGAGTTGTTTCTTGGTCTATAATGGATTTATCGGTCATTGTTGTTGATTAGAATCCTAATCTGTGAAGATGACCAATTTTGGACCGGGACACTAATCCTATATGAGTTGCTACTAATCAAACAATTATAACTAAAATACTATTACAAATAGTTCTAATCACTCACATCTTCCTCTTCAGAAAGATCACCAATGGTAACAACATTCTTAGGATCACGAGGGATACTCAACAAGTGAAATGATGGATTCTAACTAAGTAAAATTGTAGGATATTTGTATTGGGATCTTTGTAGCATAACCATATTCAGAAAATTGCTTCAACCCCTTCAATACACTACAAACAAAAGTCACAAAAGTTCCTACTTAGGTCCCTGAAAAACGACCGACATATGAATATCAGGAATAGTGACACCTTGTTGATGATCATCAACTTTGCTCTATGATCAACCATTTCCGATTTACCTACATTCACAATGAGTTGCTGAAGAGCGGGAGGATCTGCGATCCCCCATTCAGACTCACTCCTCACATGATTCTCCATAACTACCTTCTCATCAAGAATATGAACGTTGTCAGGCTAGAAATAAAGAAACTAATAAAATATAACTAATTTCTGCATTAGTGCTGGGATAGTGGATTCTATTGTTCCATGTTCCAAGGGTCTCTTCTCTTTCAATTGATTTAGATAGCTAATGATCAATTCAATATGCTAACACATACTCTGAGAAACCACCTGCATTAGTGTTCATTACCAAAGCGAGTAAACTTTCTATCCATTCACTGAATAAAAGAATCGTACTGACATCACTTCCTGATAAAGAAAGAGGAGTGTAACTAGCTTGTTGAATGCTCATACAAAAGGTAGTCAGAACAGTGGAGCTATAAGTTCGAGAAAGTGGCGAAGTCAACATATAATTTGAACCCAACATATGAGCCTAATAATCAGAATCATTGCCTAAACAAACAATGTAGGTGACAGTGGTATCGTTGAGTGAGGAGGGAATGAACTCATACTTTCCCAGAATGGGTTCAACCATCAATACACGAGTCCAGAGAATCCCATCTTTGACCATAGAATAAACATGCTAGATATAAATTATATGCATAGCATTGACA
>JABLTK010069840.1_pt1 | contig 14580 bp, 11 predicted proteins | sample 7160131 | NCBI WGS metagenome assembly JABLTK01 (sample SAMN14651221, study PRJNA627086) | human gut metagenome | isolation source: feces | host: Homo sapiens
AGCTGCTGCTGAGAAGGCTGCAGCTGAGAAGGCTGCTGCTGAGCGAGAAGCTGCTGAGAGAGCTGCTGCTGAGAAGGCTGCAGCTGAGAAGGCTGCTGCTGAGAAGGAAGCTGCTGAGAAGGAAGCTGCTGAGAAAGAAGCTGCTGAGAAAGAAGCTGCTGAGAAGGAAGCTGCTGAGAAGGCTGCTGCTGAGAAGGCAGCTGCTGAGAGAGCTGCAGCTGAGAAGGCTGCAGCTGAGAAGGCTGCAGCTGAGCGAGAAGCTGCTGAGAAGGCTGCAGCTGAGAAGGCGGCTCAAGAGAAAGCAGCTCACGCTCCAATTTTGTTCCCATCTTCTCTCGACCATCTCCTAGCCACAACTCCATTGATCCCACTCCAGATGCCTCCCAAGGAAACCGAAGAGCAACAGGAGACTCCAAGTGAACGAATGCTCATTGGCGGAGTTCTCAGTGGAACTGTTGTGAACTGTGACTACTCAGGAGATCCTGCTGTCTATGAAGTCTCTGTGAATCGCAAAAAGTCCGAGCAGGAAGAGGAACAATGGACTGTTCTTATCTCCTACAATCGATTCCGAGCTCTAGCTGAAGTTTTGCGCCATGAATACCCAACAGTCACAATTCCGAAACTGCCGTCGCCTCCCAAGAAGAGCCACGCTAACCAGAATCTTGTTGAGATGAATAAGTTCCTATCAGGACTCCTCACATTGCGCAATGGTGGACTCATTGGACATTGTTTCCAGGATGGGTCGTTCACACCTGAGGAGGCCCTCACACGTGATATTCTGCAGCTGGTACTGCGTGGTTATGGCATTCACAATCCACTGGGCCAGCGTGAGGGTGGTGTACGAGTGAAGCTGGTACTCGAAGATGTTGGTGATGTTTGGGGATACTTGAAGGATGAGAGTCGATTGGCTTTGCAGAATGGTTGCTGTGCGGATTGTGGTGTGAGGATTGGAATGAAGCGTAAGATGAGAACTGTAGGGATAAGCAATAGAAATGTTTAAGAAGGATTATCGGTATTGCGAATATAGTCATTATTTCTACTGTTTGAAATGTCATACAAATCAAATGTCTCTGATTCCATCTCGGATCGTTCTCAATTGGGATTTTAAGAAGTACCCTGTAGCCTGTGTATGTATGGACTATCTCAACAGCATCGCTGATCAGCCTATCATATGTCTCTCTGCTGTAAATCCACTTATTATGGAGCGGAATGAATCATTGAAACAGCTTCGACTGTATCGATTGAGATTATCCTTCATGTACGACTATATTAAGGTATGCAAACAGTGCAATGAAGTAATTATGAGTATTGATAATTATGAATAGTTATTAAACTGGTTATCCCCGCGGTTGTATTTTATGACAGGTACAGAGATGCTAGCATTGAATGATTTCATCCAAGTAAAGAATGAAGTGTGGGATGAGGGTTAGTTGAAGAATGGGCAGTTGTTACCATGGTTAGATGATCGTGTGAAGCAATATGAACAACATATAATGCATGATTGTATTGTGTGAGAGAACTGGAATGAATGAGCCATAGTTGTGTCAAGCCAAAGGATTTATTTGCGAGATTTGTAATAAAATGCCTCCAATTTATCCATTCCAGCTTGAGATTACTGTTCTGTGTCGACGTTGTAATGTAGGGGAAAGAGGGAATGTGAATCGTAGGCTGTTTTCCATAAGCAGTGTTTTACCACGATGGAGAATTGTCCAAAATGTCGAAGACAAAGAGAACGAAGATTGAAGGAGAAGGAGGAGACAGGAGATTTCTCAGAACATTTGGTTCCAGAAGAACGACATCAACCAATGATGAAAACACTGGATGGATAGAGTTGTTTATTCGAACAATCAATCAATACACTTTTGTATTTAGAGTGAATCTCTTCGAGCTTGTCGAGTCGACGCCACAAATCACGATTTCCTCGTTCCACCGAATAGGCGATTATAGGGAAGGCAATAAATACTAAGGGCAGGCAAGGGACACCAAGATGAAGCTCTTGCCACTTTAACAGAAGCAACAGAATCCAACAAACGATGAAGAATACGGGGACAAGGACTGAAATAAGGATCAGGTGACGGATCCAAGGATAAAAAACGTAGAGAATCTATCTAACATGCACAGACAACACAAGTACAGTGATAAGACATTCTACAATACAAACTAAAAGACATGGAGCCGTCATCATGGATGCGTAATTGCCAATAGTCAACACACGCACTACATTAGGCATCAATCCGTACTCAGCTTCCTTCAATCCGTAAATGAGTCCAGCAATAATCACAGTTAATAAAATTGTATAAGAGTACTAAACATCAACGAAGAATCACACTCCTACTCTCCACGAAAGTCTCTGTTTGTACAAATCCTTTCTCATATACTCCAAAAATTCCTCCTGTTCTATCCAATCATTCCTCGAACGCAACTCCACCATCGACATTTAGATCACAATCACGATCAAGTTTGTCGTAAATTACTCGTTTACGCAACTTTTCAGACATGAACCCTTCTTCAATTAAGAGAAATCGAGGGAATGACCTCAATTTATAATGGGCCTAAATACCCATTCGAATTACAGAATAATATACAAATTCAAGAAGCATTAGGGCCATGATTCGTTATATCTCTCAGGTTGTTTGTTCATTATAAATACACTATGTCGATTCCCTCAAATCTGTCAAAGGAATTTGTGGACTTTGTAAAAGCTATTGGAGATAGCAAAACCAAGCAGGATGAAGATCTCATCGTAGTTCGTGAGATGGCGTTCCTGAAGAAAACAATTATGGATAACAAGAGCAGTGATGTAGGACTTGTGAATAGTTTGTGATGAATAGCGTCAAATCAAGGAGAACATGTTGCGTATGATCTATTGTGAAATGCTCGGCCATGATTGCTCCTTTGGATATATTAAGTGTATTGAAGTTTGTCCTTTAGGGAAAGGTGAGTTGTAGTTGTCCGCCTGCAAGAACGTCTATTTGAAGAAGGTTGGTTATTTGGCTGCTGCCAGTTGCATTGGACCTGAGCATGAGTTCCGTTTCATGGTTATCAACATGCTTCAAAAGGTACAGATTGTTGAAGTATCTCATTCGTAGGATATGACATCGAGTGATCATACAGAAGTTGCTAACGCTCTGATTGCTACTTCCATGCTGATCACAACAGAAATGATTCCTGCTGTAATCACTCCTGTCTCTAACCTTCTTACTCACAAGCGTGAGTTCGTTCGTAAGAGAGCTCTTCTAGCTCTGCACCGTTTCTACCAGCTGGATAAGACTAGTATTTGCCAGCTGAATGATCAGATTTGCAAGATGCTGTGTGATGCAGATCCTTCTGTAATGACAGCTTGTGTGGTGCTCTTGGACGATATGTGTAAGGATGATCCTTCTATTGGCAAGAATCTGGTTCCTTCTCTTGTTAGTATCCAGAAACAAATCATTGAACAACGTCTTCCTCGTGATTATGACTATCATAACATTCCTGCTCCTTGGGTCCAAATCAAGATTATTCGTCTATTGAGTCGTCTGGGATATGGTGATCAACTGTCCTCGGAAAAGATGTATGCTGTAATCGCCGACACGATGGCTCGTGCTGATGCTGGTAATGCAATTGGTCATGCCATTAGCTATGAGTGTATTCGTTGTGTTGTTCATATTTATCCAAATGCTGAGCTCTTGGATAGCGCTTCGAAGGCCACTGCCTTCTTTATCAACAACCCTCTGGCCAATCTCAAGTACTTGGGTCTAAATGCTCTGGGTGAGATGGTGAAGGAGAATCCTGCTGTCGCTGCAACTCATCAGACTGCTGTTATGAATTGCTTACAGTCAGATGATGAAGCTCTGAAGAGAAAGGCAATCGATCTTCTGTTTGCGATCAGCAATGAGAACAATGTTCAGGTCGTGATTGAGAAGATGTTGGACTTTTTGAAGAAGACGACTGATGAGTACTTCCAGGTGATTCTAATCAATCGTGTGAATGATCTGGCAGAGAGATTTGCTCCTAATCCTTCGTGGTATATCAAGACAATCACACAGCTGTTCCTGGCTGCTGGTGATGTGGTGCCTAGCAATGTGGCGTCAACAGTGATGCGTCTCTTAGAAGAAGGACAGGGTGATCCTGATATTGACTATCAAATGCGTTCAGAGGCTGTAGCCATGTATTTAGAGTTGATGGATGAACCCAAGTTGCCTGAAGTGTTCGTTCAAGTGCTGGCCTTCATTTTGGGTCAATACGGAGAGACTGCAGAGGCAGGTGTTGAAACTGTGATTCAACATCTGTGTGCTTTGTTTGAACGTCAGAGTGATGTAGAGACAAAGGGATATTGCTTGAATGCCATTATGAAGAACTGTAACAAGTACGGAGGAGTGACAGATGAAGCGAATATGGTACTCAAGGAATGTTTGCTCTCTCACAATGTTGATCTCCAGCAGCGTGGTTATATGTTCCAAGTGATGATGGATGAGATGGGCTTGATGAATGTGGCGTATCCTTCTGCTGCTGAAGACGCTATGTTTGAAGTGGATGAATCATTATCGTTCTTACAGACATATGTGGATGAGATGCGCATTAACGGAGCTCCCGAGTATAACCCACCAGAAGATTCTGAGGAGGAGAGAGAGGAAGAAGCCAATCAACTGAAGGTTGATGCTTATGCTGCTCCTGAGGTTGCAAAACCTGCTGCTGTGAACTTCAATCAGCCTGCTGAACCTGCAGCTGCTGCACCTGCTCAGCAGGGATTCTTCGGAACCCAGACTGCTTCTCAGCCAGCCGCTCAGCCTGCTTCTGGTGCTGACCTGTTCAGTCAAAACAAGACTGCAGATCTGTTTGGCACATCAAATGGTTTCTTCGGTGCTCCTAGTGAGTCGACTAAGGTGACAACACCTCAACCGACCACTCCTACTACCAATGATACTGCTTATGACCTGTTTAGCTCGACTTCTGGAAATGCTCTTTTTGGCGGTATTTCAGAACCCGCGAAGCCTGCCGCTCCCGCTCCCGCTGCTCAGCCTGCCCAGGCTCAGTCCAATGCCTTCGACTTCGGTTTTGGAGCTCCTGCTCAGCCTGCTCAAGCCCAGTCTAATGCTTTTGACTTTGGTTTCGGTACTGCCTCTGCTGCTCCTGCTCCCGCTGCTCAGCCTGCCCAGGCTCAGTCTAATGCCTTTGACTTTGGTTTCGGAGCTCCAGCTGCTCAGCCTGCTCAACAGAACTTCGGCTTCAGTGCTCCTGCAGCCCAACAAGCTCCCGCTCAGCAGGCCCCTGCGGCTCAGTCAAATACCTTTGATTTTGGTTGGGGTGCTCCAGCTGCTCAGCAGGCTCCTGCCCAGCCTGCTCAGGCCCAATCCAATGCTTTCGACTTTGGCTTCGGAGCTCCTGCTGCTCAACCCGCCCAGCAGAACTTTGGTTTTGGCGCTCCTGCAGCCCAGCCTGCTCAACAGAACTTCGGGTTCGGAGCTCCCGCTGCTCAACCTGCTCAGCAAAACTTCGGTTTTGGCGCTCCTGCTCAACCTGCCCAACAGAACTATGGTTTCGGTGCTCCTGCTCCTGCTGTGGATCCATTTGCTGGATTCGGCTTTTAATTGCTTAAATGTTTGTTGAACAAACAAAGGAAGAAGAAGGGCGATCCTTCCTGCCTACAACAAGCCAGTAGGCTTCCCTATTAATGATAGTTCCCTGCTTGCAATAAACAACAAAAGCATGAAAGAAGGCAAGTGGTGTGGGAATGGAATAGGTGAATGACACAACAGTAACAGCACCATTCCCATTAATCACGGCATAGTCATTTCCCAGATCCTTCTCAATGCCCAATTTCCCTTGTAAACAGTAGTTTCTATGCACTGATTCACTTCACTTGTCCTACAAGAACAGTAATCTCACTTGAGTCATAATCAAACCCAAAATACCACCAAAGGCATTGAAGAGAGAATCAAAAGCCAGATCATTCACATAGATACGTCCTGTGGAGTCTAAAAGAATGTAATTACTGATATGAAGACGGTCGCACATCACTTCAAACTCCAGTGATCGTTCTCTCTCCCGAGTCCGAATTCTCAAATGACTCTCACTCAATTCATTATTTGTGTAAACAAGATTCCTTCAACTCACTCTATCATCTCAATCCTACTCAAACTGAAACGAACATACAAACATAAAATACCGCAGAAATAGGGATGAATATTGGAATACTAGAAGTTGACATGCTTCTTTTGCCCAAGTCTCAATTACTTGCTTCTGAGGAATCTGATCGCATACTCCGGTTGAATGAGGATTACGACGATACAGAGTGATCATATGACGTACCAACCGAAACGCCGTTTGTTGTGATAATGAAAGGAGCAATTGTGATATAAGTCCTCCTTTAGGCTGTGGAGACCGCAAGGAAGCAAATTCTTCAGGTTCCCGCAGAGAAGTAGAATTGACACAGAGTCGAATTGTGACAGAAAAGACTTGGTCAATAGTGAGTCGTATGGCCTCATCGAGGAGCTATTTGATGAGATGTCTTGAAATCCTACTTCGATGTGGATCTGAGATTGAAGTGGGAGTTTGGAGCAACCATCATAGAATCGATAGAAAATATCTCTACAAAGTATGCTATGACGTAATAATGTGATTTGGTAGAGATTTGATTCGATGTATGGAGAAGACGAATTTCGCTTGAGCGATGTCAATAACTCATTATAAACACCAGATTCTAGTGATGGATGAAAATCAAAGGTAGATTCATAAGATCGGAATTCATCAACTAAGGTGGTTGTGATGGACAAATAAGAATAAAATGAAGCATCATGACTCTTAAGAATCACATATCCATCTTCACCAGGAAAGATTGGAATACAATTTGTAAAATCGCGAGTGTTCATATACGAACAATTTATCAACAGAGAATCTGTACTCTTTACAAATGTCAAGTTATCTCCATGATAGGTAACAACATTAAAGAATTTGCCATAGAGACTCAAATCATTGAAATAATTGCGTTGGCTATGAATAATGAATACAATTCAATAATACAAGGTAATCATACGGCGAAATTTGTCTTCACTCTTTGTCAAAAGCGAGGACGCTTCTTCGAAAAGTAAATAACAGGAAGCTAGATTCGCTTTTTGGGTTCGTTGGGTAATAGCTTTGTCTTCAGCGGATTCTTCATGACGAACATAGCGAAAGACTTGTTTGAAGTCATTACTTTCTGTAGAAGCTGAATTTACAGACAAGAGCAAGTTAAGGACAAGTTGCATTTCTGCTTTCGCTTTGCCCAGTTCATTCTGCACTGCTGCAAGAGGATGTACTCCAGGTGGAACGGATACTGATTTTGATTCATCCAAAAACGGATGTTTTCCTGAATGCTCCCGATTGAACTCCTCTTGGATTGAATTTACTTAAACATCTCTTACCACGACGCTTTTTCTCCCATTCCTCCATGTCAATTGCTGATTTGCGCACTTCATTCTCAAAATCCATTGCTCTAGTGAATACCGCTAATTCAAATATGGTACTGCGTAAGAGTGTCGTCTTCTCCATTATTATACTGATATACTTCAGGTGGAGTGAGATACTGTAGGAAGACAGTAGCTATAAATGAGTCAATGGAAATCTATCTCTTACCCTCTTTTGGATCCTTCTGTTCTTCCTCCATAGTTCTAGAACAACAAAAATAGAATGAACAAAAAGCGGCTTCAGCCGACAGACTCAACGAGTGTCATTCCGGCATCTAAGCGATACGAAAATTATGACTCGGCGAAAATAAGGGACATTCTGACTCTTCTTGAAGATGAGCTCGCAATTCTAGACAAAGTAATGTACACACAAAGAAATCAACATCGGAACTGTATTTACTACCGATCTATGAAGACTGTAGGGTTTTTGGAAGAGTTCGAGTTTTAGACAATTCGATATTGTCGGAAAGTTTGGACGTATGCAAAAGATCTAACAAGCCACTTAGATGAGTATGAAGATGTAGTAATGTACCAGTATATAGTTTCGATGACTAGTAGAGTAGATGGATTGCTACAAACATGCTGTATTATTTTAAAAGTAAGCAATTAGGAGGAGATGTGAGGAATAGGCAATCAAACAAGGTAAACACTCGTGCAAGCATGTATCTTCTGCTCTTTTAACATGTAGACACAGTCAAAACCAAATAGGCAACACATACTTCATTCCACTGAATTCTGTATTTCTATCTTCATCTTGTCGTTTAATCGAAATCAATTATCTTCTGCTTTTGGAGTTAGTTCCTCTTCATCAGAAGTTTCAATCACGAAATCCTCAAGCTTTTCTCCCCTACAGTCTCCCACCGAGTATAATGCATCTATATCATGATGCCTTATCCTCTTCTAATACAACTATGTCTACTGGGATGGAGATTGAGCCAATCGATGACAACTTACTAGCCATTTAATATGTTTTGTTTATATTCATGATGCTATTCTGTGAATAAATACCAATATTCTCCTAGATATCTAGTAAACTCATTCTGTAACATGACATAGAGAGTTAGTATAAAGAGTGATCAAATTCGATATATATAATCTCTGTAGTCTATGGAGCTACAATCCTAACTAGATTACCAAAGAAATCCCATAAACAATGATTCAAATTGAGGAAAAAGATGAAACCAACGAATACTGACTCTAATATGAGTCCTGTTCTGCACCTTCGGTAATGACTGTTCCGAATTGTCTTATTCTAGTTTAGAAATATATAGTTAACATGACTAGAAGTGAAATCATACTACTAACTGCTATATGCGCTCATGGCGGTGCATCGTGTAGAAAAGAGATTCTACCCACCAGGATTAGATTCTCGTGGAAACTGTCCTTCTTCTGTTCTTTAAATGAAATAAACATTTTGAACCTAATGAAAACTATTCATGTACAGTGATGTAAGTAGTATGAATTGATAATCAAGAACTCTTATTCTGTTAATCTATGAGTTATACTGATCTCTCATTTGTTGCAATTTTCTTTTCTTTCTTTTGGAAGAACTTGGTAATACCAAATTCTCTTAGTATAACTAGTACTTAATCGTTTGTTAGCCTTTTGTTATCTCAACACAGTTAATTCTCTCTATCATCTTGCAAATGAATTGTAATCTATTTCAAGAATTCATAGAGGAGAGTGTCACGATGGAACAAAACCTCTCTATTCGAAGTGGGAATGGAGAGGCCATATATCAAGTAAATGGATCTAAATGTACTTTAAAAGCCAGATGGAACAAAGGAAAGAAGGAAGGACCAGCAACCCTCTATGATTCACGACATTTTGTTTTTGCTGAACTAGTATTTGTAAATGATCAAATAAATGGAACTTGTCTATTGCGAAATGATCGAGGACGTCTCATTTTTCGTGGTTCTATTGTCAATGGAAAGAAAGAGGGTTTGTGCCATGAGTACGATGACACAGGAACACGAGTATTCTATGGATTCTATCATGATGGAGAGAAGCATCCTTTGATGACTCCAAATCCGGATCTTCCTGGTTTCTATGATGAGAGGTCGATAGAAGGAGAGTTGCTCAGTATATCAGAGTATAATGAAACTCATGAATACAAGAATGGTCATTGTTATGTTCTTGAAAATGGTGTATTGATACAAGAGTGTGATATGGAGAAGGGTATTCAGAAGAGAATGCTTCGTGAGTGGAAGGATAATTGGATGATTGAGTATTTCGTTAATGGGAATGTTGAATACGAAGGCCAGTGGAAAGGCGATGTGGTAGGTGGATTTATCCGAGAAGGAGAGGGTGTGTTATATGACCAGAAGGGAAAAGTGAAATACAGAGGTCCTTTTGAACAAGGGCAACAGTTTTATCAATATGAAGATCTCAAGAATATGCCTGGATTCCGACGTGAAACCACTATTCATGGCAATGTACTTTCTGTTAGTGAATATGATTCCTCACGTCGCAAACATGGTCGTTGTTTCTTATATCAAAACGATGTGGTTAACGAGGAATGTGTCTATTCGCGAGGTAAAAAACGAGAAACAATTCGTCTACTCGATGGGACGACCATGAAAGTATTCCGTAATTCGCAACTTGTATATCAAGGAACTTATAGTGGTGATATGAAAACAGGATACAAGAGGGCAGGGCAAGGTACTGAGTATGAGAATGGAAGTGTTGTGTACGTAGGAGACTATATGGATGACAAACGAAATGGAATGGGAACACAGTATCGAAATGAGCATGAATGGTTCATTGGATCTTTCAAGAAGGGAGTTCAGCATGGTCAAGGTCGAATAATGAATGAAGATGGAACAGTGATAATTGAAGGAGACTGGAAATATGGATTTCTGCAGACGGAGTACGGATTTGTGGATGCAGAGACAGGCATAACAGAGAGTCCTTTTGCTCCTGGGTTTATGCATCGATGGAAAGAACGAGGAGGTGCAGCTGAGAGTGGTCAAATCGCTGTAGCAATTGTGAAGGATGCAATTCGACGAATACACCGAGGTTGGAAGAAATGGATTCATGATCATTTCGGATTGTTATTAGCCATAGTAATAAGTCTGATATGCATCGCTGGAGATATACTGTTTCCTATTCTTCTTGAATGGCATGTTGTCTTCATTATTCTATGTATTTTAGCTGGAATAGCAGTTCTAATAGTGACTTGTATATTCTTGATGGAACGATTGAATAGTAAAGGAGGATGGAGATATGGTTTTGTTCCTCTTGGTATTCATTTGATTCTGGTTGCTATTGGATTCGTTCTCTATTATATCATTCTCTTCTTTATCTGGTTATTCAGTAAACCTGTTCGCTGGATTGTTGCTTTGTCAATTGTTACCTTGATTGTCATCATTGTTCTAGTGATTCGTTATCGAAAACCCATAATAGACTTCTTCAAACATTTCAAAGAACGAATTCATCAACATTTTGGAACACTATTCCTATTGTTTACAGGAATAATATGTCTTATTGCCGATATTCTTGTTTCTATCTTTGTTACCTTGGATAATATCGCAGTAGTAGTCAGTGGACTCTTTGGATGTGCTTTTATCATTCTTCCTATTTGTTTTCTTTATAAGAAGCTTGATGAGAAAGGTGGATGGAAGTATGGACTCATTCCAATTGGAGCTCATTTGGCTCTGATTGGTCTCTGTTGCATTGTATACTTCTTTCTCCAGAGCCTGTTGTGGGTATTACAGAATGATGGACGTATCATCACAGTAACAAGTCTCCTGGGAGTTGGCGGCTTTTGTGCCTTCCTCATGACCAAGAAGCCCTTCCTTCTATGGGAATATGTCATATCATATCTTTGCTTCCTATTAGATGTGATTCTACCAATTGTGTTCCATCTATCAGGAACGTGGAAAACGGTGTGGTGTATAAGTGGACTTGTGATTGGAATTGGTTCCATGATTTGGATTGTTAAGAAGAAACACAATCACTGGCCAGTTCTCTTCATATCTCTTGATCTTCATTGTATCGAAGAGGGACTCATTCAAGTGTATTTCATGATTCTCTTTCTCATAAAAGCAGAGAACCGAGTGGACTTGAAAGTGATACTCTGTCTTCTTATAATCTTCTTGGTTCCTTCATTCTTTGAAACATTTTCCTGTGGGAGAGAAGATATTATGAATTTCTATCCATATTATGTTCTTATTCTGTCATTTGTTGTCCTTGATTCTGTTCTTACTCTGTTCTTCAATGGTAGTTACATTCTGTGTGGAGTTTTCATCATTCTGGTCTTTCTCTCCGCATGGTTTACTTCCAATTCTACTGATTGGGAAGGATTTAAGAGTCAGTTTATTTGTCAACTCATTCTGTCACTCTTTCTTCTTTTGTGCTTTGCGTTGGGTAACTTTTTCTATAGCATCACAACTGTATCCGTGTGGTGTATTGTTCTGATTGTTATTGAAGTCGTCACTATGATGCTCCTACGATCTCACCCAACTGCTCGTTTTGTTGTAACTTGCATTACAATCATCAGTCTATTTGTAATCAGTCTGACCTGTTCCATAATATTTCATTTACCAGCATTTCTAATTGTCATAATCTGTCTCGTAAGCTTCTTCTTCTGTGCTTATTTCTTCAAATGGGCCTATTCAGGCGATAATTCGGTAGTAGGTATTATTGCAGTAGCTGCTCACTGTGCCTTCTACATCATTCTTTATATCATGAACCTCTTCTATCAATTCTATAATGTAACCAAACTCCCTCTTGTCTATGTTGCTATTTCTGCTGTTGTTATTGATATTATAATGGCTTTGTTCTATTATATGAATATTGGCAACTACATTATGCGAGTTTCATTTGTTGTAGTTTCTAGTTGTGTAATACCAATATCACATAACTATTCAGCGGGTTACTACGTTGGGTTCATTCTTGTGGGACTTGTGTATTTTATTCTGCCGACTTTGTATTTCAAGGATCACATCAATCGTTTTCACTTCTTCTTCTTGGGAATACAACTTGCCTGGTTCTTCCTTATTGGATTTGTATATAATCTCTTCTGGTACATGTATTATAGGGCAGTATTGCCATCATCTATCTCTGCAGTTGTCACTATGGGACTTCTATTACTATGGCTCTATGAAATGAAACAGATACCTGTCATTAAAATAGATGAAATAGAAACTAAACAGTTCTATGTTTGTTCGATTTGAAAATCCTGAATTCAAAGAATTAAAGATATCAATAATTGCATGAAGAATTAATTGATTCGTATTAATCTTGATGAAAGAAACAGTTCTAGGATTAATCATTTGGAATTGTAGTAATTGATTCCAATTAATCTACTACTCCAAACAAATTCTATTAATTGATATCAATAAACAAAGGAACCTAAATCAACCAGAACGATTCTTCGCATTCTTGTCCTCTTGTCTTTGCTTCAGTTCTAAGAACGGAACTTCTTGATCCACAATCTCCTCCGATTTTACATCTGCAATCTCCTCAATCTTCAAACGTTGACCATTGATTGTGATTGTTCCATCATCGTTCATTGCCTTTTCTAGATCCTCTCGGGTCATGTAATACTCATTCGTTTCAAACTCTTCTTCCTCTTCTGTTTTCTCCTTCGTCTCTTCTTGTTCCTTTTTCACTTCTTCTTTAACGCTATTGACCGTAGCTTCATCCAATAAGAAGGGATTCTCTCCGTGACATTCTTCTTCTACTTTCTGTTGGTAGGACTGAACAATGCTTTCTAAGGACATGGCTTCCATTTTCTCCTCCACATTTCCGAAGCGTTCCTGTAATTGTTCATTTGTCCAGTTTTCATAACGAGTCTTTCCTGGTCGCATCAATTCCCACTGATCCTCCAGATCACGTGCAACACGATAACCTAGGAATAATTCTCATTAACTGTTCGTACGTGGAGAGAAGATATTCGTGATAATAGAATCACCGTCTACGACCATCCATTCGGACTCATCTCGATCTGTCACACGGATTGGAATCTGCTTCAGTTGTCGTTTCCTTAACTACCTCTCACATGGATAAATGATGTTCTACATAGTGCACTAGAGTATCTCCGATACGTTTCTCGTGATTTAATGAGCTGCCCGTCACAAATAGCATGTATGCAGCCATTGAGCTGTGATTTCTCATATTCAACACACGGATGTTCAGTGCTCCTTCTCCTTGAAGAATTGTCATTGTTTCTTTCAGCGACAACGGCTTTCTGCACATGAGAATCACTTTCAGCACAAACCCTTTCAGTACTTCAATATCATATTTTTTAGCCTTCTTTGCTGTGGGCGGAATCCAGTCGACACCTTTTGAGTTCGATCCAGGAACAAAGTAGTTCATATTAGGCAAACCGATTCCCTTCATCCAATATACTTCCGGAAAATTCAGTTTTGACACATCCTTCTCTTCTGAGTAACACATCTGATCCCATTTCTTGGCTGCTGCTACACTCGTTTCAAAGGGGCCTATGAATCAAAGAGATTCGATTCCATCACCTTCGATAGTCGACTTATAATAGGCAAACCAATCACCATTCCTTCGCATTTTGACTCCAGAAAACATTCGATACGATGCCCTACAACATAATTACCTTAGTAAAACAAAGAACCAGGATTCTAATCGGGTTCGCAATTCATCCGGATCGAGTTCCGAGTCTTTTGGTACATTGGTGTTGTCATAATACTTGTTCATAAAAGATTCATCTTTTAAAACATCCAAAGAACGACTGAACATCCTTTTCGCCATAGAGCCCTTTGTGAACCATCTGACGAGTCTACATTATTTAATCACTCTTCACCAGTCATACAATGAGTGTGTTTGAAGATGGGCCAACATGATTGTGAGTTGTAATTGTATTTCACTATAATTCTATGTTGTATACTTAGATTTATGTGTTGGAGTTTCCGCTTCTATGATGATGGTGATTACTCATTCCTTTCCTCGACTTGCAGCCAACCCGTTTCTGCTGGATCATGCATTCTACAAGAATAACTGTGATCGATTCAGGGTTAATCTGTGATGAAACTATTATATATCAAGACTTTCCAAATCACTTTACACTTTCCTAACTTGAGGTCAAATAAGAGTCTACAATGGTTACTTGTGCCCATCACAGAAACTGTAAGTATTGTGATGTGAATAAGTTGTGAATTTCGTTGTCATGGTGTAAATGACG
>JABLTK010093546.1_pt1 | contig 14575 bp, 16 predicted proteins | sample 7160131 | NCBI WGS metagenome assembly JABLTK01 (sample SAMN14651221, study PRJNA627086) | human gut metagenome | isolation source: feces | host: Homo sapiens
AATTGATTCCAAATGAATGGTTGGATTAAAAAGAGGTATAATAATTGTATGAGTTTATTCCGGATGTAAGGATGGAGTGAGTTTGTAACTTATAGTTTTCATTTGATATGTTACGGATATTTAAAGCATGGAAAAAGAGTTCTGTTCATTGTTTTGTTTGTTTATGATTCAGCGTCCTATCGAGTTATGTAATCATCTTGAAATGAATTTCTCATTATAGTGAATGTAGCTGCTCATTCATCTGGTATCTCCAATTGCAGATTGTGCAAATCCTCTGTATGGATGAAGATTATTCTTTATATTGCAGGGATCATTCGTTTTGACATGTGGTTGTAATGATCCAGTAAAACTATGGTCATTTCAAAAGGAGGCACCTGTACAGGTTTAAAATGGATCTGTTGTTCATTAAATAGCTGTACAATACGGATGAGATGGATACAATTACTCTGGAAGTGGATGATAGTGAAAGTAACGTCGCTGTAAGTTGTATCGATAATTCAGTTCGAATCTTTGATTTTGGTACTTCACAATGTAGATTTTGATTGTTGGAATGATATGATTAGGTCATCAAGTCCTCTCTTTGGATACAGATCTGTGTACGATAATTGACATGTCAGATAGTAAATGTATCTATTGTGGATTATCCACTGGAGTCATCTCAGTAATGATGCATTGTTCCGTTTATTCTAGGTATATGATTACCGTCAGCAAGCCATTGTAAGTGAGTTTTCTGGTCATAACTCTCCCATTCAATGGTTACATTCTCTCGCTTTCAAGGAGATGCTTCTATCAGCAGACACATCTGGTTTTGTTAATCTCTGGGATAAGCGGAATTTGCAGCACTCTCTTCAACTTCAACTACCTCCTGCATCAACATACGCTCTTTCTCATTCAAATCAACTACTAACTATATGCAAGACAACTCTCAATTCTGTGAATTTAGATTCACAATCAATTGAAATTTCTGTCGAAGTAAGAGATACTCATTCTGTTCACTTTAAGCTCCCTTTTTCTCCATCTCTTTTTGTTCCATTTGAAGATTCTCATTATTTGATGTCGAATGAAACAACCATTCAGTTAATGAATTCTTCCTTCCAACCTAGTGTATCTTATTCTAATTTTTCTCATATTACGGATCTTGGAACGCATGGTAAAACCATGTTAACTCCAATTGTGGAAGTGAATGAGTGCCTTCTCCATGTGAGTGGATTATTCTTCAATACATTCTCTGGTTCCGTTTCGTCGACAGAAGAACCCTATTCTATGGAAGATCCATCGATTCTCCAGATCATTCGAAATGCATCTGTTCCAGTGGATCCTCTATCACCTGAATCTCTTTCTCTGTTAGAGAGTTTGGCGACTGATTCAATTATCTGTGAGTCTGATGGTGACTCTGGGAATGTTCCCATCAGTGATGACGTTTCTCTAGTGGTGAGTGAGGAATCAACAGTCCATGAAGATACCCACCAGGGGGTTATTCTGACATCTCCGCTGGCCACACATCAGAAGGCTTGTATGGCTCGTCTCTCACAATCTGTTGTCAAATCAGCACTTCACGCTGGCTCTAGTACACCTCGTCTGTCAGTTATTCCCCCTCGTTCTACGTTCTCTCGATCACGAACCACTGATACTCAGTCACCTGTTATTCCTCGTTCAAGTTCCTGCCATTCTTCTTCGCATATCTCACATCCATCTACTCCTTCCTCTACTCCTTCCTCTACTCCTTCCTCTCTTTCTCATACTTTGGTTCAATCGGTCCGTACAACAAACCCTTCTCCAAACTCTCCTCGTCGAAGTCTATCAATATCCAATCAGACTGTCATTAGCACATTGTCTCGAAGGCGAAGTATCCTTCAGCGGTTGCTTCGGAACCAGGACTACTGGAGAGTGATAGACTCAATAACAGATCCTGTTCTCCTTTCAACTTGTATCGATGTAATGCAAACGAAACTAGTACCAACAAAATCAGAAGAATATCTTATTGTTTCGAATATTCTGAAACGGTGTCTTGAAAGTGAAAAAGCAAAGTTGGAGATGGTTGCTGCTCTAATAAATAGTGTTGTTTTATCTGGATTGCGGTTATTAAGAAGAATTTTCATAATGAAACCCAAGAATAACGCCTTTGGAAATGAAATGGCATCTATAGTGGATAAACTCATAAACTGTTCCTTTGGAAATGACCTTATCAAATTTTACCTTCGGGAGTGTTCGCAACTGTTACTCTCATGATCTGTTTGTAACAAACAATCAATGATGCAGTTAGTTTATTCATTCGATTTTCAAGGTCCAATATCATGCGTTCCACTTCATGCAATTCAGTCAAGAAAGTGGCCGCTCTTTTTGCATCTTCACCAACGTAGTAATACATTTGATCTGCTACAATTCACTACTGGCGAAAAATATTACGTTTAGAAGGATCCTTCAGATGGAGTTCTTCTTCTTCTTTCTGAACTGTGTATTCAATTATTTGAGATTTGTATATTACATAATGCCTTAGTCGGATCTTTCCTTCTGGAACGGCAATGATTTGTCTTCCTATTGCATTTTTGCACTAAATATTCAAACACAAATTTGTATTTACAGAGCATCGAATGTCTTTATAACTACATCCACAATCAAAACCTTCTGTTGAGAGTTGAATGTTAGGAGAGATTTCACATCCAGATATAGCTAGAATTCATCACTTTTAGAGACAAATTGATACAGCTCAATACAATGTACATATCACCTACATCAACGTCCAAAATACAGTTCTCATCAGCTACGATACGTTTGCACTGACTACACTGAAAGATCCGAATTGTCATCAACAAACAATGAAGGATGTCAAACGATACCATTTCTTCCTTGAAAACATATCTTGTTTTGTTACTCTTTTCAATGGAGACTTGAAATAAGTACGAAATGATTGAATAGACAACCGAACCAGCAAGAGACAAGCAACTGAACACACAACGAGGAAAATATAAAATAAAGACGACGAAAAGCAAATACCAGATGATAACTTCCATATTGCCTGATCTCCTTCAAGATCACATATCCAGCTTTGGGTTCCAACTCCTTTTCCAATCACAGCACAATCAAGTGAGAAATAATCCTTTAGATCACCAGCAGGCAATGGACCTTCAGACTTGCATTGCTTCCGTAGAATTGACAAATAAACATTGGTTGATGTTCTTCCCCCACGATTTAACGCAGAAATCGTCAATTCAAGATTCGAAACAAGAACTTGAGGTATTCCTTCAATAGACCCTGTAATGGTATCGAAGATCAAGCCATCAGGTAATTCTTCTTGCATCAACTGATAGAAGGAAATCTCTCCAATAACTGACAACACAGTTACAGAAGACATTACATACTGATAGAAAGTGATATTAGAAGGATATGTTAGATTGGAAGGAGGAATTGCAAAACAGTTTTCCAGATGTAACTCCCTTAGGATCCCAGCTACACAAGGTCGATAAGCATATCCTGTGTAGTACTGAGGACAAGGAGCTGGTGAGAGATGACCTTCACGTACCGCAGGGAACAAAGATCGCGAAGGACATAGCGAATGGTTGAAATGAAGATGAACCAATCGGAAGGCATTCACCCGCAAATGAAGAGATGAGAAGGAGTGAATGACAAGTTTCCAATGAGAATATCCGATCATACCTTGATCCAATTCAATTATGTTATCAGCACGATCAATCAGTTCATGATTCTCAATAACTTGCATTAGATTCCAGGGCTGCTCGTCAGCTGATCGAGCATAGAGTGACCAGGATGCACTGGTTATAGATTCACCTACACGAAGAAGATATCCATTAAAGCGAGATAACTGATTTGCTATGTCAAACTGGAATTCAACTTGTGAGGGAAAGGAGAGTGTTACATACAACCCGAGAGTAGTATCAACGATTGATTGAGGGTTCAGGATCTCTGATGAGGCAGAAACCTGAATACTGTTATGAAGAATTAGCTCTGTTCCATAACTGAGCTGACCAATCAAATCGAATGATTCGTTTAATTGATGAACTTCAATAGCAAATCGATTCAATCCTTGAATCGCTCCATTCTCTTCCAATGCGAAAGAAAAAATGATCCGATGAGAAGAATCGAACTCCGTAAGGTTTGCCACGAGATGTCCATTCAACCACATCTGGAGAGAGCCATTGAGGAGAGCTGAAAAAGTCACAGCATCCATTGTATCCAACTCCTCTAAAGTGACCCATGCTCGTAAGAACAGTGACAGACCTTGAATTTCATGTAATAATGCTTGAGGCCAGAGTAAAGTTTCTGTCTGCCACTCCTTTGGTGGTTCTCCTTCACCATCCCAGTATTCCCACACCATGGAATCTTGAAACAGAGGAGACAGAACAAACTGATGGGGTACATCCATGAATTCATATGCAGGAACCAATGTTGTAAACTCGGTCAAAACACCACCATGCATCAAAACACTCAATCCTTGAGGAAACTCCCATCCTTGAGGATAATGAAGATCAACAGAAATCTCATAGTGGCCATAAGGTAGACAGAATGAATGTGAATAATGAGCTGAATGAAAATAAAACAAGTCAACACAAAAGAGAACCCTTAGTGATCCATCCTCCTCCACTAGAGAAAGAGATAAACCATATGTGGCATCATATTGGAGAACCAAAGCATCAACAGAAACTAGTACATGATCGGATGAACAAAGATTTGTAGCCAATTGGAGAGTAGTACTAATATCTCCTTTCCAAACGCTTATTCCTTGAACTTTGTATTCCATCAAAGGAGATTCTTCTGTTGGGGTCCCAATCACTGAGCAAGTCAATGAATCAAACACCAGACCTTCCGGAAGAGGATGATCAATACTACAAGAATAGACACTATTTGTGGCAGGCATAATTTCGCCAACTCCACCACCCAAATACAAAGTATTATCAGAATACTCAAACGAATAAGTATCAGCAAATCGAGAAATCAGAATCATTTCACAGAGATTCCACCTTGTAACATTTGGCTGACAAAAAAACCGTTCAAAACGAAACTGGTTGAATGAACGAGTTGAGTTTAATGGAATGACTTTAGTGCTTATCCCATTCCTCCAACGCCAATCTGATGATTCGTGCAGAATAGTCCAATCCGTATCTTCAGGATTCTTAGCAAGGATTCGTAAACCAGATACACTGAACTCAGCTTCTCTTGACAGTAGTTCAATACTCCCAATCCATATACGAGTATCATCATTCAATATCACTGTTACAGAAGCAGTAGGTGAAGTACTCTCTGCAACAGTCGTTGAGAGACCATCAAACAAAGCATCAGGATTGATCATATTGGTACTTTGAGTGGTATAGTCTACAAAAGCTGGACTTAAGCCAGAGTAGTCAATAGAGAGAATACATGAAAAATCTGCTTCACCTTCTTCAGCATGGAGAGCAACTAACCCAACAGCAAGAACATTCGAACTGGTTAGAATCGAAGAAGACTTTTCGATGTCTTGTCGAATGGAGAAGGTAAGTCGTCGATACTGCACAATATCATAGAAATCTGTAGCCAATGTGTGATTAGCTATAGGAGCACTAGAGATATGACGTTGATAGAGAAGGTAATCATTCAAATAGACTATACATCCGTAATGAAATCGTAACCAAAGTGTGAAGGAATATGTGAATGTTAAATCTCGAGTTTTCAGAGGAAATGAGATTCGGTACAACTGGATTTGATTGGGACTATGAGGAAAGTGATATGGTGTAGAGACAGCCCAATCAGAATGATCAAATGATGATGTCATCCAATTATCTGGAACACTCCCAAAATGATAATGCCATTCGGTCAGTTCGTGAAGGATTTTGAGTGTATGAAATTCGTTCTCTCCGACTGATAATAACACTGCATCGAAATGAATGTGAAAGAGAAGCAATTCTGCCCCAGAAGGAAGAATCTGACGAATAGAGAGAGTGGAGTTTACATCCCAAAAAGACCTGGATATATGAGAAACCCAAACAGAATAAGAAGAAGGAGGAAAACAGAATGAAGTGATAACCAACTGATTGGGTTGTTGGAATGAATTGGCTTCTTCTGAATAGATTACTTCCTTGGTTTCTATCGACACAATACGAGCAGTCTCACCAAATGGAGATTCACCCCACCTTCGATACATTCGAAATAAGCTCTGATTACAAGCATAAGACCGAATAGTGAAAGAACCTTCGATAGTAGCTTGCATATGAGCAGTTACGGTGAAGGTTTGATTCATGATCTCATGAACAATCCCTCGAACTGTACAGGTCTCGTAGTTTAACGATAATGAAGCAGGAAGAGGTGGAATGATCGTACAATTCATGACATCACCAGTAGGAGATATTCGAAGAGAATCAACATCAGTAATCACTTCAACTTCATTGGGAGTAAACACGATTTCAGATGGCACATTCATCACACAGACCAATAATCGAATCTCAGCAATAGCCATCATAGCAGGATTAAAATTTTGGAAATGCAATTGGTAATGATCTGAAGCAATCGAATTCCGAGCAAATACAAATGGAGGAGGAGTGGAAGAAGTATACTTCAGAAAATCATATGAAGCGATCCGATGAGAGATAGTAGACTGAATAACTTCCACTTGAAATGAAGCAGGACCTAAACTAATCGATTCAGAAAGAATTAAACGGATGCCTGAAATAACTACAGATCTAAGAATAAATGGAATGACAGAAATCGGACGTATTATGAAAGAAGAAATCAAGTTGAAGAGGATTATTCGAAACAAGAGTAGTCAAATAATTGTAGTCAGAAATTGCTGTAGTATTTGCTGTTGAAGAAGTAACAGAGCCGGCAACCATTTCAATACAATTGTAAGAATCAGGACTAACATAACCAATAAGATGCAAGCAAACCGACATCGATGAATATAATTTAACTGCTAAAGAATTTATTTCAGGTTGAATTTCTAATCCAGAACGAATGAGAGTGTAATTGATTGGAGATGTCGGTACATCCGAGAAGATAAGATTTCCATTCAAATAGACATAAACAGGATGATCATATTGAAGAGATAGTTCATACGAAACTAAGTCCAGTTCTCCCTTGAAATAGGTTACAAAATACGATATGGAAGGTTGATCTGGAACAGAAAGACATCCAAGGGATTCTTTCCACCCTGGATGAGAAAAAGAAGGAGACATCCAATCGGCAGGTACATCACCCAAAGAATAATACCACACCTGAGAATCCTCGATTGGGTAAAACACTACAATTATAACAACGAATCAAAAATACAAGAAAACTGAATTGAAGCGTGTCCATCATTCTCCAAATACCCTTTATAAAGGATATTACCATACTTTCCAGAGAGCTGGATCCATGATCCTGGATACCACCTCGTTTCATCACTACATGAGAATCCATATTGAGACTTACGCTGATAGCATTTCTAGAACATACAAAGAACCGCGTGAGTGATCAATACAATAGCTATGAGAAAAGAAAGACCTGTCTGACATAAGTGGTGAGACAAGAATAGTAACATTGTTATAAAGAATTTGGTATCTCTCCTTATGAGACTCTAAGCCCGTGTTCCTGTGAATATGGAGTAACTCCTCCGTATTTGCACAAGTTAGAGCAAGCGCTTCATAAACTTAACAATCATCATAATACCAGATAATTTACTTAGTACTACATAAAACAGTAGACATATCATCAACTCTAAAGATTGTTTGAAGAGAGTGGATAGGTATAGATGGAATGTTGCGACAATCTTTATCTCTTCAGTTCCTTGGAACCGGGTCCCAAAAATCCACTTTGGCAAGATCAGGTATTCGATGTGATTGGATTAATAATATAGCTCAATCGATGGTACTGCTGATTCGAAATGGATACCAAATTGGAGAATGGCTATTTGACTGTGGTGACCGTAAGAGTTGAACAACTCTCTCAGATGTAGTGACTACACACCAAATTTACTCGTTGCAACGTCAAATGAAAGGGTATTCGGTGGACGAAAAGCAGAAGGAGCTGATTTTACGTCCTTCCCGTGTTTCCAAGATATTTATAACCCACCTGCATGGAGACCATATTCTCGGTCTTCCTTCATTTTTATCAGATGCTGGAGTCAGTCGTACTCAAGCCAATTCGTCTGTTCCCATCGATATTTATGGTCCTCCAGGTTTGGCCAAGTTTCTGAAAACGGTTTTTATGCTAACGGATTCGAAACTGAATCATCCTTGTGTTGTTCACGAGCTCTACGATAATGAGAATGATCCACGTCTGGAAGAATTAACAGATAAACTCCAGTATTCCGATAAGAGGATTCAAGTCAATCCAGTATTCCCTAAGAAGGATGGATTTTGGTCCTTAGTCTCTGTTCGATTTTCTAATCAAATTCATGAAATAGGGTCCTTTAGGTAACATTCAAGCAGGTTCAATTCACCATACAATTCAATGTTTTGGATACTTGTATGAATCACCTCTTCCTTCTTGTAATGTTTGAATTAGTTTGTTATGATTAGTTATGATTGATGATGAAGAAGTCAAGAAAAGACTACTCCCTCTTCAAACAGATTTACAAGCATATGGTATCACTGAAACAGATGTCTTGAAACGGTTACATCATCGTCAAAAGATCACGCTGCCAAATGGTGCAGTGTTGGATCCTTCAGATCCTGCATTGAGTAAAGTGAGTCAGTTAACTAGGAAACGAATTGGAATTCTGGGTGACACAGATAATGCTTGTAATGTAACTCCCTTGATGGCTGGTTGTGATGTGTTGGTACATGAGTCAACATTGATTCCTCTTCAGAAAGAGATGAGTGTGGTTGGATGAAGAGAGTAATGAGTAGAAGGACGAACAATGGAGGAGATGGAGGAGATGGCCAAGCGAACAGGTCATTCAACCACTTCAATGGCAGCACGGTATGCTCGAGGAATTGGAGCCAAGAAACTGATCCTAACTCATCTGTCGTCTCGATATCCAGCATGTTCAGCCCGTTATGAGCCTCCTGAAATCCAGGAGATGCGTCAATTGGCTATATCTAATTATGGAAGTAATAATGTTTGCATAGCTGAAGATTTGATGAGAATACCACTTTAATATGTTTGTTGTAAATTCAATAAGATGATTTCATAGGAAACAAACACTTCAAAACTTTTGCATTGATATACTAGGTAATAACCATAATCGTACAGTTCCGGATGAATAACCACAGACAATATATCCATTGAGAATGGTGAGTGAGACTGGTTCATCATTACAATAGAATCGGGAGATCACTGAATAAGATTCACTAGCATCATATACCAATACACTTCCATCAGCTGAAGCAGAAATCAGATACCGACCATCAGGAGATTGAGTGAGAGCTGTGACTTTAGCAGTATGATAAGTGAGTTCAGCAACACAGTCATGATTCTTCACACTCCATAGTTTTATCATCCCATCATAGGAAGCTGAATACAATACACCTACAACCATGCCTATTCCAAACAACACAACAGAGATAACACCTGAATGAGCTTCTCTGATATGACTATACAGAGCTAACTGTTTGGACTTCCATTCATAGAGAAAGAGAGCATAATCAGAACCACCTGCAGCAATCATTATATGACCATTTATATTGCTGGAGGCATCCACAGTCGTGACTCTGCCTCCTTGATCCCGTACCACACAACATGGTACCAAGGATACAGACGTTTCATTTAGATTGTCAGGAAGTTTGTGACACATAACCGAACTCTATCTCTGAGTCTCTAGTTTCATACTTACATCCTCACTTCCTGTAACTAATATACTAACACTTCGAAGCAATGCCATGGATGTGATCCTTCCGGAATGACCAACACAACGGATTCTCTATCTATAACACATTGGCCTCATACATACACACGATGAGTTTCCAGTGCTCATAAGATGAATGGCATAATCACATCCAGCAATCAACATCACATCATGCAAGACAATCACAGCATTCACAGCAAATGACACATTATAATCACATACCAAACAATGAGTCACTGAATCAGTAATCAGAATGTGATGATCATGAGAAGCACTCACAATGTCACTACGAGAATTACTTGTAAGACATGAGACAGCAGCTGTATGACTCCGGATCTGACAAACCAGAGAGTGAATCTCAAATGAATTCTGGATGACTTCGTAAACTCGGAGATTAGCCTCTGTTGAACTCACTCCAATTTTAGTTCCATCAGGACTTAAAATTAGATTAAGGATTCCTTCAGAGTCTAAGAGAGATTGACTCTGTAACAGTTCATCTCCTCCTTCATCAGAACTATCCCACTCAAAGTCATTCTCTGTTAGACCAGCAAGAAGATTCTCAATGGAAAGAACAGTGGTCTCTTTCTCCATAACCGCTCTTATCCGAAATACCTTCATATATCCATCCAATGAAGCTGAGAGTAAGAGTTTATCATTCTGAAGACTATACAGAGCAGTGATTGTTCCATGATGGTGACCCGATGAAGAATGATCAGTCTTGATGAGACGGATAAAACGACCTGATTCGATATTCCACATCCGGATAGAGTGATCTCGTCCTCCAGAAAACAGAAAGTCACCATTTGAGGTAGTTGTGAGAGAAGTGACATCTCCCTGATGTCCACTAAAGGATACAATACACGCACAATTCTTGTGCAATGATTTCATTAGTGGATGAATTGTTGTTACATCCCAGGCATGAATAGCAGCATCACGGCCTGAGGAGAAAAGTAAAGATTTGGCCTATTTATCAGACTTGGAACAATCGATGACTGAGCAATAGAATAGACAGATGACAGATGATTTATGGGCTGATATTGAGTTTAGTAACCGATAGCTAGAAATAATCGAGAAGAGGAGTTCATACGATTCAGAAGGATCGTAAAAGTAAATGGTTCCATCGTTTGTTCCAACAGCGAGAGCAGCACCGTTGAATAACCAACACATGACAGTCACAGAGATATCGCTTCTATTAATGAATACAGTACGACTTTCCGACAATTGTCTGATATGTTCTTTTGTTTTGAGACTCCAAATTCGAATTCCTTCACATCCCCCACAAACACATTCGCATCGACTCGGATGGATTAATAGCGATGAAACTTGACTTCCCACATGAAAATACTGATGTACTTCATACCGTTCGTAGTTCCAGCTAACAGAACACAAAACATTATCACTATTCACAAAACAGAGTCTATATGTCAAACAAAGAAACGAAAAAAACTCGAAATTGTCTTCATTCCAGCAAAGAGGAGAACCTTTCTGGATTCCAAGAGTAGCTCGTGACTACAATGACATTTTAATACTAATCCCAACAAATAACTCTGCTTTGACTGTTTTCAGGTTCGTTTCCTTTACTTCTTCGATGGGACACTACATGGTAAGCATCAACAACAGCTACAGAGCAAATATCTTCATCGGAGAGCAATCTCTTATGACTCTAACAATAAGTAATAGCACCAATCGTACCTGTATCTTATCGGATTCGTTCATAGATGATAGGTACTACTCATAGATAACCTACAAACACTACTAGGTTCAGAATGTGAAACGAATTCGAGCCAAATTCGAGCCAATTTGTGTCAATCAACAAACACAACATCATTTCACAAATGTCTTCCCACTTGCTTTCGTCTTTTGTACACCTTCACTCTCGAACTTCGCCTCTTGCATTACTAAACCTGATCTCTACCAAAGAGTCTTACAGTTCTTCCACTGATCTGCTCTGTTTCGCATACGCCCATGAAGATATGACTTGCTTGACTTAATGTGATAATCAAGGAAATAACGGAAATCACACATCATTTCACATACCGAATCCAGTCTTCCATTAGCTACATGCCCCTCACTGAAGGCTAATTATGATTCATATCACAATCTCCTACAGAATACAAGGTAACCAGCTGAAGGTTTATCACCAATACGAATATCACGGATTTCTGCAGGATCATCACGCGAGAACGAAACTGAAGGACAACCTGGGACAGTTCGCTTGGCTTCTGAGAACTCGAGAAGGAACACCTGCATTAACGCACGATCAGTGTCATCGTTCTCACAAATCGAGAAAACCACAGAAATGGTCGATGCACTTGGTACAATATAACTACAGTTCAATTCTGTGGATTTAACGAACATTGGTTCTGTTGGATAGAATGATACAATCTTTGGTTTCAGAGATGCTTGTGTACCTGAACCCAGGGCGGAAAGATACTTATGGAATGGAGCAGCAAGGACATACTGATGAATACAGGCAACTTGCTTCAAATACTCAACTACACAATGTGAAATCCATCTAGTTACGTACTTCCACCCTTTTCATAATCTGCTTTGGTAATGTGAAGAGTGACATGTGTATTCTTAGCTTCCGTTGGAACAACCACATTTCCCAGTTTACTCCGAATATACTCCTCCACTCCACAACTATGCCAATATTCTTCTTCACAAGATTACTACTCTTCTATATCTTTCCAGCAGGATACACGAATCATCATATCAACAGCATCACTTTCTTTTTGCTTTTGGAATTCGATTCTCATTCCTTAGACTCATGAGATACTGTAAAGCAACTACCTTCGCTCTGATTCGTTGTCATATCCATTCTATATCCATCGCTAAAAAGATTAGAACCATCTACTTCACCTCCCTACCTTTCAAATGATTTGTTCAGTTGTTGGAATATGAACGGATTGAAACTGTCCACAGAGAGTGTCTGATTATCTTCTGTCATATTATACAATTCCAGAGAACCAAGAATTGACAGAAACCGAGTCCTCGAATATCCGTTAGGATTGGCAGATTACCGTGATTCGTGGATAGAGGATTTTTGGATTCCAAATTCCATGACGAATAAAATGAGTGAGAATATCTCAGTAAGTACAAGTTTTCTGAGGTTTCCAGTGACTGAAATATGAATTTTGGAAATAGTGGAACCACAGGAACGAATACTTTTGGCTCTTCTAGCACTGCTGGATCAACTGCTACCAATTCGGCCGGATTCTCCTTGGGAAAGTCTACCACGATAAGTGGATTTGGAGCTCAAGGAAATACGTCAACGGGAGCAGCTGGAGGTTTTGGTACAGGAGCCAACAACTCAACTACAAACTCAGGTGGATTCTCTTTTGGAAATAATAGCGGAACAGGAGGTTTTAGTACTGGAACAAATACGTCAACAACGAGTGGGTTTGGGAGTGGAACAAATTCAACAACGAGTGGGTTTGGAAGTGGTACTAACAACTCATCGTCAAGTGGATTTGGATTTGGATCCAATAACAAAACAACAGGGTTTAATTTTGGAAATGGAACAAATAACTCAACGACAAGTGGATTTGGGACTAGTACGAACAGCTCGACAACGAGTGGATTTGGATTTGGATCCAATAACAAAACCAACAATGGTTGTGGGTTTGGTTCAGGAGGAGGAATATCGAATGGTAGTTTTGGATTTGGTTCAGGAACGAATTCAACATTTGGTTCGAATAACTCAGCTCCTCAAACTACACCTGTCCAAAACCTCTCTGATAACAAGTATACATATGAGAGTCATTAAATGATAGAGTACTATTGAAGCAGATGGGAGAGCTTGTAGGCAGTTTAGATGCGAATCTGCAAGCGGAAGTTGCTGGCATCATGTTAGGACTCACGAAATGAATTACAATTAGGTCCCAGATCGATCAACAGCAGCGAATGATTGATGAAATTGGAGTTCTCGATCCATCATCCACACAAGAAGGTTTAGATACATTAAAGGATTTGCAATATGTTTTGATAGAATGAAGGAATAATGAATAGGAATGTGAGAAGCTGAAAGCATCTCAAGAAGTGTTCAACGTACGTTTGCAAAGTCTGCAAGACAACTATCTGCGTTATGAAGCTTCGTTACGTCAGGCACAGCAGATGAACAAAGGAGAAGAAGGTGATGAAGAAGTGCGTTCCACAATTTATCGTTCTCAGCGTCGTGTTCCTTCTGTTTTCTTCGAAGATCTGTTGAAACAGCTTGAAGAAACGATTGCACGGTTGACTACAAAGATTGAGAATAGTAAGGATGAGTGATAGGAATGAGAAATAGTGGAAGTCATGCTAGCTGTGAATCAGGGTGAGGGAATAACTGTTGGCGACTCTGCTGCTATGACTAAGTGAGATTGGATGATGGGTGTGATGATAGAGAAATGAGTGAAGTGGAGAAGTTGATGGATATTATGACACGAGAATACAATGCATTTGTTGTACAGTCCGCAGCTGTAGCTGATTTAGTGAAGAAGGTAGTAGGAAGAGAAATACATGAGAAGTAGATGGATATTCTAAAGAAGAAGTTTATTGAGATTCGAAACAAAGAGATTGAACAAAGGAGGAAGAATCTGACATGTAAGGTAGTAAGGAATGGTTTTAATCTAGTGATGGCTGGAATGACGGATGTTCTTGCAAATGTGATAGATGATCCTTTTAAAGTATGTAAGGATAAGAGTTTATGTGTTTGAGAAAACAACCAAGTGTTTACAGTTCTTTGATCCAAGGGTACAGGAATCCGGAGGATCTATAACTAGTTCTTCTTTTGCCTTAATTGCAATCATTTTCTCTTAAGATCGTGGATTATCTTTCTAATCT
>JABLTK010124401.1_pt1 | contig 14572 bp, 11 predicted proteins | sample 7160131 | NCBI WGS metagenome assembly JABLTK01 (sample SAMN14651221, study PRJNA627086) | human gut metagenome | isolation source: feces | host: Homo sapiens
GTTGATGAAAAGGACATACCCCTTATGGCTCTCGGGCTTTTTTGTCCGGCAGATCACGATGCAGGCCTCCATCGGAGAATTGTAGAACAGGTTCGCCCCCAGGCCGATCACGCATTCCAGAAGGTCGGACCGAACCAGCCGCTCACGCATCTCCTTCTCCCTGTTCCGGAACAGGACGCCGTGCGGGAACAGGATCGCACATCTGCCGGTATCCGGCTTCAGACTTTTGAGGATATGCTGAAAGAAGGCATAATCAGCGCAGCCCGGAGGCGGAACGCCGAGAAAATTTCTCCCGTACCGGTCATTCTCAAACGCTGTCTGGTTCCACTGCTTGATGGAATACGGCGGGTTTGCAAGCACCACATCAAACTGCTGCAGGCGGCCCCCCTCGATAAACGCCGGGGCCGCAAGGGTATCGTCGTTGACGATATGAAAATCCCGGATGCCGTGCAGGAACAGATTCATGCGGGCAATGGCGGATGTCAGCGCATTGATCTCCTGCCCATACAGCGAAACGTTGCGCCATTCCTTTCCATGCTCCTGCAGGTAGGTGATCGCAGAGATGAGCATCCCCGCGCTCCCGCAGGTCGGGTCGTAGATGGAGGTGCCCGGCTGGGGCTTCAGCAGCTCCGTCATCAGGTGGACGACTGTCCGGTTGGTGTAGAACTCCTGCGCGGTATGACCGCTGTCGTCGGCGAATTTCTTGATGAGGTATTCATAGCCCTTCCCAAGCTCGTCCTCCGGGCAGTTTTCGAGCGACAGCGTCCGGGTGCTGAAATGCTCCAGCAGATCCTTCAGCAGACGGTCCGGAAGGCGTCTTTTATTGGTCCACGTGCCATCCCCAAAAATGCCGTGAAGCTTTTCCGGATTTGCCTTCTCGATGGCCCGAAACGCAGCCTGGATCGCCTTGCCGACGTCCTGCGGCACATTCCGCACTGCGTTCCAGTGGGCATCGTCCGGGAGCACAAAGCTGTGCGTTTCCTCCCAGCCGGCTGCCTCCGGCCCGTTTTCCCGAACGGCCTTCTCCGTCTCCTCCTCATACACGTCGTTCAGACGCTTGAAGAACAGGAGCGGGAAAATATACTGCTTGTAAGCACCGGCGTCAATATGGTTCCGCAGCAGGACGGCGGATCCCCAGAGATAGGTCTCCAGCTCATCCTGCGTGATTCTTTTACTCATGGACATAGCCTCCTTCGAGCAGCAGTCTGCGCATTCGTTCCTCGGCTGCGCGGGCAGCCTCGAGTGCGGCGGCGTAGCTTCGGCGTACAGCCGCGGGCGGCATCGCCTCCTGCTTTTTCTTCTCGATATACCGCTTGACGCTCAGGTCAAACCCGGCATTCTGAACCTCCTGCACCGTAACGATCCTGCAGCGCTCGACTACGTCGGTGTAGCCGGCATAGAGCTCGCAGAGCGTCTTCACATCACGCAGCGAGAGCTCATTCTGGGCGCGCTTCGGCGTATAGATCTCCGTGCCGTCGATCAGGCAGATGCGGCCCTTGTGCGCGCGGGGCTTCCGATTGTTCAGGAACAGGATGCAGGCGGAAACGCCCGTACTGTAAAACACGCCGCCCGCCAGGGCGATGACCGCCTCCAGCTTATCCGAGCGGACGAGCTTTTCCCGCATATCGCCTTCCCTTCCCGCGTGGAACAGCGCGCCCTGCGGAAGCACCACCGCGCATCTCCCCTTTTCCGGATCCATGGAGTTCACCATGTGCTGCAGCCATGCAAAATCAGCGCAGGAATCGCTCGGGCAGCCCCAGATGTTTCTGCCGTATGAATCGTTTGCAAACTGCGCCGCGCCCCATTTTTCCATGCCGAACGGCGGGTTGGCCAGAACACAGTTGAAGGTCTTCAGCTTTCCACTTTCCAGAAACAGCGGATTGCGCAGCGTGTCGCCCTGCCGGATCTGGATATCTCTGGCCCCGTGGAGGTAAAGGTTCATCCGTGCGATGGCAGAGGTGGACAGATTGTTCTCCTGTCCGTAGATCCTGCCCCATGCAAGGCGGTCGTTTTTCATGTGCTTGATGGCTTCGATCAGCATGCCGCCCGTTCCGCAGGCCGGATCATATACCGTTTCGCCCGGCTGCGGGTCGAGCAGCTCCACCATCAGCTTGACAATGGTGCGCGGGGTATAGAACTCGCCCGCGTTTTTCTTGGACATATCCGCAAACTTCTTGATCAGATATTCATAGCTGTCGCCCATAATGTCGGCAGAGTAATTCCTGTTTCCGACTCTGATCAATGACATGTGCTCGATCAGATTTTTCAGGCGCTCATCGGTCAGCTTGCTTCTGTCCGTCCAGGTCGCGTCGTCAAAGCTGCTGAACACGCCGGACAGGCTGTCCGGATTCGCCTTCTCGATCCCCGCCATCGCTTTTACGATCGCCCTTCCCACATTCCGGCTGACCGCGTGCACATCCTCCCAGTGGCAGCCGTCCGGAATGACGAAGGAGTGCATATCCGCGGCCTGCGCATATTCCGTATCGCCGCCGGAAAAGGCCAGCGCATCCGCATATTCCTCGTCATAGACATCGGAAATTCTTTTGAAGAACAGGATCGGCATCACATAGCTTTTGAACTCATCCTGATTGATGGGGCCGCGCAGAATGTTGCAGGCTTCGAACAGGTGGTGAAAGAGCGCCTTACTCGTTGTCTGCTCCGCTGTGCGTTTGGCTTCCTCCGCATCGTCATCGGCCGCCTGCACAGCGCTTTCCATAAGCGTCTGCCGGTCAGACCCGCTCACACTGCGCGAGGCGCTGCGCCGAACGGGCACGCGCACGTCTCCGATCTTCTGCTCCATCATCGGCGGATAGCGGTTTTCAAAGTCCGTGAGGATCTGCAGCATGCGCGCGTCAAGGAAGGTCAGCGCGTGCTTTCTGATCCCGGACGGAATGCCGTAATACGCCTCTGCCGCGCCGCCGCAGATCGCGGCAAGGGTATCGCTGTCTCCGCCGAGCGAGACGGCGTTTCTGATCGCGTCCTCAAAGCCCTCGGACTCGAAGAAGGCCATGAGGGCCTGCGGGACCGTGTTCTGGCAGCTCCCGCTGAACCGGTAATCGCCCCGGATCTGCTCGAGCGTGAAGTTCATCGGATAGTAGTTCCGGTCGATATAATCTCTGATCTCAAGCATGCTGCTTCCGGCCCGCGCCATATAGATCGCGGCCGCGGTCGCCTCCGCGCCCTTGAGCCCTTCCGGGTGGTTATGGGTCACCGCTGTGATGGTCCTGGCGAGCAGCTTCGCTTCAGAAAGACTGCCGGCGGCAAAGCCGGCGGCGCTGACGCGCATCGCGGCGCCGTTTCCATAGCTGTTATATGGCTGCGGGTCGTCGGAAAACAGCCATTCACGAAAGCTTCTTCCGTATCCGCAGTCCGGATAGCTCCGGCCCAGGGTCTGCATGCACGTCACGGCATTGCGGGCAAGGTCGCTGTGATCCGGCCTGCTTTCCAAAACCGCCTGTGCCAGCGCCAGCGTCAGAACGCTGTCGTCTGTCGGGCCGCACCGATAGGTAAGAAATTCAAACTCCTTGGTCTTGATCGCATTCCACTCAAAACGGGAACCCACAATGTCCCCTATGATCGCTCCCAGCATGCGTTTCTCCTTCTTTCTCTGTCGTTCATCCGCGCTGCGTCAGAATCGCCGCAGCCGGGCGAGGGCGGCGGCCCAGCGCGCTTTTGCCGCAGCAAGCGTCTGCATATACTGTGCCAGCTCGCTCAGATACTCTCTGGCCGCTGCCCGCTGCTCCTCCAGCGGAGGCAGCGGGATCTCCAGCGTCTTCAGATCCTGATAGCTGATGTTCATCACGCCCATCCCCTGCTGTGCGCCGCTGATGAGCTTGTTGCCGATGGGGCTGTCCAGAAACAGCTTCAGATAGGTGCTGTCAAGCAGCTTCGGGTCCGGCCTGATCGTGATGAGGTTGGAGGAGGCGATGCACGGATAGCTCTGCGCATGGAAAACGGCGGTCCGGATCGCGGTCCCTCTGGCCGGGAGAAGCACATCGCCTTCCCGAAGCAGGTAGCCGGAAACCTTGCGCTCCGCCTCCTGCAGATGCTCCAGACCAGCGTAGTCGATCTCGTATTCTCCGATGTTGGAGATATTTACTACGCCGATGCTGCCCGCCGGATCCTTCCTCGTCACCGCCTTGCCGCGGAATACCCCGGCCGTATTGCCGAGCAGCTCCTTCCGGGTACCGGAGCTCTGGAAGCGCTGATACTCCTCATTCTGCTGCGCAAAGATGCGCTCAACGCTCCAGTCGCCCTGCTCCTCCAGTTCGGATGGCATCACGAAGGTGTCGTCCGCAGTCTCCAGCGCGTCAGCCGTTCCGCGTCCGGCCTTCCTTTCACCGGCAGCGTATCTCCGAACCACGATGTCGTCCTCGCCGGGCCTGCTGTTTTCAATGTCCAGCAGATAGGCCTTGATCCCGCAGGATGTGAGCACGCCCGCAGGCAGCCCGGCGATCTCCCGTATGGTGTAATTCGTCTGGATGAACTGCCGGAGATCGCCGATCTTCCCGGGGGCAAAGGCGACCCGTCCGGGCAGCGTGATCACCAGTCTGCCGCTGCTGTTCAGGTGCAGCGCAAGGTTTTCCAGCGCCGCCATGTCAAATTCCCGGCACAAAAAGCTCCGGTCGTCCAGCAGCAGCCGCCCGCCGAAGTTCGGGCATGAGAGGATGAGATCAAAGCGTCTGTTCAAAAACCCGTACCGATAGATATCGGCCAGCAGGACGCTGACATTTTCACAGTCCTCAAACGCCCGCTCCAGCGCCTGCTTGTAAGCCGCGTTCTGCGTCGTGAGCACGAACTGCGCGCCGGCATGCGCGTCTGCGATGCTCCGCAGATGCGGCACAAATTTCTCTGCCTCTGCAATGAGTACGGTCTTCGGCTGCACGGCGAAGCGCTCTGCGTATAGCCGCACCAGCGCTTTGGACAGGAGCGGCATTTTGGAGGAGGCCGCCGTGCGTTCGATCGCACCCTCCCAGTCCATCCGCTCCAGCTTCAGGCTTTCCCTATAGGCCAGAAGAAAATAGTCCCTGCCGAGAAAGGGATTCCGGACGCCAAGCCTGTCCGCTGTCTCCAGCAGGCGCGCATACGCCTCCCCGGCGCTTTCCCCGTTCCCCTGTCCGTCCTTTTTCACTTCCTCGAGCAGCACGCTTGCCGTGATGCACGCGTCCGGCGCGACCACGCTTCCGAGTGTCTGCCAGTAAGCCGTCATTTCGTTCCGCGTCTGTGTGTCCATCCTCTATGGCCTCCGTTCAGGATTCTTTTCCCTTTATCTGCATTCAGGGTATCATAGAAGATCGTGCTTGTCAACAGTTGAATTATATTTTAGTATTCGAATACCAAAATATAATTCATAGAAAAGGCAGGCCTGCCTCTTGCGCAGACCTGCCCGATCAATCATTCAGCTTTTACTGCACCCGGTATCCGGCCAGAACCAGGCTGACGATCATGCTCCAGAAGCTGTGCTCCTCCGTGCTGCAGTAGCGGCTGTCCGGAATTTCGTGAAAGGACACGATCCGGTTCTTTTCATCCAGCCAGGCCTCCAGCCGTTCCTTTGTTTCTTCTGGCATACCGTCGTCAGTCTGCTGTGCCATTCATGGCCTCAAGCGCTTTTTGATAGCACGCAGCCTTCAGATCGTCGATATATACCTGATCATTCAGCGCTTCCTCTGCTGCGGCATCTGGGAATTTCGCGCGGATATCGTCGGAATAGCTGCCGTCGCTGGGCTCCCAGTATTCTGTCGCCGTGCCGCTGGAGGTGTCGAGCGGGAACGTGATCGCGGTGGGGACATAGCTTCCGTTTTCCATCGTCAGCGTTTCGCCGTCCACACTGTATGTCTCCTGCAGGACGAGCAGATATACGGTGACAGACTGCGTGTCGTGTTTGTCTTCTGCCAGAACGACGTGACTCTCCACATGGATCTGACCGGGCTGCACGCTGTCCGCGTAGTGATCCAGAACCGCTTTGCCGATCATTTCATCCAGCATCGGGCTGTCAGCTTCCTCAGCGGCAGCCGGGGTATCCTTTAGCGCTTCCTGTTCAGCGGACAGGGCTTCTTTCAGCGCATCCTGTTCCGGTTCGCTCGGGACTGTGGGCTGTGCAGGCTCCTCCGGCGTCGTGCCTGCCGGATCAGGGGCGGTTTCCGTGTTGGAAACGATGGGATCAGCGGGCTGCTCCGTCTTGGAGTCCACCGGGTCTGTCAGGAAGCAGACCGCAAGAACAACGCAGGCGATCACGACCAGAAGGATGATCCAGAAGGTTGGTTTTTTATAAAGCATAACAGATTTGACACGCTCCTTTACTCCGATCTCGCCGAAGGCGAGCGGGCAGGCCGCAATTCTGCGGCGGTTAACGCTGCACGAGACAAGCGCCTGCATATAATCGGCTCTCTGCTCGCAGCCCAATTCTTTTATAACTTTTTCGTCGCAGGCCAGCTCGATATCGCGGCACAGCAGCACATAGCTGAGCCACATCACCGGATTGAACCAGTGGATCGTCAGCAGCAGAAAGCCGAGGGGCTTCCACAGCTGGTCGCCGCGGCGCAGATGCGCCTGCTCGTGCGCAATGACATGCTGCCGGTCGCGGCTGTCCATGTGATACGGGAGGTAGATCTTCGGACGGACTGTCCCGAGCACGAACGGCGAGTCGATCCGCTCGGACTGATAAATGTTTCCCCGCAGGCGAACGGCCTCGCGGACCCTGTGCCGCAGCTGCAGCGTGCTGACCATGGTATACAGGAGCAGCACCGCGATCCCCGCGGCCCAGATCCACGCCAGAACCGAAAGCCAGGTCTGAAGCGGCTCCTCGGCGCCTGCCGTGACTGCCATGCCGCCGATCACCGGGGCAGCTCCGTTCTGCACCGGCGCTGCCATGCCCGCGGGAAGGATGGCCTGCGTGCGCGGCAGCAGGCTCAGCGTGCTTTCAATGGAAACCGGGAGCAGCAGCCGCACGGCGACAAAGCCCCACAGCAGCACAGTTCCCCATTTCGGCGCCCGCTTCAGACAACGCCGCAGCACCAGCACTGCCGCGGCGATCCAGCTCGCCGAGACGCTCATCTGGAGGATCTTCAAAAAGAGTGTGCTCATTGTGTCTCCCCTTTTCGGATGCGGTCGATCATCTGCTGCACCTCGTCGAGCTCCCGCTCGGACAGATCCTGTCGCCTGGTAAATGCGGCAATAAAGGTGGGCAGCGATCCTTCGAATTTCTTTTCGACCAGCTCGTCGATCTCGCAGGCCTGCGCTTCGTCCTTGGAAACAAGCGCGGTCACAAGTCCGTTCTCGTTTTTCAGGATCCCGCGCTCGCCAAGCCGCTTGATGATCGTGTAGGTCGTCGTTCGCTTCCAGCCCAGCTGCTCCAGACACAGCTTTGCCAGCTGCGCCGCCGTGACCGGCTCATGCTTCCACAAAATCAGGCAGAAGCGATACTCCCCTTCATGAATTTTTGGAATTTCCGTTTTCAGCGCCTCCTTTTGTCTACTCGTGTAGAATATGTTTGTATTCTACACGAGTAGACGCAGAATGTCAAGAGGCTTTTTCAAAAAATGCTGCCGCTGTGTTTGCCGGCAGCATATTGACACGAAACAAGGTTTTTGCTACCATAGACATAGAATTGATCAGGCGGCTGGTGTTCAGGCTCGTCAGTTAGTCTAATCTAACCCATTGGCCGCAGCCGCAGGTTAAAGCTATTTAACACCGCACGGCGTGCCGGATCATGGGAAGATCGGAAAAGCATTGTGAAAAAGGAGCGTTGATGGTATGAGTTTCTTTGCCTCTGTTCTGCGCACAGCCTACAGGCTCTCCGGCGCAAAAAAGGCGTTCGGACTGCCGGAGGATAAAATCCGGAAGGTCATTGACAGGCAGAACCGCAGCCGCGGCGTGTTTACGCCCACGGATCATAAAGGCCGGTATGAAAGCAGGCGTATTCGTTGCGCATGAGGATGATACGGTCCTTCTCAGCCATGTCAGTTGCAGCATTGTAGTCGATGACCTGTTTGCGAAAAATAGATTGAATGTATCGTTCTAAGATCGGTGTATCATAATTTTTCTCGGAATAGCTGCCGCTGCGGAAACGCCACGGCTCCGGGAGCGCCAGCTCTGCCAGCGCATCCAGCTGTAAATACCAGTTCGGGACAAAGGAAAAAGAAAATAAGTCTGTTTCGTAAATCATAGCTTGTTCCAGCTTTCTGTGTATAATGAGGCGTCCTCCCGGCAGATGCACCGCGCCATGCGCGCAAGGTAGCAGCTGCCTTCCATAAATCGTGCCGTTCCGTCCCATGGGTTGCACCAGACCATGCAGTTCGGGCAGATGTGCGCCGAGGCCCGCTGTAGAAAGCGGAGCATAGATGCGAACACCTCCGCGCCCTCTGCGGTCAAATGCTCTGGCATGCGCAGAGTCAAGCGGGTGTAAGCTGCGAGGTTGATGGTACTCGGGTCGTAAATAAAATCTTTCTGGTGGTCTGTATCATGCGCCGCATACTCACGCAGAATTGGGTCCACGGGGACATGGTGCCGAGCGCAGTAGCACAGCGCCTTGACCAGCGCGACGCTGCCGCCTTTACTCAGCTGCGGCTCGTTCATCACGCGCTGCAGGGCGCGCTTGTTCATATCCAGCTGTCGTGCCATATCTGCTTTGCTGTCAAAACAGGTACTCAGAAGATAGTTCAGCACATAGGACGTTAGCCCCTTCTCCATAGATTTATCTCCCTTCTCGTTTCGACGATTCCTATTTTACAAGCAATTCTGCGATTCGGGAACGTGATAAATTTGTCACCCCTGCGGGCATAAAACCCCTGAAAATGGCGAAAGATTTTTCATCCTTTCCTTGACGTTTTTCTGAAAATCTATGGTATAGTAGAGAAAGAAAAAGCCCGCTCACGAGGAGCGGGCATCCAAGGTGTTCAGTTTTTGTCGCTGGCTGCGATCTCTGCGCAGACGCGCAGCATGAGCGCGTGGCTTTGTTCCGTGCAGCCGCCTGCAATTTCGCGCATGGCGGACAGAAACGCATCCATTTCTGCTGGCCGCTGGGTCACGGGCGCTGCGTCGGTATCAAAGCCTTCCAGCAGCGCACAGACCGTCGTCCCATACAGATGGCTGATCTGCACCAACCGTTCCAGATTGACTGTGCGCTCTCCGCGCTCGACCTTGCCATAATGCTCCGGCGACAGACCCAGCTGATTGGCGGCTGCCTCCTGCGTAAGACCTGCGCTCTTTCGTGCGTCCCGGATATGCCTGCCGATGACTTTATAGGATATGGGCATACGCGCACCTCTTTTTCCTCAGTATCTATACAGATATTTTACCGAAGAACCCGGATTTGATACAGAAGCCTATAACGGAACATCTTCCCTTATAACGCCGTATTTTACAAAATAATCTTCCGTTATGAGGCACATTCTGCCGCATACAGTCGGATAGGAGGACGCCCTCATGTCACAAAACGCCGCTGACTTGACCGTGCAGGACCTGCGGGATATGCGCCGCAGCTTCTCGCGGCAGGAACTGCTGGACTTGATCGACCGGATGTTTACCGACGAGCATACTGCGCTGGATATGGACGTGGTAGATGCCGCCATTTTCCGGCTGCTGCTGGCGGAAGGGCAGGAACCGACGCCGGGCAATCTGCAAAAACGCTTTTCCGAGGTTGGACAGTATTATCTACGCCGACGTCTCGGCCTGCTATAACGAAAAAAATCCCCCTGTGACAGAGTATTTTCTGTCACAGGGGGATTTTCTCCTTACCGGTATTCTGAGAGGTAACGGTCCAATGGGATCTGATTGCGCACACAGTATTGCAGCAGCCGCTCCATGGCATCGGCGGTTTTCTGCGTCATACGCTGTGCTTTCTGGACCCGCCGCAGCACCTTGTAGGACAGACCGAGCTGCTCCGCCATATTGCGCTCTGTCAGAAAAACAGCGTCTTGTAGTCGTTGGAACAAATACGCTGTCAATCGTGCTTCTTCCATGTTCGTCTCCTCTGCAATAAAAAATGGAGGGGCGGATGATCCGCCCCTCCGGGAAAAAACGTTTGCGGGATTACTTTGCGATGCTCTGCGCAAAGCGCATGAGGATCGTGGCGATCTGCGCGCGGGAGGCATTGGCCTGCGGGGTCAGCGCATTGTTGCTGCCCTGGATGAGGCCGGAACCGACCGCCCACTGCATGGCTTCCTTCGCCCAGCCGGAAACGCCGGAAGCGTCTGTGTAGCCGGAAATGTCAGCGGATGCAGACACATCATAACCCTTCAGCTTCGCATAGCGGTAGAGCATGGCGGCAAGCTGTTCGCGGGTGATCTTGCCGGTCATATTCGTACCATCCGAAATGCCGGCGCCCATCGCCCATTCGCGGCCACGGGCGTACCACGTTGCGCCGCCGGAAGTGTCAACGCCCTCCACACGGGCAAGGATCGTGACGATCATACCGCGGGTGGTGTCTGCATTCGGGCTGAACGCTTTCGCGCCGGTGCCGTTCATCAGACCATTGTCGTAAGCGTACTTCACGCCGTCATAGTACCAGCTTCCGGAAATCACATCCGTGAACGGGAGCTTCCTGCCGGTATCCGGCTCAGCGGGTTTGGAAGGCTTTGAGGGCCTAGAGGGCTTCGAAGGGACGACTGGCGGGACGGGCGTATCATTATTTTCCTGCCACTTTGCCGTCAGCGTCGTGCCGCTGGCAAGCGCGTCGGTCAGCGCTTCGTAGCGGGTCTCGCCGTCGTACCAGCCGAGGAAGGTATATCCCGCGCGCGTGGGAACCGGGAGCTTTTCGCCGGACTGGTCAGAATAGTAGCTGTGCGTGAGCGTTTCTTCCCCGTCGATCAGACCGCCGTTTGCGTCAAAGCGGAGCGTCCACCTTGCACTGCTGCTGTCGCGGATGGTCAGGTAGTAGAGCGTCGGCTCCTTCTCGCCCTCCTGCACCACGATGCGGAGCATGGTGGTGTCGTCCGCGATCCGGATCGCGTTTTTCAGCAGATAACCGGCGTCCTCGTCATAATGCGCGTTGTTGACGATCACGTTCGCGCCATCTGGAGCGTTCAGTTTGAGCGTCTGGTCTGCGAGTGCAGAGGCCTCGAACGTATAAACATACTTGCCGGACTTGAAGGGCAGCGATGCGGTCTGCGCGCCGGTCTTTGCGTCCTCAAGCGTGATGCCGGAAAGCTCGGCGCTCTGGCCAACAGCCTCCTTGTCTGCGTTGCCATAGAGCGGCACGATAACATAAATCTCTGCCGAGCGTTCGCCGAAGGCCGAGTGCAGCACGAACGAGGCGTTGACAGCCTTGATGAAGCTGATCTCGTCAAGCTCGACAGGCAGGCCGTTTTCATCGACGGCCCAAGAGATATCCATCGCGTCGCCGCGGTTGTGGACATTGCTGAAGCTGTCCTGATCGCTGCCGGGGCGGTAGGGGTTCAGCGGGGTCACGATGTCGCCGTCGTCGTTTGCGTGCACGTCACCGTAGCCAAAGAGCGGCTCGCGTGTCTTTTCATCGAGCAGCGTGCCGGTGAGGGTCATCTTGACCGGGTCAACGGCCACGCCCTGTGAGCCATACTTATCGATATCCGGGTATTCGTACTCCGGGAACACGCCGGACTCGCCTTTGGATGTCTCATAGGCGGTAGAGCCGTCGTTTTCCTTGATGTACGTGACCTGATAGTTCCAGATGGTCTCTGCGTCATAATGCGCGCTGCCGGCAAGCTCGTACCACTTGTCGGGCTGGCCGTCGTTGTCCTTGTCCTGTGCGACCCAGATGCTGGCGGGCTCGCCGTAGCCGTAGCCGCCCTGACTGTTGCCGTAGACGATGAAGTCGACGCCGTAGGGGTTGGCCGGGTCGTTTTTCAGCGGATTTGTGAGCTTATAGGTCATGTAGCCGCCGAAGTTGCCGCAGGTCTGGCAGTTCATCCAGTTGTTGGGCGGCGCGATCAGCTTCTGTGTGCCATCGTAGACATAGGGCGAGCTGCCGAAGCTCTTGTTGGTGTACTGCGAGCCGATGGGCAGGTACTCATATGCAGACATGATCTTGCCTTCCCGCTTGATCATAACCGAGATCATCTTAGGTTTCCCATGCGGGTAGCTAAGTGTGAGGCGCAGCATGCCGCTGCCGTTTTCCAACGGAATATCGGTGTCGCCTACGATCACTGCGTCCGAAGCGCTGCCAAGCGTCGGATAGAAGTGGATGATCTCGTCATCCGGCGTTCCGTACGGCAGTGTAACCGTGAAGAAAGAGCCGTTGCTGCTGAAACCCTTGACGCTGCGGCGCGTAGTCTCGCTGCCAATGCTATAGGTGAGCTCGGTGAGACCCTTTTGCGTTGTGGCGTCAAAATGATCCGCAAATTCGAAACCGTAGGTATGGCTGGCCGTTCCGTCTGCCGAGGTTACGTTCGCTTCGAGATATACATAGCCGTTTTCCGCAGCTGCTTGCAGTGTGCCCGTTACGGCTGCGTTGCTGAATTTGGGAAGTACGGTCAATTTGACCTCATCGCCGTCCTGCAGGCCCGGAACGAGGCACTGATAACTGTAGACGTCGGATGCGAAATCCGGAACATTCTGTATCTCGCCGCCGTTCACAGTGTAATTTGCCATTGCAAGCTGCGCATTGGCCGCAGTAGCCGAAGCAACCCTGAAATTGATCCGGTAGACTGTGCCTTCACCGGAGAGTGCGCGGCATGTCACGCTTGTCTGCACCGCACCCTTGTCCAGATGGTACGTAAATGTGCTGATGCTACCGTTTATGCTGCGCATGGTCGTGATCTGGATTTCTTCGGAATCAGACGTGCCTTCCGGAAGGATAATATCGTCTGTGACCATTACGTCGTCATCGCCATTCTTGCCGCCTGCGCGGAAGCTGCTCATCGGAATGCTGATCTCCGCACCATCCCCTACATGATAGCTGATTGCTTCGAAGGTGTGGACGGATTCGACCTCCGAGCACAGGTGGAAGGTATAATAGTTGGTTCCGGTCTCGCCCTTCTGATTGATAAAGGTCATCGGGACCGTGATGTCTTCCGTCTCACTGAGGATGCCTGTGAAATACGGCTGTACCGGATGAACGAGATAGTCTTGCAGATTGCACCGGATTCTGACCGTATCGCCGGTTTCAGCAAGGCCGTGCGTAATATTGAAGGTCCGCTCCCGGTCCTGGAAGAACATGTTCCACTGGCCCTCTGATACCGTACCCTTCACCTTGCCTTCTTTGTCGAGAACAACAATTTCCGGGATGTGCATACTGAAATCGACCATGTCCACGCTTCCGTCGCCATTGATCAGGTTCAGCGAGTAGCTTTTCGGTTCGCCCTCAGACGGAGTTATGGTAATCGTTACCACCTGATGGGTGTTTCTCTTGAGGATCTGCTTCGTAACACTGTCTGTCATCTTAAACGGAACACCGCTTTGCAGCGTCTCATTGACGCACTGCGGGGACGTAAAACCATTCCTGTGGTAATGGACAGTAATTTCCGCGTCGCTGCCCTCCGGGAGTGTCGCTGTAATGGTGCCGTCCGTGACCTCTCCCGTGCCGCTGGGCATAAAATAGAGGGTATATTCCGTTTTGCCGGAGATAAACTGATCCAGCTCGCTGGATTTCAGCTGCTCGCTTTCAAAGCGCAGGTCGGCCAGCTCATTGTTTTCCTGACGGACTGCGCCGACATAGAAATAGACGCTGTAGGTGCGTGTGAGCTCGTTATCCGTCACCGTGATCGTGGCTACAGCCTTGCCGCCGCTGACCTGAACCGGCTGAGAGGATACCTGTGCTGCCGGGTTTTCAGGAATACCGACAAGCGTCAGCTCCTGCCCGTCTGCCGTATCCTGCGGAAGAATGACAGCAAACGCATCTGTTTCCTTGTTAAAACCCTCGACAGCGGCGGGCTCTGCCGCGCCGACCTTGTAGCTCAGGCTGGACAGATATTTGGAGTGTTCCGCTGTGGTAAAACGGACTGTATAGGTGCTGTTGACCGTTCCATCCGCAGAGGTAATGTTGAAGACCGCCTCCGCCGTGCCGTTTACCAGTGTCAGCTCTGTTTCACCGGACAGGACGGCGCCGGGATTACTGGTCTTCGGCAGCAGCCGAACCTGCTCCGTGCCGTACGGAAGCGTTACGCTGTACTCGCGCTTGGCGGTCTTGAAGTCCGGCACGCTGATTGCCTCACCGGTACCGATCTGATAGGAGAGCGAGGAAAGCGCGGCCTCCGCAGAAAGCGGTAGGTCCTTGTCCTTGAGATAAATCGTATAATCACGAGGCTCGCCATCCGTGGGCGTCACAGTAATGACCAGCTTTGCCCAATAATCAAATTCATTGAGGTTGCTGACAATCTGAAGCATCCCGGTCGAAAGCTCGACAGTATCGTTGGTCTGTGTGTCGCCGGTACGGTTCACCGTGTGCGCCGTAATCTTCGACTCCGCGTTTGCGGCGATTGCCTGCGCATAAAGCTGATAGTATTGGGGACGCTGGAATTCGATGCTGTATTCTGTTTTGTCCGGGTCAAAGCCGAAATCCAGAGCGATGGCGTTAGAAGACTCCGAGCTCGATGCAGCGAACCGGCAGAGATACAATTTTATCCCTTGATTTTCGTATGTTAAAAAATATTTCTCGTAA
>JABLTK010064916.1_pt1 | contig 14567 bp, 12 predicted proteins | sample 7160131 | NCBI WGS metagenome assembly JABLTK01 (sample SAMN14651221, study PRJNA627086) | human gut metagenome | isolation source: feces | host: Homo sapiens
CCGGAACCGCCAGAGGCAGAAACGGAAGCCGCTCCCCATGCCTGCTGCTGCCGCCACAAAGTGCGCACGCCGGAGGAGCACAAAGCCCTGCTCAACCGCCTGAGCCGCATTGAGGGGCAGATCAGAGGCATCCGGGGCATGGTGGAGAAAGACGTCTACTGTGCCGACATTCTGGTGCAGGTGGCAGCGGCCAACTCGGCGCTGAACAGCTTCACCCGCGAGCTTCTGGGCCAGCACATCCGCACCTGCGTGGCGGATGACCTGCGGGCCGGGCAGGACGAGAAGCTGGACGAGCTGCTCAAGCTGCTGCCCAAGCTGATGAAATAAGCCCCGCCGGGGCATCCTAGTTCCAAGCGACAGGAGGAACCAACACAATGGAACAGTATAACGTTACGGGCATGAGCTGCGCGGCCTGCTCCGCCCGGGTGGAAAAGGCCGTAAAGAAAGTGCCGGGTGTGACCAGCTGCTCGGTAAGCCTGCTGACCAACTCCATGGGCGTAGAGGGCACGGCCAGCGAGGCGGCCATCCTCAAAGCCGTGCAGGACGCCGGTTACGGTGCCAGCCTCAAGGGTGCGGCCAGCAACGCTGCCCACAGCACCAGCGCCGATCTGGACGCCCTGGCCGACCATGAGACGCCCAAGCTCAAGCGGCGGCTCATCGCCTCGCTGGGCTTTCTGCTGGTGCTGATGTACTTCTCCATGGGACACATGATGTGGGGCTGGCCCCTCCCCCACTGGTTTGACGGCAACCACATTGCCATGGGCCTCGTCCAGCTGCTGCTGGCCGGCATCGTCATGGTCATCAACCAGAAGTTCTTCATCAACGGCTTCAAGGGCCTCCTCCACGGCGCGCCCAACATGGACACGCTGGTGGCCCTGGGCTCCATGGCCAGCTTTGTGTGGAGCACTTACGCCCTCTTTGCCATGACCCGTGCTCAGGTCGATGGCAATCACGAACTCGTCATGCACTATATGATGGAGTTCTACTTTGAATCCGCCGCCATGATCCTGACCCTCATCACCGTGGGCAAGATGCTGGAAGCCCGCTCCAAGGGCAAGACCACGGATGCCCTCAAGAGCCTGATGAAGCTGGCTCCTAAGACTGCCACCCTGCTGCGGGACGGTGCGGAAGTGGTCGTCCCTGTTGAGCAGGTGCAGAAAGGCGACGTCTTCGTCGTCCGCCCCGGTGAGAACATCCCTGTAGACGGCATCGTGCTGGAGGGCATCAGCGCCGTCAACGAGAGTGCCCTGACCGGCGAGAGCATCCCGGTGGACAAGGCCGAGGGCGATAAGGTCAGCGCCGCCACCACCAACCAGTCGGGCTTCCTGCAGTGCCAGGCCACCCGCGTGGGTGAGGACACCACTCTGGCCCAGATCATCAAGATGGTCAGCGATGCCGCCGCCACCAAAGCTCCCATCGCCAAGATCGCCGATACCGTTTCCGGCTTCTTTGTGCCCGCCGTCATCTCCATTGCCGTGCTCACCACCATCGTCTGGCTGCTGCTGGGCCATGAGCTGGGCTATGCACTGGCCCGCGGCATTTCCGTCCTGGTCATCAGCTGCCCCTGCGCGCTGGGTCTTGCCACCCCGGTGGCCATCATGGTGGGCAACGGCCTGGGTGCCAAGAACGGCATCCTCTTCAAAACGGCCGCTTCGCTGGAGGCTGCTGGCCGTACCCAGATCGTGGCGCTGGATAAGACCGGCACCATCACCAGCGGTGAGCCCAAGGTCACCGATATCCTCCCCGCGGAGGGCGTGACCGAGAGCGAGCTGCTGACCCTGGCCGCCTCGCTGGAGCAGAAGAGCGAGCACCCGCTGGCCAAGGCCGTGCTGGCCTATGCCGAGACCGAGACCATCGCATGCCCCGACGTCACCGACTTTACCGCCCTGCCCGGCAACGGCCTTTCCGCCAAACTGGACGGCATGGAGATCTTTGGCGGCAACGCCAGCTTCATTGCCACCAAGGTGGAGGTGCCCGAGGCGTTGCAGAATGACGCCGCCGCCCTTTCCGCACAGGGCAAAACGCCCCTCTTCTTTGGCGGGGCGGGCAGGCTGATGGGCGTCATCGCCGTGGCCGACACCATCAAAGAGGACAGCCCCCGGGCCATCCAGGAGCTGCAGAACATGGGCATCCGGGTGGTGATGCTGACGGGCGACAACCAGCGCACCGCCGATGCCATTGGCAGGCAGGCAGGCGTGGATGAAGTGATCGCAGGGGTCCTGCCCGACGGCAAGGAAGCCGTCATCCGCAGGCTGCAGGAGTCCGGCAAGGTGGCCATGGTGGGCGACGGCATCAACGACGCCCCGGCCCTGACTCGTGCCGACACCGGCATCGCCATTGGCGCGGGCACCGACGTGGCCATTGACGCCGCCGACGTGGTGCTGATGAACTCCAAGCTCTCGGACGTGCCCGCCGCCATCCGTCTGAGCCGCGCTACCCTGCGCAACATCCACGAAAACCTGTTCTGGGCGTTCATTTACAACATCATCGGCATCCCGCTGGCCGCCGGTGTCTTCATCCCGCTGGGCCTGACGCTCAACCCGATGTTTGGTGCCGCCGCCATGAGCCTTTCCAGCTTCTGCGTGGTCAGCAACGCCCTGCGGCTGAACCTGTTTGATGTCCACAGCACCAAGCACGACCGCAAGGTCAACCCCGTTTCGGCTCCCGCCGCCTCCTCTGCCCCCGTGGCTGAGGCTCCGGCTGAAGATAAAGAGAGTAATTCCAACCAGGAGGATCCCACCATGAAAAAGACTCTGCATGTTGAGGGCATGATGTGCGGCCACTGCGAGGCCCGCGTCAAGAAAGCACTGGAAGCCCTGCCTGAAGTCAGCGAGGCGGTCGTCAGCCACACTGCCGGTACCGCCATCGTCACCCTGACCGCTGAGGTCGCCAACGAGACCCTGAAAAAGGCCGTGGAAGACCAGGACTACCAAGTGACCGGCATCGAATAAGCCTGCCAAGACGCAAAAACACCGCTGAGGACAAAATCTCAGCGGTGTTTTTCATTTTATGACTGCGACGTTTGCAACGCCGTAGCGCTTCATCAGCATAACGGCCTCTCTGCTGACCATTTCCCCGCTGACCACGATGGGGATGGCGGGCGGGCAGGAGACGGTGGGCATGGCGCAGACACGGCCCAGGGCTTCCTCTGCCGGGACGACCTCCTGCGGGGCAAGGATGGCTTCCCGGATGGTGCACCGGGGGTCCTTTTCCGCCAACTCCCGGGCCAGGGCCGCAAAGTTTCCGGCAGTGTCTTCTTCCGCCGGGGCACTGCCCAGCGGGCGGGCCGTACAGCAGGCGGTGATGGCCTCCCGCAGGCGGTCATAATCCTGCGGCGGGTTCTCCGGCGTGAACATCAGCACGAGATAGCGCGGGTCGGCATACTCGCACTCGATGCCATGCTGCCGCAGCACCTCGGCCAGTGCCTGACCGGAACAGCCCAGCGCGGCGGCATCCAGCGTCAGCTTGAGAGGCTCCCGGTCCGGGGGATTCCCGGGTAACGCCAGCGGGAGCACAGCCCCGTGGGCTGCAGCTGTCTCATTCAGGGCTTTGCGCAGGACTTCCAGCGCTGCACAGCACCCGGCCAGTCGGGCCCGGTAATCTCCAGCCAGCACCGCGTTGCACTGGTCCAGCGACTGCAAAATGAGGTAAGACGGGCTGGTGGAGCCAAAGAGGTTGAGGGTATTGCGGACGGTTGCCTCGTCCTGCACGGGGGCATCCGGGCCCAGATGCAGGTAGGCCCCGCCCGTCAGGACCGGCAGAGTCTTGTGGCCGGAATCGCAGCACATGGCCGCCCCCAGTGCAATGGGGTGGCGGCTGCCGCCGGGCAGAAAGTGCAGGTAAGCCCCGTGGGCGTTATCCACCAGCAGGGGCACGCCCCGCGCCTTGCAGACGGCTGCCAGCCCGGCGATATCCTGCACGCTGCCCAGATAATCCGGGCTGGTGACGTAGACGCCAAAGGGCCGTGTCCCCTGCTCTGCCTGCGTTTGCAGGGCCCTGCGCAGGGCTTCCGGCGTCACCGGGCAGCTGCACAGCGCCCCGGATGCTTCCGGGGCCGGCCAGAGCCACTGGATGTCGAAATCCAGCAGGGCGGCGGCATAAAGCAGGGCCTTGTGGGCATTGCGGGCCGCCAGCAGCACCGGACGCTTCCCTGTTTTGGGAGCCCCCCGCAGCGCCAGCGCCAGCATGGCCCGGATGCACTGGGACGAGCCCTCCGTGCTGTAATAAGTGCGCGCCGTGCCAAAGAGGGCCGTGGCGTTGGCTTCGCTCCGGGCAATGATGCCTTCGGCCTCGTACAGCTCATCGGCCCCTTTGATCTCGGTGATGTCCCAGGCCTCACAGCCCAGGAACGGCTGACCCTTATGGCCGGGCATGTGCAGGCGGCTGGTGCCGGACCGCGCATACTGCCGCACAAAATCCACGATGGGGGTGGTCATGGAGCTCATTCGCAGGCTTCGCCGGTGGCGCAGGCATTGCACTGGCCGCCGATCTCAATGGGCACCTCGATGCCCTGGGCAGCCAGCTCCTGGTTTTCGGCCACCTTGATCATGATGGCGCACTCCATCCGCTTGCGGAACAGCTCACAGCCGTACTCATACACGCCCTTGATGCTGCCCGTGGCGTGGTAGCCGTTGGCCGCACAGCCGCCGGAGCAGTAGAGCTTGGCCCAGCAATCCTTGCACTCCTTGCGGGCATAGGCGTTGCAGTGCTTGAACTCATCCCGGATCTCAGTATTGGTGACACCTTTCCAGATATCGCCCATGAGGTACTTGGGGTCGCCGACGAACTGGTGGCAGGGGTACAGGTCGCCCCAGGGGGTAACGGCCATGTACTCGGTGCCGGAACCGCAGCCCGAAATGCGCTTGTAGATGCAGGGGCCGCCGGTCAGGTCGATCATGTAGTGGTAGAACGTGAAGCCGCGGCCCTCGCGGTCCCGCTTGATCATCTCTTTGGCCAGGATCTCATACTGCTCCTTGAGGATGGGCAGGTCCTCCGCGGTCAGGGCGCTGGGATCGTCCGGCTTGCAGACCACGGGCTCCATGCTCAGCTCGGTAAAGCCGAGGTCGGCCATGTGGAAGATGTCGTTCGTAAAATCCGTGTTAAAGTGGGTGTAAGTGCCGCGCATGTAGTAGTTCTTATCACCGCGCTTCTTGACGAACTCCTGGAACTTGGGCACGATGGCATCATAGCTGCCGCGGCCCGCGTAGTCCTTGCGGAAGCGGTCGTGGACTTCCTTGCGGCCGTCCAGGCTCAGAACGACATTGTGGCACTCCTTGTTGCAGAAGTCGATGACATCGTCGTCGATGAGCATGCCGTTGGTGGTCATGGTGAAGCGGAAATTCTTGTTGTGGATCTTCTCCTGCTCACGGCAGTAGGCCACCAGCTTTTTGACCATATCGAAATTCATCAGCGGCTCACCGCCGAAGAAATCGACTTCGAGGTTGCGGCGGGTGCCGCTGTTCTCAATGAGGAAATCCATGGCGCGCTTGCCCACCTCAAAGCTCATGAGGGCACGCTCGCCCTCATAACGGCCCTGGGAAGCAAAGCAGTAGGAGCAGTTCAGGTTACAGGTGTGGGCCACATGCAGGCAGAGAGCTTTGACCACGGTGTTGCGGTTCTTAAAGTCAAATGCCATATCCTCGTAGACATCCGGGCTCCACAGCTTGCCCGCCTCTTTCAGGGCGGTGACATCATCGATGCACTGGCGCAGGTCTTCCTCGGTGACGTCGGGCCGGTCGCCGTATTTTTCCATCATGGCAGACACGATCTCGTCCGGGGTGTGGTCTGCATACAGGGCGATCACATCATACGCCACATCGTCCACCACATGTACGGAACCGCTGCAGGTATCCAGCACGATGTTATATCCATTCAATTGATACTGATGTACCATTTTTACCTCCATACCATAAAAAAATGCCGCCCGGCAAAGGCGGCATAAGGTTTGCAAAAATTACTTATTGCTGTTCTCGCACTGCTGGTTAGCCACGCCGCAGGAGGTCTTGCAAGCGGACTGGCAGGAAGTCTGGCACTCGCCGCAGCCGCCGGTCTTAACGCTCTTAGTCAGGTCACGAGTAGCGATAGTCTTAATACGTTCCATAATAGAAAACCTCTCTAGCTCCATAGTTTCGTGCACGGAACCACCCGCACACCATGTTATCTTTATGTATGATAACACGCACGGGGGCTGATGTCAAGATTTTTAGGGGGCTTTTATCACCATCGCCGCTTGGGAAAGCTCCCCAAGCTTCTGTCACGCTTCACCTTGCAATCGAGCAGGCCATCCGGTGGTAAGTGTGCCGCACGCCCCGCACCGCGATGGAGTAGGCCATGATATTCTCCGGCAGGGCCATCCCGAAGTAACCGGTATCGCCCAGGTGGTGGATATCGGTGCCCGCCATCTTGCACATGAGGGCAATGCGCTTTATCGTGTCGGTGTCAGCGCCCTCCTGCGAGGTGCCGATGGAAGTAATGGTCAGTGCGCCGTGCTGGTGGGCGCATGTGATCAGGCGTTTGGCGTACTCCTGCGTGATGCCGGGCACAGTGCCGGGGGCAGGCAGGAGGATGATGTCGGCTCCGGCCTCCACAAAGGAAGCAATGTCCTGCTCTGTCATAATGTTTTCCGCCGCCTCCGAAAGGATCCCCGCCGCGTGCATCTTGCCTGCCGCCAGGACGATGCTGTCCCCGACGGCTTCTTTGAAACGGCGGAGCGTCTGCTCAATAGCTGTGTTGGTGACGCCGACGCCGGGGTTGCCCGTGAGCAGGACAAAATCAATGCCCAGCTTCTTGGCCCGCAGAGCGTTCTCCACCGTAGCCCGACGCCCGGCGGACATGGCCCACATGGGGTCCGTCTCAATTTCCGCGTCATCCGCCACGGGCTCCAGATTGATGCCGATGGGCCGCCCGGTGAGCTTTTTCAGCAGGCGGATGGTCTCCCCCGGTTCCACCGGCGGCAGGCCGTGGATAACAGGCTGCTGCACATCAAACAGATTCAGCAGCAGGATATCCGCCCCCATGGAGGCCGCAAACTCCGCGTTGGTCACATTGCCCAGCAGCGGCTGCACCGAACCGATGGTCTCGCAGGCAATGACCCGTCCCTCGCTCTTCTGGATGGACTCCAGCAGGTCAGCCTTGGTGAACTGCGCAAAATCCGAAGCGCAGCAATCCAGCATTCGTTTTGCCATAGTGGGTTCTCCCTTTTTGTTTTTCTTTTATTATACGACAGGGCAGGGGGCTTTTACAAGACAAACAAAAAAACCACCCGATTATTACCGGATGGCCAGACTGGTTGGGGATGAGAGAATCGAACTCCCACAAGTAGAGTCAGAGTCTACCGCACTACCACTATGCAAATCCCCAATATTCTGTTTTGTTTTGCGGGGTGAGCCGCTCAACGTGTGCTATTATACGGAAAACGCGCGTCTTTGTCAAGCGGTTTTTTGAAAAAATTTGCACTTTTTGAAAAATCAACGCGGAGCCGTGCACAGCGCCCTGAAATGTCATCCTTTTTGCGCCCGCTGCATATACTGGAAACCAGCAGATGCAAAAACAAAAAGGAGGACATCCTATGGTACAAGCCGCACAAAAGCCGCAGACCCTGCTTTCCAGCCGCATCCCGCGGGACACGGAGCACGAGCGTTACCACCCGGAGCTGGAGGAGGAACTGAAAGAGTGCCTGTTCTGTCTGCGCCGCAACGAGATGATGTTTGATCTGGAAACGGACACAGACCTCATCGAGCAGCGCATCTACGAGCGGCAGGCCCTGCTGGCCCGCTACCGTTACTTACTTTCCCGCGCCCGGGAGCTAGGGCTCCACACGATCTTGCAGAAGTATCAGCCACTGGGTTGATGTTCCTCATGGGAAATCAGCCTAAAATGACAGCAGCCCCCGACGGAACTCCCGCCGGGGGCTGTTTTTGTTTAAAGTAAGATGCAGATGAGGCCGGTGCAGCCCTCATTGATGACCTGCTCCAACGTTTCCTGCATTTTGGTGCGGGCTTCCTGCGGCATGTGCAAGAGCTTGTTCTGCAGCCCGTCGTTGACCAGCTCGTGCAGACTTTTGCCAAAGATATTGGACTCCCACAGCTTGACGGGGTCGCTCTCAAAATCCTGCAAAAGGCTCTGGACTAAATCTTCGCTCTGCTTCTCGGTGCCCACGATGGGGCTGATCTCGGTATGGATGGTGGCTTTCATCATCTGGATGGAGGGGGCGCTGGCTTCCAGCCGGACGCCGTACCGCCCGCCCTGCTGGACGATCTCAGGCTGTTCCAGCGAGAGCTCGTCAATGGTGGGCATGACGATGCCATACCCGGTGGCCTCCACCTGCTCGAGGGCGGAACGAATTTTCTCGTACTCCCGGCTGGCCTTTGCCAGCGAGAGGATGCAGGGCATCAGCCCGGCCTCGTCGCCGATCTCCAGCCCGGTCTGCTCGCTGAGCACCTGATAGAAGACTTCCGGCTTCAGGATCACCGTCACCCGGACGATGCCGTCAGAGAGGTTCATCCCGCTGAGAGCGGTCTGCTGGACGGCGTCACAGGCCAGCGCGGCCCCGCCGGAGGCAGAGAGGTCTTTCATCCGGGTCACCTGCTCAGAAAAGGCCATGGCGGCAGAGTACACTTCCGTCTGGAGCCAGTGGCCTTTGTCCAGCATGGTCACCCAGCGGGGCAGGGCGAAATCCAGCTCCCGCACCGGGAACTCATACAGCACCTTTTGCAGGATGGTGTTCAGTGCGGCGGCATCCAGGTCCAGACAGCTGACGGCCAGCACGCCGCGGCCATAGCTCTGCTCCAACTCGGCCGCCAGGGCCCGGGTCTCCGGGGCGTCCGGGTGGGTGCTGTTGAGGAGGATGACAAAGGGCTTGCCCAGCGCTTCCAGCTCCTGCACCACCCGCTGCTCCGCCGGGAGGTAGCTTTCCCGGGGGATCTCGCTGATGGAGCCATCCGTCGTGACCACGATGCCGATGGTGGAGTGGTCGGTGATGACCTTGCGGGTACCCGTTTCTGCCGCTAGGTCAAAGGGGATCTCCTCCTCAAACCAGGGGCTCTTGACCATCCGGGGCTTGTCATCCTCCTCGTGGCCCATGGCCCCCTCCACCATGTAGCCCACACAGTCGATGAGGCGCACCCGGCACTCGCCCCCGCCCTCCAGTGCCAGCGGCACTGCCGCTTCCGGGATGAACTTGGGCTCGGTAGTCATGATGGTACGCCCCGCCGCCGACTGGGGCAGTTCATCCCGGGCGCGGAGGCGGGCGGCCTCCGGCCCCATGGCAGGCAGCACCAGTTGCTCCATAAACCGCTTGATGAATGTACTCTTCCCTGTCCGCACCGGCCCCACCACCCCGATGAGGATGTCGCCGCCCGTCCGTGCACCGATCTCCCGGCAGACCGCGTTCTGCTCCAGCATTTCCTGCTTTTCCAAAGTGCTCTCCCCTCTCGTCCTGTTTTAGCAAAGTTTATGCGGCTATCTTTCAAAAAATAACTGCTGCTTCCCGCTTTGCCAAGGCCTCTCCCTTTGGGAGAGGTGTCACCGCAGGTGACGGAGAGGGCTAGGATGCTGTCAAAAAGCAAAAACACAGCGATACGCTGCCTCTGACAAACAGAGTGCGTATCGCTGTGTTTGCGTGTTTTTCTTTGCCAGGCTCGCCCTCTCAGGCGCTAACGCGCCAGCTCTCCCAAAGGGAGAGCCTCTGGCGAGGAGGAAAATTTTACAATAAAGTCGGCACCAGCTCTGCCAGCTTTTCCGCCAGCTGAGCGTGGCCATGGCGGGTCAGGTGCATGAAATCGATCTGATTGAACTCGCAGCCCTCGGCGTCCAGAAAGTGCACGCCCTGCCGCTCGGCGATGACGCGGAACTGCTCCGCCACACCGGCGGATCTCTCCACACAGCCCTCGCCCATGACGGGGTCGTGGAAGCCCTCTTTGATACGGGGCGGGGCCACCACCAGAATGTTGGGGGCCTTGGCACCCCAGCAGTCCACGCTCTTGCACTTGAGGATGAGCCGTTCCAGACCCGCGGCGATACAGGCAGCGTTGGCTCCAAAGCGCTCCTTGACGTCGTTGGTCCCCAGCATGATGATGAGCAGGTCGATGACCTCATGGCTCTTGAGGAGGGCGTAGGCGGCGCTCAGGGCGTCCATAGATTCGTGGATGGGGTCTACAAAGACGGTCGTCCGGCCGGAGAGGCCCTCTTCGGTGACGAGATAATCGCTGCCCAGCGCGGTCTGCAGGCGGCAGGTCCAGCGTTCCTCCTCATTGAAGCGGATCCCGCCGTCGGCACAGTCCGTCGGGTCGGCACAGTAGCCGTGGGTGTTGCTGTCACCCAGGCAGAGAACATGTTTTTTCATGGTAGTTCCTCCTGTTCAGGTGTTTTCCATGGTCTGGCGGAAATAATACACAGCGCCTACCATTCCGGCGTCGTTGTGGAGCTGAGCCGCCCGGATCTCCAGCCCCTCGGCAAAGGCGGGCATGATGGAGCGCCGGACCTTTGCGGCCACCGGCTCGATGAGGAATTTTTCCTGCGCGCTGACGCCGCCGCCGATCAGGATGAGCTGCGGATTGAAGATGTGCACCATGCCCGCCAGCCCCTGCGCGATCTCGTCCGTCCAGCGGTCGATGAGATCGAGCACCAGCGGGTTTCCTGCCTCGGCCGCCGCAAAGATGGCCCGGCCATCTTTCAGGTTGGGGTCAATGGCGTGGGCTCCCCGCACCAGAGCCGTGGTGGAGGCGTACTGCTCCCAGCAGCCCACCGCCCCGCAGGTGCAAAGCAGGCCGTGCTGGGCGTGGGTACGGTAGTGGCCCATCTCGCCGCCCAGGCCCCGGGCACCCTCCAGCAGGCGGCCCCCGGTCAGGATGCCGCCGCCGACGCCAGTGCCCAGCGTGACACCGATGACGTCGGTATAGCCCTTTGCCCCGCCGACCCAGACTTCACCCAGGCACATGCAGTTGGCGTCGTTGGCCACAGTGACGGGCCGGTGGAATTTGGCTTCCAGATGCTCCTTGATGGGGCTGCCGATGTAGTTGGGCAGGTTGCCGCAGGTGCCCGCCACCACGCCGGTATGGCTGTTGATCTGGCCGGTGGCGGAAACGCCGATGCCTTCCAGCGCCTGCGGGTCTACCCCCCGCGCGGTGAGGAACCGCTCGGCAGCGGCCAGCACCGTGGTCAGGATGGGAGTCTGCCAGCCGTCAAAGCTGACGCTCTCCTCGGCTTTGGCAAGGATGCCGCCCGTTTCGTCCACAAGGCCCAGCTTGACGCTGGTGCCGCCGATGTCAATGGCAAGATACTGTTTCATCCAGCATTCCCTTTCCTTTTGTTGTCATTTGTTCATGGCGTGGATGGCACCGGTAAAGCGGGCCGTGATCTCGGCCGGGCGGGTAATGGCACCGCCCACCACCAGCGCAAAGGCACCGGCTTCCAGCGCCTTGACGGCCTGCTCCGAGTAGTGAATGTGGCCCTCCGCGATGACTTTGGCCGGGCACTGGGTGGCCAGGGTATGGACGAAATCAAAATCAATGTCGTCGCAGCCCTCGGTCTCGGGGGTATAGCCCCGCATGGTAGTGCCCACAAAGTCCGCGCCGGCGGCGGCGCAGGCCATGGCGTTTTCCACGTTATCGCAGTCGGCCATGAGCAGCTGGTCCGGATATTTTTCTTTGATGGCCTTGATGAACTCCGGGGAGGTCATGCCGTTGGGGCGCAGGGCGCCGGTGCCCTGCACAGCCAGGATATCCACACCGCAGGCCACCAGCTCGTCCACCTCTTTCATAGTGACGGTGATGTACATGGGCGTGCCGGGGTAGTCCTTTTTGATGATGCCAATAACGGGCAGGTCCACCACCTGCTTGATCTGGGTGATGTCCCGCACGGTGTTGGCCCGGATGCCAACGGCCCCGCTCATGGCGGCTGCTTTGGCCATCAGGGGCATCACACCGCCCTCCTTGGTGTACAAGGGCTCGGTCTCCAATGCCTGGCAGGAGACGATGAGGCCGCCCTTGATCTGTGCAAACAGTTTTTCTTTGTCCATCATGCTTTGTCCTCCATTCTGATCTTAACGACGGCTTTGCGCACTTTCGTGCACTCCGGGCGGGCCACGCCGGGCTTGTGCAGCTCTCCGGGGAAGAAAAGGACGAACCGCCCCTCCCCCAGCGAACCCGTGACGGCGTCCGGGCTGTTCTGGAACCCGATGTCCCCCGTGAACGTCCCGACTTCCTCGCCGGGAGCCGTGGCGTAGCCCCAGCCCTCGCCACCGGTGATGTCGATTTGCAGGTCCGCATAGCGGCGGTGGTACTCAGGGTTTGCCCCCTCGCCCGGTTTCAGGTCGGCCTCCATCACATTGATGAAGACGTTCTCCCCGTCCACTTCGGTGCGGCCCAGTGGCAGGTCGGCCAGGGTGTGGCCCACACAGTAGGCGGTGAGGTAATCAATGGCGGTATCGAGGTTTTCATGGAAGCCCCGGTAGCGGTTCAGATGTTCCAGCGTATCGCAGATCATGATGTTTTCTCCGTTTTTGTGTTGTGATAAAACCAGAAACAGCGCCTGCCCTCTCCCCTCAAAAATGAGACGGAGAGGGGGCGCGGTTTCCGGGAACAGGGTTTACAGTTTTGCGATGGCGGCCTCGATCATGGCCTGTGCCTGCGCGACGATCTTCTCATCCTCGCAGGCCAGGTTGGGCATGGGAGCGCGGACGCCGCCCAGCTCCAGGCCGTACATCCGGCGCAGGATCTCTTTCTGCACCGCGTAGAGGTTGCCGTGGGCCTCGCACATCTTATAAATGATGCGGTCGGCATCGTACTGGATGGCGCGGGCCTTTTCGATCTCGCCCTTGTTGATGTGGTCGTTCATGGCCAGATACAACTCGGGCATCACGGCGTAAGTGCCGCCGATGCCGCCGTCGGCACCGATGACGCGGCCGGAGACGAACTGCTCATCCGGCCCGTTGAAGACCACGAAGCTGCCCTCGCCCCGGGCGGCGATGCCGGCATCCTTGAACATCTGGATGTCCTGGGTGGGCATGGAGCTGTTCTTGACGGCGACGACGTTGGGGTTTTTGAGCATCTCATGCAGCAGGCTCATGGTCAGGCCGGTGCCTGCCAGCTGGGGGATGTTATAGATGACGAAATCCGTGTTGGGGGCGGCAGCGGACATGTCATTCCAATACTTGGCAATGGCATACTCCGGCAGGTGGAAGTAGATGGGCGGGATGGAAGCAATGGCGTCCACGCCCACGCTCTCGGCATGGGCTGCCAGCTCCACGCTGTCGGCGGTATTGTTGCAGCCGACATGAGCAATGACGGTGATCTTGCCTTTGGCCTCGCTCATGACAGCTTCCAGCAGCTTCTTGCGCTCATCGGGGTGCTGGTAGATGCACTCACCGGAGGAGCCGCCCACATAGACGCCCTTGACGCCCTTGGCGATCAGGTGGCGGGTCAGGGCTTTCGCGCCCTCCGTGGAAATATTGCCCTCTGCATCATAGCAGGCATAGAACGCGGGGATGACGCCGCAGTATTTGGTTAAGTCTTTCATACTATTCGCTCCTTAAAGCTTCAAACGTTTCTCATTTGGTTAACGGTTTCAGCGCCCTCTTGCGGTGCCCTACGTCTGCTTCGGCCCTTGAATGGGCCTTGCATCCTGCAGACCGCGGCGCCAAAAGTTGCTCCCTGTTTCTGCCGCTGGCAGTGGTCGCAACTTTAGCCCTTAACGGCACCCATTGCGATGCCCTTGGTAAAGTATTTCTGGAAGATGAGGAAGATGATGATGATGGGCACAGCGGCCAGCGCGGCACCGGCCATGATCAGGCCGAAGTCGGTGCTGTTTTCCGCCTGCAGCTTGGCAATGCCCAGCGAGATGGTCAGGTTGCTGGTGCTGGACAGCATGATCAGCTGCATGAAGTAGTCGTTCCAGCTGTTGATGAACGTGAAGATGGCCAGCGCGCCGATGCCCGGCTTGACCATGGGCAGCACGATGCTGATAAAGGTCTTGGCCTCGCTGGCGCCATCGATGCGGGCCGCTTCCAGCATCTCGGTGGGGATGCCCTCACTGAACTGCTTCATCAGGAAGACGCCGAACGGCCAGCCGACGATGGGGAAAATGACCGCCCAGATGGTGTTATACAGGTTGAGGGAGCTCATCTCGCGCAGCAGGGGGATCAGGATGACCTGCTTGGGCAGAGCCATGGCGCAGACGATGAGGGTGAACAGCAGCTTGCGGCCCACGAAGCGCTTCTTGGCCAGTGCATAGCCTGCCATGGCAGCCGTTGCACAGGTGAGGATCATGGAGACGACCGCCATGAAGACGGTGTTGACCATCCAACGGATGGCCGCCGGGACGGTGGGGCCGACCGAGAAGTAGACGGGCTCGCCGTCGGCGCTGAAACGGCTGCCGAACGGCACGGCCAGCTGCCACAGCGGAGCGCTTTTGCCCGCAAACAGTTTCTGGTAGTTGGTGAGCACCCACTCACTGGGCCACCACTCCGGGGTGGTGGAGTTGATGGCCGCACCCGTTTTGAACGAGCCGGAAGCGATTTTGCGGTGCAGCTCAAAGCAACGCGGGAACTCGGCTGGAAATTCATGGAAAGC
>JABLTK010054262.1_pt1 | contig 14564 bp, 20 predicted proteins | sample 7160131 | NCBI WGS metagenome assembly JABLTK01 (sample SAMN14651221, study PRJNA627086) | human gut metagenome | isolation source: feces | host: Homo sapiens
CACCACAGTCAGCTTCACAGTGATCTTCAGACCTTTCCAATCCATAGTGGCCTTCTGGATATCATCACCAACCTTCTTAGGAGCCTAAATAATCAATCTCCTTGTCTGTTTCCAATACCATTCCCAGAGGACCGACCTTAGGAGCCAGAGTTGCAGGAGAAGCACTTTCTCCACCAACAGCACGCAGATAAACTAATCAATCGTTAGATTCCATTCAAACCTTATAACAACCAAGAACCACAAAAACATCAAAAACAGAACATCCACCTACTAATAGTTGCAGGACCAGCAGGAGCAGGAGGAGCCATGATTAGTTCAAATGAATGCCTTGGACAATTCTGGAAAACGCGAACGACAAAACTCAAACTGCTTGATCATCATCTGTCTCAATTCACCTACTTCAAATACTTGATTTCATTTATACCCCTTTCTCTTCTTTCCTCTTTTTATCTCATTTTCTCATTCACTACAAATACATGAATGGTAACATTTGAGGTACGAAAAGAAGTGATTGAAAAGAATCAATGAATCATATCTGATAGATGGAATCTTAAATCATTGGATTCATGTTCTGAAGTGAATAGAAGCGAATACTCTTCATTCATATTGATTCACCAACATTAACAATCTATTCGAAATTCACTTTGTATTCCCATTTTAAAGAGTTTCGATCTATTTCCATGTCAATAGAAGCTGAATTGACAACAGAAATCGATTTCAAAGAGAGACGGGAACCACGGTTCTTGACCAATTCTAACGATTTGATTCTGTTTCGTGAACCAAAACAATTCCTCTCTCCAATGGTTGCTAAAGTTGATATTGAGAAGTATTGCAATCGATATGAAGAATTGTTTTCGTTAGTTCGTTGTTTGGAGAGGGGAACCTATTCAGATGAGGTTGGAGAGAAATTGAAACAGAAGATTGAGTCTGTATCTAGCGAAATGACAAACTTAAATAAAGGCAAAAGCTCTTGTTCTCAATTGACGTAGGAAGTTGTTAATTGTTGATTGATTGTATGTAGAAATGATGAAAAGCGGTTGTATGGGATTCTAGAAAAAGAGGAAGGAGAAGTGAAGAGTGCAAGTGAGGAACAAAGGATCGAATTGAATTCTTTGTTCTATTTCCTGGTTTGTGCGAAGATTCCCTATTATATGGCAAAGGTTCAGAAGAGTATGAAGCATTCGTTTGTGAGTGCTGCTCTTTCTCTTTATTATCTGGAACGATTCTATCTCTTTTCCTCAATAACAAAATTGATTGAAGTATTTCTTTTTGATTGTTCTTATGTGTAGTTGGAGACAGAGTTGACAAGTACAGGTTCAACAATGACTTCTCTCTATTCGGTCGTTTCTCAATGCACAAAGACACTTCGAGAGAAAGGTTGTATGTCTCTCTTACTGGAGACAACCAAACATTGTATCTCTGTTCTCAATGTGTGTCCAATTCCTTTCATCTCCGTGATTGTTTCTGAAGCTACGATGGTTCTTCGTGCTCTCTTCTTCAACTATTCTTTTCAACTTGTATCAATGAATTCTTTCGTTCTCCATAGATACCTTCATCAGAATTCATTCGTCTGATTGAATTGACTTCTATAGCTCTTTCAAATCACAAGACTTTGGATCGAACTCGAAAGAATGAGCCTTCACGTATCGATGGAATGTATTGTCTCATTGCTCAATTGGATCTGGTTCAGATAGGTTGTGTGATGCGAACACCCGAGAGTAATAGAATGAATCCATGTAAGGATACGGAGTTGATGAATCTGATCAAACTGATTTCTGATAAGAGACTGGAACAGAGTGGATGTATTGGATTATGGGTTCTTGGAATCTATGGATTGACCTATGGAAATCGATCATCTCGAGAGTATCATAAACTTCTCCTTCATGTATGAGTATTGTTGATACTTGATTCATAGTCCTTTCGAAAAGGTGTATTCAGTATCCTGTTCTATAATCTGGTGTCTCTTCATAATCATCTTGAAGATGAGATATACTGTCGTATTCTCAACTCCTTGTTATTGAAGACTCTTCAACATTATCTGCTCATTCAATCATCACAATGGCATACTCTCAAATCCAAACAATTCTCCTATTATGAACAGACTCAATCTGAATCATTTCGAGAGAAGGAAGATGGGATTGAGACTCTTCTCTATCTCCTTCAGTATCTCCTTCAACAGCTACCTGGAATCACAATCTCTCTTTCAGGAAGTTCGGTAGAAGAGTGTCCTCTTGCCTATTTCTGTTCGATGATCTCAGATCGATTGCGTGCAGAACCCTATTTGTTCAATCCCTATCTCAATTTGCTAGCAGCTATTGCTAATACCTCTCAATCCTCAGCGGATGCTGTTTACCAATTCATTGAGAAGGCTCCTTCGGAACATATCAGTTGGACTCTCATGTTGAACTCACTCAATGAAGGAGAACAATTGATGCAAACTGATACTGCTCAACGAGGTTTGCTGGATCCTGATGTTACTGGATTTATTGCTATTCTTGGTTTGTTATCTTCAGTTCTTCGACATGCCTCAGATTGTTCCAGTATTCGTTCGAATCTTCAAGTCAATACTGTTACTCTGTGTATCCGTTTGCTTCATCAGCCTGTTCATATTGTACTGAAGGCACGAATTTGTTCGTTACTGGAATGCGTTGTATCAGATCCACATTATGCCCAGTTATTGTTACAACAGCTGGAATATGGTCGAATCCTCTCCACTGACACTTCCTCTGGATTACGATATGAATTGGAAACCATTGAAACAGGAAGTGAAGCCTATCCGTTGACATGCAGTTTCTTGAGACTGTTGCTTGCTATTACTGATTCTCTTTCTCCTCGAGTGGTACTTGCTAGTAATGCTTTCCCTACCTTTCTTCAGTTTGTGATTCGAGATGTATTTCTTCGTTGTGAACAGCGAGTATGTCTCCCTACTCGTCCTGCTGAGAAGTGGCTCATGATTTCACTTTGTCTTCAGTTTCTGTCCTCATTCCTTCCTCTCTTCCAGGAACTATCAATTGATGTGTTGTCTGAGTCTGATCGCAATCTTCAGCAACGACTTGCGAGTGTGATTGGAGAACTGTTATGTGGAAATGAAGTACTTCATCAAATCCTTTCTATTCCTTCCATCACACCTTCTCACTCCCTTCTGAAGCAACAAATCTCAAGTGATGGAATTGCAGACAGTTCTGTACTTGTTGATTTTGCTCTCTTTGATGCTTACTCATTCCAAGTGAGAGCAATTTATGATGCTATTGCATTGGTTTGTCAACTCTTGGAGGTGACTCCAGAAGTCATCTCTCGTCTTTCACTCCGATCTCAACTCCCTGGAACTGTCTCACTTGTCACATCTCTTGCATCACAGCTATTAGCTGATAGTCACATAGCAATGACTCTCCTGATTCATATCACAGACTCCCTGGAGCCTAATCTTCAGTTAATCACTCTCCAAGTGTTACGTTGTCTGAGTGATCAGTTGAACTCAGATCTGCTTGTGTCCTTGTTTGATGGATATCCTGAAGAGACTATGGCAATCCGAGCTGCTTGCAATGAACTCTGTAGATCTGTGCTCTTCCTCCAACAACAAGATCTTTCTACTGATGGTAAGAACAAGGAAGAATCATCTGAGCAAGAGTTACGTCGACAAGCCTGTAGTGTGCTTCTAGATCTGTTGGTGGCTCATGCCTCAGTTGAGTTCCCTTCTGTGGTATCTGTGTTGTTGGCTCTACCTCAGTCACTCGTCTCTATTCGTGCTCCAGGATCTGTCTGCTTGTTAGGAACATTAGTAACATTCCTCGACTCTCCAGCTCTGGTGAGTCTTCATAGTGTCTTGGGCAGTAAGATCACTCGACTCTTCTTCCTTCTCTGTAGTCATCATGATGTTGGTTTCATCTCTTTCTCTCACTCCTAGCGTACTTTCTTACCAGAATTGTGTTCTGTACTTCTGGAACGTCAAACTTTCTCTCATTTCCTCTCAGCGCTTCCATTCCTCCAACAACTCGTTGCTCATACCAGTCCTCTATCCAATGATCTTCAGTTGAGCAGAGAGGAGATGTTAGGTGTAATGGATGTCACAGCCCATGTGTTGCGTATTCTCTGTCTTCTTCTCCATCTTCAGAAACGGTTTGGTCTCTCACTTCAACTCCTTGGGAACCAACTCCAAGCAGCTCTGGAGTATGATCCTTCTGTGGTGAGTGTCTTTGTCTCTGAACCTCCTCCAGAGACCTCTCCCTTGCTAGATACCTTGAAGTTGATGGATCGAGATTTCACTGAACCTGATGCTATGCCTGGGTATCTGAATGTATTGTGTTTTCTCTTCTCTTCTCCATAGGACTGTTCCACCGGTTGTTGGATTCAGCGTCAGGTGGGTGATACTAGTTACCAACAGTTAGATCTCCAGCAACTTGCAAAGAATATCCTTCAGAATGCCCAGAAGAGTGGAGCTAATCTTCAACAAGCTGAATTCTTTGCAATGGAAGGTACGAGTTGGGCACGTCAAGTAGAGCATGAGAGAAAGAATGATGAATAGTGGAATCTGTTAATGGAGATTGAAGCGATGAAATCATTAGCCTTCGCTTCTGGATGTCGTTTACTTCATCTTCATCTGATTGAGAATTATGAGACTATTTTACTTCTACCTCGGTTTGCTACCTCACCTACAGATCTGCATGTGGCTGTATCTCAAGCTCTTTTATCCTTGATGACTTCTGTGAGGTCATTTGATCGGCCTTATCTCTCCTATCTCAGCGCTTTGTTACTTGATCTCTTTGTATTTCTACGAGGCCAAGTGGCATTACCAATGGCAGCTTTCACACAACAGTCAGTACTGACGAGTTTGTTGGAATCAGTCCTATCTCCTGTGGTTCAGCAGCGACAAGAAGAGAAGAGTTGTTGGTTACGATGCCAGCTGTATCTCTCTCTCCTTTCTTTCCTCACGTATTCATTCTTGCTTTCTCTGATATCCAGACTGACTATTCAACAAAACACATTTGATCTCCTTCTTCAACCACTTCAGGCTGCATTGCCTCTTCTGGTTCCTTCATTAGCTCAAGACACATTACTGACGAATCTCCAGGGACGTACTGCAGCTTTGAGTTTATTGAACCTTCTTCTTCAGAGTAGTGTGGGAGATGAAACACTACAACTCCTGTTAGTGGAGAGAGATGTGATTCGAGTAGGAGTGAAGAAAGAGGATAAGACATAGGGTTTGCTTCAAGTATTCAGTTATGTGGATTCGAGTATCCTTGAGGATTCATCTCTGGCTCGAGATCAGCGTGAAGTGTAAGGTATATGGAATGATAATGATCTTCAGAGTGTTGTGCATATCTCAAGTGTTGTTTGCAATGGCTGCTGATGCAGGTGGAGCTTCAATTCTCCTCAGTAATTCAGTTCTCTCAGTCCTATCGCATTCACCACTCCTCCTATTGGATAGTCCTGCTGGATATGCAGTGGCTCCTTCAAAACTGACTGATGGTCAGAAGAACAATCTGCGATCGATTCTTCGGTCCATGTTTCTGTTTGTTTTGACGTTGATTCAAACAGTACGAGTTATTCGAGGGATCCGAGAGGAAGTGGTAGGATTTGTCCGAGCTTCTATCAATCTATCACTCATTCTACTGGAGGATACTCAGAATGATCTTCTTGCTCTCGATACATTGGCTCTGTATGAATCGATCTTGGCTCTATTAGCTTGTAATCGAGAGGAATTGAATAAGGAGTTGGGTGGATTTGAACAAGTGGTTGCAAAGAAGATGATGGATGATTTGAAAGGAATACTGAGTGATAAGGCGCTTGTGAAGGAGCTTCAAGAAGGAAAGACAAAACGGAGTGAACTCTCACGAAGAGTCATCGAAAGCAGTCTATTGTTTTTAAATGCCTATGGAGAAGTAATACCAATCGAAGTAATTCAGTTTCTGAAGTCAAATAGTTCGTTCTTTTGCTCTGTTTGTTGATCGAAGGATTCACAATTCTTAAGAATTTGATATTTCGATTCAACAAGAAATGTTCTGTTCCTATTATTATGTTTGAATACTAAAAGATTGAAGTGATAATGAGATGTGTCAAATCCCCGGTTTGATTGATTTCGGATTTGACAGACATAGAGTTGTTTAATCTGGTTTTTCAAATCATTAATTGCGTTTTAGTGAGATGAATAAATCATTTGAAGGAAATCAGATTGCTACAATTCCTTGTATAGGATGTTCATTAGGAATTGATGTTTAGTATTGAAAACAACAGAATGGAATAAAGAAACATTGAAAGATATGATTGTATCATTTTCTATGTTGGAAGAAGCAGCAGGTCAGTTGTTTGCTCAAGTGGAAGCTCAGATTACAGCAACATCTTCTCGTATTGATTCACTGCAATGTGTATGAATGATTTTCGATATTGAAATACAGAGAGTGGAAAAGGTGTTGAATGTGATATCAAGTTTGGAAAAGAAGGATACACGAGTGACATTTTATTCATCTCCTCGTTTTCCTGAGATGTCTTCAGCCAATATTCAATTCAGTGCTTTGTCTTCTGAGCAGCTATGTGATCCAGAGTCTGTATCTCATTCAATCTCTGTTTCTGAAGATGTATGTATTGTTGTTATGTATGAAATAGTGTATTCACAGTCATGCTGTTGTTTCGTCGTCAGGTCAAGAGTGTCTTGCTGCATTCCAGTCACTTTCGAGTTTAGATGTGCCAGTAATTCCTACCTTCAGTTCGATTCTGTCTCCTTCTCAAGCTTGTGATATGTGTTCTCTTCAGAACTGCACAGATCCATATGAAGCCTACCTTCGTCGTTGTAATGAGTATCGATATCCTCTTCCTGACTATTTCCTGAATGAAGAGGTTATAGAAGTGAGTGATGAGGAGAATGCTATCAGTGATGATGAGATGGACAATGTAGTATTACGAGAGACTCCTCATTATGCTCGTGAGACGAGACGTGTATCTTTGATTCGAGAAGAGATGGCAAGGCCTCGTAGTGATGAGGAAGGAGAGTAATGTCTAGATGATCGAATGTCTTTATTACATTCTCCTGTGTCTCTCCTTATCCTGAACCAGGTGTATCTTCATCGATATCCACTCCAGAGCCATCTGTTCCTTTGAAAGTCAGATCACCTCCTCTTCCTCGTTCGGCTCTTCCATCCACTCGACCTGTATCATCCGTTCCTCCTCCATTACCTACTTCTGCATTACCAAACTCATCATCACAGTCTTCTATACCTCCAATTCGAGCTGAGCCGACTTTTGTGTCTTCTTCAATTCCATCTTCTCCTCCAGCTCTCCCCTCTCCTCCAATTCCATCTTCCTCTTCTCCTCCAGTCTCCTCTCCCAACAACTCTGGAAACCGTCCATCCATCCAATCACTTCATAATGACTTGTTGAGTGAGATTCGAGCATCAGGAGTGATGATAATCGATTGAAATGAGTATTAGGGACGAATCAAATCAGAATCCAAACCCATTCCTCGAGGTCCACCTGCCTCATTGTTGGAAGAGATTCGAGCATCAGGAGTGAGTCTGAATCATGGGATTGAATCATAGGGACGAGTATCTCAAGAGAACCGACCAAAATCAGAGAGTATTTCAACTCCACCTCCTCGGTCCAATGCCAATCTGTTAGCTGAGATAAATGGAGCTGATGTAAGAGAAAGGAGAGAGATATGAGTGTAGGTGAAGAGTATCCTTCGTCAGCGTCGTGAAGCACTTTCACAGAATCCATCAACTCCTATTCAAGTAGGTTTGAAAGAGTAGGGATGAAGGATAGAGTGTGAAAGAGGAAGTGAAAGTGAAAGAAGAAGAGAAGGAGGTGAAGGTGAAGCCTAATGAACCTGACTTACTTCAGCGTCGAAAGCTTCTTTTCATTGAATCTTCATCTTCCTCTTCAGAGAGTTCAGACTGGGATTTGAGTGATTGATGATTGTTTGTTTCAATACACAGTTACCCATTAGAGTACAATAATCAATTCTTCTTGCTTCTTCTCTTCTTCTTCAATGAAGGTTTCTCTTCACAAGAACATAAGTTCAAATCCACCGATTCTTCTTCCTTCTTCACAACCATCTTCACAATAAGTAAGTTCAAAGTTTCCACTTGCTGTTGGAGTTGTTTCAGCTGTGTTTCTTGAAGATGAATCTCATGAACACGACTCCAAGTCTTTACAGCCTTGTAGAAAGCATATCCAGCCAATATCAACAATACCAACACAACCCATGTCTGTGCACATGATAATGCTTCTTTTGTCTCTACTACAGTCATCTCCAAAGCTACCAAACTCTCATTCAATTGTTTTATCATTGTCTTCTGTTGTCTCATCAGTTCCTCGAGATTCTGTTGACCCATCTCCAATCCACTCACACGATCCTTCACAGCATGGATCTTCTCACGAGTCCGATTATGAAGCAAAGCCACAGAAAACGCCAAATCTTCTTGTTCTTGAGCACAATGAGTGTCTACTCTTCATTCTACTAATCATGTCTACACAACTCATATAATGGCTGGAACTCAGGTGATACTGATAATGGAACTGTTGGTGGGGCTATTTCTGATTCTCTTCTTCATTCCTCACTTGATTCACTCTTTTGAGATTCATCCTTCTCTAATGTTGTCACTTCAACAGATGGTTCTTCAGGAATCTCTTCCTTCACCACTTCAGTGATCATTTCTTTCACTACACATCACTCTCTCTTTCTTTTCTCACATCCAGCAGTCACATCTGATCTCATAAAGTCCGTATTCTAAAGATGAGTGATTGATTGAATAAGAACCAGCATAGCATTCATCATGTTACTACCATACACACGAAACTCACTCATTGTACACATTGTCTCATCACGATACCAAGTTAACCATTCTACACGAACAAATCTATGTCTCATTCATTCCTTCTTTCTCAACTTGGTCCAACTGGAGGATGTGAGAGGAAATACTTGTAACTCACTCTTGTCATCAGCTTCAAAGTATCCCAAAAAGGACCAGGAATCGGTAGGATAAATGGCACTTCCATATACTACAAATTCCTTCACAGAGGAGGAGAATCGTTCATAATTTGCAGTTGCGATAGCATCAATAACCACCTGATGATCAGTACTGACTCATTCACATACCATCTCAGCCAAACTGAATACAAACCATTTCTCTTTGGAACATTCTGCCAGACTGTATTTGTATCGACTGCTTGTTAGGACTGCATCTGCTCCATTCATTGCTTTTGACTTTGCCAGACCCACAGCTCCTGCTTTCACTGAAGCTAGATCAATTCGATTCTTGAGGCTCTTGGCAGCTCCTTCTAGAGGATGGATAGGAGAAAGAGCTTCAAACACGTTGTCCTTCACATCTGCTAAAGGAAAACCAATTGAACTCACTGAAATCTCTTCTAGAAGCAAAGGAGAGACGAAATCGGAGTCAACAGAACTTGAAGGAACCGAAACAGGATCAATACAAGGAAACGAAAGATACTCACTGTGATTCAAACTACAAACTCGACAATTATCCAACTGATTCTCTTTCTTTTCACTCCACGAACAAACGAGAGAAAGCGAAACAGACTCATGGTTCAACTCAATCGATGTTTCATTCAACGGATAATGCAAAATTGAAGAAGGAGAGTGAATAAAAGACGGAGGAGAAGAAAGGAGAAGAGAAGGATCAGCAAAAGAGTTAGTTGAATTCACTTTAGAATCAAGTGAAGATGGGTCAGAATCCATCTCTTCAATCCCATTGTACGGACAGCAAAAACACTGATCACTGTAGTATTGCGGATTTACACAACAGAATAAACATGCATAAAGGAAAACTAGAAGAGTGAATATAAAATCAGGAATATCGTACAATGAGAATCCTCTTTGTTCACTTCCGAATAACGAATCCCGATGTCCAAAGAGGAAACTATTTCTATTGACAAAAGAATGAGAACTAGTATCTTCGATACATGATTCGTCATTCGAGAAAGAAGAAAACTAATGAAGAAGCTTCTCGCCAAAATGCGTCGATTCTCGTGCTATCGGTTAACTGATAGAATGATTATCTCCATCAATACCCCTATTTGGATTCCATAAATATGTCAGATGAAGTAGAAATAATGCACTAAGATATTTTCACAAGTTTGAAGATCAGTTGAAGAGAACAAAGATATCATCTATTTCTTCTATTCAATCCATTACAAATTGTGAAGTCATCCTAATTCCAACTTTTCCTCTTCATCATTGGTTTCTTCTTTCTCTCACTCAAGTGAGTGTTAACGATGGAATTTGATCGTTACTTGTCTGGTCTCCCAGAATATGAGTTTGCAATCACTTATGGTTCTGGTGTTTTCCCTCAGAAGGGTTATTCTGCAAAGGATGTTCGCAATGCAATGTTGGACGTGATTTTAGGTGTTGAGAATCTCGAAGAATGGCATCTCGTCAATTTGGCCAAGAATCCTCAACACTATTCGTGGATCCGTCATTTGAATGCAAAATCTGTAGCCAAGCTTGATGTAAGCAATTGATACTATTGAATTCTGGTTAGGAAGTTGGTTTCGGTCATGTGTTGTATAACCGTTCTGTAGTTTGTGTATTGTATTTCTGATGAATAGGAGATGGGTCCTGAAAGAGAGAAACGTCCAGTGAAGTATGGTGTGATTAGTCTTTCTTCTCTGAAACGAGATTTGTTGACCTGGGATTCTCTGTATGTGGCAGGTCGTCTTCAGAAGCCAGTAGGTACGGTTTTGGTTGTTGAGTGTGAGGTATGTATTCTGAAGGCAAGAGAGGATATAATTTGTTCAATGAATGAGAATTTGAAGAGTGCAGTATTAGCGGTTCTTCCTCTTCTCCCTCCTCGTTTCAGTGCTCGTGAGTTGTTTCTGGTTTTGTTGGTATTGTTTTCTGATCTTTAGGCAATCACTGGTTTGAGTTATAATGGAGATATTCGTACTTGGTTTGCTGAGAATCCTAATAAGGTTGAAAATATTGTATCGGGGAATTATGATTACTTTAATGAATTGTACAAACCAATTATCCAAAACTGTCCTTTCATTCATGCAGTTGAAGGAGAGACAGATCAGTATTGTCAGGTGGAAATATGTTCGGAGGTTGATGTATAGGATATCACTATGAAGAATCTTGCTTGTATTCTTGCTTCTCTCCCCTCTACTCTTCATCCATCTATTCGTCAAGAACTGCAGTTCTCCACTCCTTCGGTTGATGTATCTTCTCTTTCGTCTACTGCTCTGTATGATGTTTATTATCGTCGTTTGTCTGCTCTGTATGATCCATATGAAACAAATCAGAATATCATGGTTGCAAAGGCAGCAGTAGCGAAGGGACTAGTGAATGGAGTTCGTCATGTGGTGTTTCGAAGTAGTATCGATCAAGCTGTGAGAGGGAATATCTCTTTTGGGGTTATGAACAGTCTAAGTTATGTTGCAAAGAAGATCAAGAAGTTCTTGAAATAGAGTCTTGAGCGAATTCAATACCATATCTCTATTGTCTGTTTAGTCATTCGTTGGGGAATAGGAAAGTGTTTGTTCACTTAATCGTTTGTGTGAGATTGATGGGACCTTGCATATCTACTCCACGTACTGGACTTTCCATTCCGTTATCGTTTAGGTGTAGAAAAGCATGGTAACGAAGAGGAACACAAGTAAGGAATCTCTAAACTAAATTCTTCTAACAAGTGACTTAGATCGGAGAAGAGAATAGATGTAGTAGAGAGGGACAATAAAGGTGGTCATCCACATTCACAAGGTGTTGTAACCCAAACTGGAGATGGAGGCGATCCATCACTTGCTACAACAATGGGTGAATTAAAGGCATCACTATCTAGTCCTGTAGATGCAATTCTAACAGGTGATAAGAATGAGATTCCTTATCAAGACATTTCTTCCGAATTAGTGTACTCTCCTCAATTGGGACCTTTGAGTATTATTGAGGGTCTCTCATCATTCTAAGGTGAATCTCCTTCTTTGGATCACAGTGGGAAGCATAACATAGGCACGGAGATTTCACATATATCTGCTGTACCCCAGATTAATGATGCACAGATGGAAGGAGAGAATAAGGATTTTTTGACTAAAGTATGCTTGACGAGTCGATGTTATGTAGATTGAGGTGAATGAGAATCAAAGCGACAATGATATCCATATGGTTTTAGCAACAATTGGTCTAGCAAATCCTGTCTGTGAAGCTCTCCTTAACAAATACCTCATTGATGGTAGAACTATTATGTGTTTATGATCATTAGGCAAATGGGAAGAATTACTTCTGAATATGTATGATAAATATACAAACAAACGGAGTTCGTTAAGTCCCGAAGAGATTGAAACGATGAGTCGTTTTGTCACAGAATGTGGTGTCTTTATTGATAAGTGCGTTAAAGCAGGCATTATTCGAGTGACCTCTCCCCCAGAATCAACGCTGCCTTGTGATGCTTCGAATCCAGGTTCTGATCATGAGTTGGGAGGACAGTCAGTGTCAGATACCCAGAAAACTGAGGTATCGACAGAGGGAATGGGGCTCTCAGATGAGGGTGTGAGTGAGACAAGTGATACCACTTCAGAACGAATTGCTTATTCTCTTGTGGGAACAATTAATGTTTTTCATTCTAGACGCATATTAGTTCCATTTCCTTCTGTTCACGGGAGTTTCGTTCAATCAAATTGATCGTAGATTTGATAATACAGATTTAGTGTAGGTTACAGCAATTGCTGGATTCCGAACTCGTTATGGTGATGCCTGTTTCATTCCAATCGTGACCAATCAAACCACACAGACATCATCAACACCTAATGATACAAAGACAGATTCAATAGTTGAATTGGATCCTGAAGAACAAGAACTTGCTTTGCATCGTTGGCGTCAAATGAAACTTGTGGTAATGATGTTTGTGATATGTGACCTATAGAATATTGCAATTACTCGTATTACTGGAGAAGAAGATGTACATGGCATTGAAAATGCTGAAGATATTGAGGAAGAAATATCCTTGTGTTTAATATTCTGTGATCCTTGATTGAATGTCAAACAATATCAGCCAGTCATGATGAATTTCACTGCTTCATTGGGAAGTGAGATTGGATGAATCAAATCAGTGATAGTTACCCCACACTCTCGTCAGAAGCAAGAAGAAGCTCAGATGCAAGCTGTATGGGAAGAATCTCTTCAAACGGTTCGACGGGAAGCACTATGGTTTCAAGCTGCATCCCGCGGGACTGATACGGATATTGAGAAGATGGCGGAATTGTTGTGTGAGGATCCAAATCGGTTCTATTCAGATTGGGACCCCCGTAAGCTATTGAACTGTGGTAGATGGTTCAGAAATGATTGAACTGTAGTCGATAGTCGAAACCGGACTGCGATGTACTTGGCTTGTACGGATTGCAATCTACAGTTATTACGTTTTCTGATTTCAAAGAATGCAGATCCACGTATTGCATATGTAATTGATGAGAAAACGGAGGAAACTCCTTTGGGATGTGCAGTTCGGTGGGGTTATACCGAAGTAGCAAGTGAGATGTGTAGAATAAGGATGAGAGGTAGAATTGCTGTTAGAAAAGTCTTCGTATTGTAAGGCAGAGATTAAAACAATCGCTCGTCTACGGAAACGCTGTAGAAATAAAGAAATTGGAGCTCTATTAAAAGAGAAGTATTCAATACATAAAGATGAATTAAACAAAACAAAAGGGATATAAGGATTGTTTCTTTGTAACAATCAATCCAGTTAGATATGCATAATACAACTAGATTGGCTCTCTTGCAATTGCTTGTTCCTTTCCAAGAGAAATACAATCATTTCCTTCTGCTTTCTATTTTCTTCAATCAAATTTGCCAGTTGCTCACTAAGAGTGACTAAATACATAGACACACACTTTGGGTTAATGTCTGCTAGTTCTTTATGATTCTTATTAATATGACGTATCATATCGTTCTTTCTTTTATACTGCCTTTCACAGAATGGGCAACAAAAGAGCTTCTCATGAGAATGAGACAGCATATGCTTTGTTAAGTTGCTCTTTGACACAAACCTAAATAAGAAACTCTAGAAACCAATACGATCGTTGACATCCTTCGACAGGACAGACAAAAGACTTTATTCCCGTATGGGTTTTCTTATGATAATCCAGAGCAGAAGCTGATTTAAAACTCCGCAGACAGCCTGGAACAGGACATACAAATGGTGTTTGATTCGAGTGTTGAAGTTCATGTCTCTTGCAGTTTCTTGAACTCACGAACAACCAATTTACGTACGATAAAGTGCTAAACACCTTTCCACATTTGAATGAACAAGAATATGGTTTAATTCCTTTGTGCAATTTCAAATGACGGTTTAGAGATGACTTTTGAGAAAACTCTTTGTTACATATAGTACAGATATGTCTATGAAGTAACGGTAATTAAAATGAGCCATACTTTTCACGTAAATGTACAACTGGAGGTAGAGAATCGACTGCGGTATATGCAGGAGGAATCACCTATTCATAACCAAGAACGCACAACTTGTACATCTTGTTGTTTGGGAAGAATCTGGTTATCCTTCTCACTACTTGGTGTCATAATCCAAAGACATGCAAAACAAACACTAATCCAATAAATCAACATAGAAAAC
>JABLTK010079249.1_pt1 | contig 14554 bp, 15 predicted proteins | sample 7160131 | NCBI WGS metagenome assembly JABLTK01 (sample SAMN14651221, study PRJNA627086) | human gut metagenome | isolation source: feces | host: Homo sapiens
AATTGTTCTCAGAAGTGCTGAGAATTGAAAGCAGGGGACTTGCTTGATTCGGTTAAATTTTACGACTCGCGCCTGCGCGAAGCCCGGGAAAATGGATTTCACGAAGTTTTGTTTCTTAACGAGAAAGGGGAAGTCACCGAGGGAAGCATATCGAACATATTCATACAAAAGGGCGGAAATTGGCTTACCCCGCCGATACGCTGCGGACTGCTGCCGGGCATTTGGCGGGCAAAAGCCGTCAGGGAATTGAAGGCGGAGGAGCGCATTCTCCGCATGGAGGATATTTTTTCCGCCGAAAAAATCCTTATGGGAAACTCCCTGAGGGGAAGCGGCATCGTCGGCGAAATCCTCGCGGAAGAAAATCGGGAAACGCGAATTTTTTGATTTGCCGCCCGTCCGTTTCCCGCAAGTGGGCAAAAAAAATCCGTTTCACGCGAAACGGATTTTTTTAAGCCAAATGCCCGACGGCCGCCTAAAAGAATTTTTTATAGAACGGTTCGGACTGCTGTTTGGGCGCGACCTTGTCGTCGCCGCACAAAACCGCGAATTCTTCCAGTTTCTTTCGCTGTTCGTCGGTAAGCTTCGAGGGAACTTCCACATTTATTCTGACATACAAGTCGCCCTTTTCTCCGCCGCGGAGATTGGGCATTCCGAGCCCTTTCATTCGCAACGCCGAATTGGGCTGCGTGCCGGCAGGTATTTTCAATACTGCCTTGCCGGTCAATGTTTCTATCTCCACCTGTCCGCCGAGCGCGGCAAGCGTAAACTTGATTTTTATGTCCGTGTATAAATCGTTTCCGTCGCGTTCAAACTTCGGATTGGGCGAAACGTAGATTACCACGTACAAGTCGCCGTAATCGCCGCCGTTGTATCCGGCATTTCCGGCGCCGCTTTTGCGAAGCCTTGAACCGGTGTATACGCCCGCGGGAATGTCGATTTTTACTTCGTTGCGCTCTTTTACGCGTCCCGTTCCGCCGCATTTCGGGCAGGGATTTTCAATCACCGTTCCCGTTCCGCCGCATTCGGGACACGGCTGCGTAAAGCGGATGGGACCTTGCGCCATTCTAACCTGTCCCGAACCCTTGCATTTGGGGCAGATTTTCTTTCCGCTCGAACCGTCCTTGGAGCCGCTTCCGTTGCAAGTCGGGCAGACTACCATTCTGTTGTAGCGAATAGTTCTGCTCGCGCCTTTTGCCGCCTCTTCAAGCGTGATTTCGATTTCCGCGCGGATATCGGAACCGCGTTCGGGTTCGTCATAGTCTTGTTGGCGTCCGCCACCCGCGCCGCCTCCGAAAAAGTCGTAAAACGCCGCGCCGCCGCCGCCGCCGCCGCCGAACACTTCGCGGAATACGTCGAAGGGATCCTGAAAGCCCCCGAAACCGCCCTGCGAATATGTCGCGCCGCCGCCCTGCGTAAACGCCGCGTGTCCGAACTGGGCGTACTTGGCGCGCTTTTCGTCGTTGGAAAGAACCTCGTAGGCCTCGGAAACTTTTTTAAATTTTTCCTCCGCCGCCTTGTCACCCGGATTGTGGTCGGGGTGGTATTTTAGCGCAAGCTTTCGATAGGCTTTCTTTATTTCCTGCGCCGTCGCGCTTTTTTCAACGCCTAAAATTTTATAGAAATCTTCTTCGGCCATAAATTACTCCTTGCCGCTCGATACAACTACGCTTGCCGGACGCAAAAGCCTTCCGTTAAACATATAGCCCGTTCTTACGACTTTTATGACATTGTTTTCGGGAACGTCCTCAGACGGTTCGTGCGATACGCAATCCGACGTATTGGGGTCGAACGGACGTCCCGCCGCGACGATTTCCTCGACTCCGAAATTGGACAGAACCTTCTTTATTTGCGAGTTTACCATTTCAACGCCCATCAAGATGTCCTTTGAATTGCCGGTATTTTTCGCGGCCTCGATGGCCAATTCAAGATGGTCTATCGACGGCAGCAGCTCTTCGATAAGCGGCTGCATCGCAAACTTTGAAAGCTCCTGCTTTTCGCGCTGCACTTTGCGGCGGTAAGTGTCTAGGTCGGCCACCGCCCGCAGATACAAGTCTTTGTTTTTTTCGGCTTCGGCTTGCGCCTTGTCGAGTTCCGTAGTCAATTCGGCAATATTCATCGACTGTTCTTCGGCGCACATTCCGTCGGCGGCGTCCAGACAATCGTTTTCATTTTCGCATAAAATCTGTTCTTTGCTTTGGTTGTCGGTTGATTCTTTTTTTTCTTCTTTTTTCATAAATTTTTCAAATTTTGGCTATCGTAAAATAAACGTTTCAATTTAGATAAAATCGCGGCCATTATTTCAAACCGAACCGTCGATTTCAAGCATCTTATGCAGGCGTTCAATACCCCCCCTTAAATCGGAAAATTCGCCGTCGAGTTGAGCCTCGTAGAGGGCGTCGAGAATTTGCCCCATTTTTTTTGAGGGTTTCAGGCCGAGCTCCAAAAGATGCCGTCCCATCACGATCGGCTTGGGCGCCGAGTCTTTTATCTCCAAATCTGCCGCCCGTTCGGAAATCCATTTGCCCTGCGGGGAATCGTCCTCGATGTCAGACTCGTTCCTTCCGTTTCTGTCGGCAAAGTCTACCCTTACGAGCCTGTCGATTCTCACGACTTTGCGCGCCAAACGCCTTATCGCCGAATCGCCCGCCTTTACCTTCCACAAATCGAGAATGGCCATGTGGCGCTCGACAAGAGGCAACACCTCGTCTATAAGGGATTTCTCGCGCGTCATTCTCGACAAAAACTTGCGGGTCGGCTCGACTCCCAAAATATCGTGGGCGTAGGAATGTATTTTCCCGTCGTCGCCCAGCGAAGTGCATTTCGGCTTGCCGAGGTCGTGGCAGAGGACGGCCAAGCCGACGACCAAATCCTCGCGCGCGTCGCCCGTGCGGCGTGCGGCGTAGGCGTCGAGCGAAAGCCCCGTATGCGTAAAAACGTCCCCCTCGGGATGCCAATAGGGATCTTGTTCGCAGCCGACCGTAGCCGCAAGCTCCGGAAAATATTTTATCCAGCCGCAATCGCGCAGGAAGTTAAGCCCCAAAGAAATTTTTTTCCCCTTAAGCAAAAGCTTTTTCCATTCCTCGAACACGCGCTCCATGGGCAAATTCTCAAAGGGAATGGACGAACAAATTTCGATTGTTTCCGGCGCGACGCGCATCGAAAATCTGGCGGCAAACTGCATAGCCCTCAGCACGCGCAGGGGGTCTTCGGCAAAACGCGGCGACGTGTGGCGCAGGACGCCCGCGCGCAAATCCTTTTCCCCGCCGAAAGGATCGATAATCTTTTTCCCGATATAGTCGTAAAGTATGGCGTTTATTGTAAAGTCGCGGCGCGCGCAGGCCTCCTCAAACGAAAGGCGGGGGTCGCATTCGATGTCGAAAGCCTTGTGTCCGCTGCCGGTTTTTCTTTCGCGGCGCGGAATGCTTACGTCGATATCGTATCCCTTTACAATCCAAACGCCGAAACTTTTGCCCACCATTTCGACGCGGAATTTGCGCCTGAGCATCTTTTCCAGCTCGGCAGGCTCCAATCCGTAAACCTCGATGTCGAAATCCTTGGGCGTCTCTCCGAGAAGCGCGTCGCGGACGCAGCCGCCGACAAAATACGCCCCGCCGCCGAGAGATTTCGCCGACTCGAATATGTAGGAGCAAGCCGCTTCGTATCTGGGGGAAAGTTTCAGCATTAGCAAATGTCGTACACGAGAATTTTTCCGCCAGCGGGCTTCAAATAATTCTCTACGAAATTTACGTGTATCGGGTGTTCCGCGTAGCGTTTCAATCCCGCCGCGCCGTCCTCGAAGGAGACGACAAGCGCGTAGTTGAAGAAGTCGTCCACCACGGGGCGTTCGCTCGGCACGGGCGAGCCGATGTGCATAAATTTCACGCCCTCGATTTTTTTAAGGGTTTCAAGCCCCTCCAAAATAAGGGGAGCCTTTTCGGCATTGCGGGTACGGAATATCACAACATGCGTAAGCATAATATTTTTTAACCTTTCCTATTGTAAACTTTTATCAAGAAAAACGAGCCGATACGTGCCGGCTCGCAAACGTGAAATATGTCTTTGCGGATTTATTTCGATACGACTCTGAACAAACGCAAACCTTTGGCGCCCTTCAAATCGAGAACGTTGCCGTTTCTTTCGATTTTAACGCGCTCGGCGTCGGTCAGCTTCACCATGAGCGGAACGGGAGAACGAAATTCCCTGCGTTCGCCGGCCTGCATCGGCCCGATATAGAGAACTTCGGCGGGTTTGCCGTCGGGCGTCTTTACGTCGGGATACACGAGGACATATGTGTCCGAAATCGCCGTCAGGGCGAGAGCCAATTCCTTGTTCGCAACCTCGTTCACAGCCGCCGCGGACTGTGCGGAAGCCTGCGGAGCGGAAGGCGACGCCGCCTGCGTTGGCATATTGGCGTTCATTTGAATGTCGGGGTTTTCCTCCGGCGCCTTCTTCGACACGATGCTCGAAACTATCAAAATTATAACCACAACCGCGAGTATGACCGCGCCGAAAACCGCCGCCATCTTTATAAATTTTGCGGAGGCGTCGGGCTGTTCCGACTGCTGTTCGTCGGCAGCCTTGTCGTACGCCTCGAAGCGCGATTCCAACGACGATTGGGGCGCGTCGAATTCCTTTTGCGGCGACGGCGACAAAGAGGGTGAAACGTTGGCGGCGGTAGCCATTCTCGAAAGAATGTTTGTTTTGCGTTTTACGTCTTCGCCAAAGCCTTTGGAGCCGATTGTGTATTGCTCCATTACGGTATCGACGTCGAGCTTTAAAAAGGCGGCGTAGACGCGCAGAAAACCGCGCTTGTAAATTTCGGGCAGATTGAAATTAAAATCACCCGACTCCATATTTTCGATAACATCGGCGCGAAGTCTTGTCGCGTCGGCGGCGTCGCGAACCGACAAACCCATTGCGGTTCTTGCTTGCAACAATTTATCACCTAAATTCTTCATTTCTGTAAAGAAAAACCGAATATCTCCAATTTTGCAACATCAAAAAATGCCGCGATTGCGTTTTTTGGGATATTTTAGTCTTTTTGCAAAATGTTTATTATTTCGACGACGTACATTTTGTGGAAAGAGCCGTCGCCGTACCACATACCGACCGGAATCTTGTCCACAAAGGATTCCTCCGCAAGCATTTGCGCATACATTTTTCGGCATTCCAGCACGAGTTCGGCCTCTTCAAAGGCCGGATTGCCCATTTTTGTAAAGAAGGGGGTCAGCTTCGACTCGCTTATCTTGTCGGTGTCCCTGCCCGATTTTGAACCGCAAATTTTGAGCGCCTCGCGGTATTTTTCGCCGAAGAAAGAGAGAGTCAGCATATCGCCCGTTTCCACGAATTCGTAGGTATAGCGGGTGGGCCTTATGAAAACGAAGGCGACCGGCTTGTTCCACATAAAGCCCAAGCCGCCCCAGCTGGCGGTCATCGTGTTGAAATCGCCCTTGTCGCCCGCGCTTATAAGCATCCACTGCTTTCCCACGATTTCAAACGGATTAACTATAAAATCTTTTGTCTCTATTTTTTTGAACATATTTTTATTTTCGGTATTTAAGTTTTTTAAGGGAGCTTTTAGAAATTGGCGCTTGGTTATTTTTCAACTTGTTTCGAGCAGATTTTTCGCATTTTTCAAGGAGAATAATTGATTATTTGACGAAAAAAGACGGAAAATATGCCGAAAGAAATGAAAAAGAACAAGCGTATCTAATTAGCAACCCAAAAAAAAACAATTTTTAGAAGTTCCCGTAAATAAATTGCCCGCGTTTTATTCTTCGCGCGCCGATTCGCATTTGCGGAACAAGCCGCATGCAAAAACCGCCCGCAAGAAAACAGCCCGACTATTTTTGCGGCGGAAAGCAAATGAATTTTCGTTGTCCGCACGGGATAATCTCGCATTCTGCACCGTAAACTTTCGACATCAACCCGGCGTCGAAAATCTCCCGCGAGGGAAATATTCCGACAAGTGCGCCGTTTTTTAAAAGCGCGATTTTATCGGCGTATGCCGCCGCCAAATTGGGGTCGTGCAAAACCGCGCATACGGACGCGCCTTCGTCCGCCGCTCCCCTTGCCGCGCGCATTGCGGCGTGCGCATGCGCGGGGTCGAGCCCCGCCGAAGGCTCGTCGAGCAAAAGAAGTTTTTTGGACACGTCGCCGCCCAGCTGGCATAGCGCCCTCGCCAACTGCACGCGGCGTTTTTCGCCGCCCGAAAGTTCGGCATACCTGCGGTTTTCAAATCCGCCCAATCCGACTTTTTCGAGCGCCGACTTTGCGTCGGACGAAAGGCGCGCCATCTCCCCCGCGCTGCGGGAAAATCCGCCAAGCTTCACGGTTTCCTCCACCGAATAGTCGAAACTCAAAGCGCATTCCTGTTCGAGAACGGAACGCCTGCGCGCAAGTTTGCCCGCCGGCATCGAGGCAATTTTTTCGCCGTCGAAAAACACGCTTCCCGCCGACGGATTCAGATATCCGCTGACGAGCTTGAGAAGCGTGCTTTTGCCCGCCCCGTTCGCGCCGAGCAATACAACAAGCTCTCCGCCGCCGATGGACAGCGACACGTTTGAAACCACCGCTTTGCTCCCGTAGGAAAAAGATACGTTTTCAATTTCAACCATTGCCCGCCCCTTTCGTCTTTAAAAGCGCGACAAAAAACGGCGCGCCAATCAGCGCGGTGACAACGCCTATCGGGATAGGGTCGGTCTGTGAAAACGCGCGCGATACGATATCCGAAAACATTACCAAAACCGCCCCGCCCAACGCCGACAACGGCAGAAGTTTCGTATTGTCCGGACCGACAATCATGCGCAAAACATGCGGAACCACAAGCCCGACAAAGCCGATTACGCCGCATATCGAAACGCCGGCAGCCGTCATTGCCGCCGCGGAAATTATCGTTGCGAGGCGAACGCGCCCGACGTCCACGCCGCAATGATAGGCGTTCTCCTCGCCAAGCAGCAATACGTTCATCGCCCGCGCCGACATCATCATCGAAATCCATGCGGGAACGCATATCGCCAAGGAAACGCCAAGCTCGCCCCAACCGCATCTGTCGAGCGAGCCGAGGCTCCAAAAAACGAATCCGCGCATGCCCGCGTCGCGCACCGAGTACATAAAAAATCCGACAATCGCGCCGCAAAAGGCGTTTACGGCTATACCCGCAAGGAGCGTGGAAAACGCCGACATTTTGGCGTCTATGCGCCCTATCGAACAAACGAGAAACGCGGCGGCCAAACCGAAAAGCAACGCGCCGCCTTCAAGCGCGTAAACGGAAGAAAAAAAAGTTATAGCCAAAACCGCGCCTAGCGCGGCTCCCGAGGAAACGCCCGTTATGGACGGGTCGGCAAGGGGATTGCGAAACAGGCTCTGCATTCCAGCGCCGGCGAGCGAAAGACTCGCGCCGACGATTATCGCGGCGCAAAGGCGCGGCATTCTTATCTGCCACAATACGAGGTTTGCCGTCTCGTCGGGCGGGGAAAAAAATAGCGCCGAAAATATGTCGGCACAAGAAATCTCGCTTGAGCCTTGCGAAACCATCAAAGCCGCAAGCGCGACGAACAATGCGGCAAGCGAAGCGAATACGGCTGTAAACCTGCCCGCCTTCATAGCGCGCAAATTTATCGGCGCGGGCCGAAGCTGCGCCGCGGTATCGAACGCGGAGCGTCGGCGTTTTTAAGCCTGTAAACGATTCGCGCCTTTTCGAGATCCTGCGGAGTCATTTCCATTTTAACCCTGTCGCCCACAGTAAGCTTTATGAAATTTTTACGGAGCTTTCCCGATATGTGGGCAAGCACTTGATGACCGTTGGCGATTTCGACCCTGAACATTGTTCCGGGCAAAACCGACACCACTTTACCTTCTACTTCTACGCAGTCTGACATTTATTTATTTTAATTTTTTGCTGTAAAAAGAATATATTTGTGTTTCTGTTTGCGTGATAGTCAACAATAAAAATTTTTTTCGATGACAGAAGACGATAAAATTTATCCCGAAAAAACAATTCCGCCGTGTCCTTTTGAACCGATGTATCCGTCGTATCTCAACCGCGACGACGAGTTTTTTATGAAGCTTGCATACAATCAGGCGCTGAAGGCGTGGAGGCTCGGGGAAGTTCCCGTCGGCGCGGTAATCGAGTATTGCGGCGAGGTTGTCGCGCAGGCGCACAACACCGTCGAGCAGGCGCAAGACCCCACCGCACACGCCGAAATACTTGCCATAAACCAGGCCGCCGCAAAAATAGGCGACTGGCGGCTCAACGGCGCCACCCTATATGTAACAAAAGAGCCGTGCCCGATGTGTTCGGGCGCATGCGTAATGGCGCGTTTTTCGCGCGTCGTCTACGCCGTCGGAGATTCAAAAATGGGCTTTCTCGGCGGCGCGCTGAAAATCCACGAAGTTTCCACCCTCAACCATCGGCTCGCCGTAACCGAAGGGGTTCTTAGGGACGACTGCATGCTGATGCTGAAAACTTTTTTCAACCTTAAACGGGAAGACGGCAAATAAGCCCTCCTTAAAACAAAAGACGCGCCGTCCCTGCGGATTGGCGCGTCTTTTCGTTTCGCAAGAAGCCTACTCCTTGACAAGCTCGTAGGCGAGAACGCTGCCCTGCTTGTTGTGCACCGACAAGTTCAAAACACTTTGCTTCGCGCCATAGCTGCGAATCGGCACTTCAAACAAGCGCGTGCCGTCGGTATCGACCGCGTAAAGAGTGTAGCCCTCCAAGGGCGAGTCTATAACCAGCTGCACTTTTCCGGCGCGAACCAAAGTCGGCTCGACGCTCGGTTTTACGCCCCAATTAAGGACTATGTCCAAAGCTTTTGTCGCAAATTTCTGCCGCGAATTCATGGCGTCGGTCAAATGCACAATCAACACGCGCTTGCTCTTGGACAAATCCTTTCCGTCGTAGGACGAAACCAAAACCGAGGCCTCCGATTTCGAGGACTTTATCGACGAAACAAAATCGCCTTTGAGTTTCTGCCCCTCCAACAGCGCAAACGCTTCGGTTTTGGGCGTGACGGCTTTCCATTGCAAATTCTTGACGTCCATAAAAAGCTCGCCGGTGGAACTTTTAAACGTTTTGTTTTCCAAGTCGATTGCGCCCTTGTCGAGCTTGCATTTGGAGGAAATTTCGCCGAGGAATTTCTCGCGCTCGAAAATATCGAAAGCGGGAACGTCGAATTTTGCCGACTTCCACGCGCTTTCGGACATAAGCACGGCCGCCGCGTCGGAGGGAAGCTTTACCTCCTCTATTTTGTCGGACAAAAGATGCCCCACCCTGCCCACGAGAGCGAGGAAGGTGTATGTGCCGATACTGCTTGCCCAGCCTTCGGTCGCCCCGTTGCGGTAGAAGGAGGTAAGCAGGGGAATCGGGAACGACACGCTTGCGGTCTTCACGTCGCCGCGCAAATACATAAACACGGCCGCCCTGTGGGCGAGCGACAAAATAGGGTTGCTTGCGAAGTCGAAGCCCGACAATGACGTATTTTCAGAAATGGTTTTGTCCGAATGCGAATACGCAAAGTAGCAAAGCGCGCCGACATCGTTTAACGCGCCGTATGCGCCCACGAGAAACGACCCCTGCGAACAATAAATATTCGGCCCCACATAGTTCCATTCGGAAATCATAAGGGGTTTGCCGAATATCCCCGCGTCGAACGCCCTGACCGTGCTTCCGCCGTAGTTGCCGATTGGCGGATCGCTTCTGATTTCCATCGGCGTCGTATATTTGTGCTCGATATACGAGGGGTGTCCGTAATAGGAATTTTGGCAGGCAAAGTCGTAGTTTTTCGACATCGCCTTTGTCATAAATCCGTTCCAGTGGTTTTGGTCGGTTATGAGAAGATTCGGCGCAAGCTCTTTGATTGTGGCGACAAGCTTTCCGTGCGTTTCGTCGTAGCAGTCGAGCATAAAAAGCTGCCACAATTCATGTTCTTGGCGTCCCTGCCACTTAGACTTGTTGGCCGCAAGCCACTTGTTGTATTTCGGCTCCATCGCCTCCCTGTCCATGGGGGTTCTCAGCATGAAGTTATTCTTGCCGATATACGACGATTCGTTGCGCACGCAGGCGGAGAACAGCGCCGGTTCGTCTTTATACGCAAGCCCCGTATATTTGTTTACGTGGTTGAGCATATTTCTTATGAATTGGCGGAGATTTTCGACGCCCATGTCGGAGGCGGCGAAAACAAGCTTCATATTGTCGCCGTCGTATTTTATGTCGGAATACTCTTTTTTAAGCAGCCTGCGGGTCGTGTAAAAGTCGATGGTCATATAGATGCCCCGCTTTTTGAACTCGTTGAAAAGGAAGTCGAACCTGTCCATAACCTCCTCGTTGAGCTCGGCGGAATTGCCGTTTGCGGAGGTGGAGCAAAGCTGGTCGTAGTGGTGGATTCTGACTATATTAAAACCGAGCGCGGCGTATTGTTCGGCAATTTTCACGGCGTCCTCCTTTGAGGGCGCGTTGGCCGTAAAGCAGTTGTTCGCTCCGTAAAAGCGCACCCTCTTTTCGGGGGCTTTTTCAAAAGTAAACGCGCCGTCGGCGGATTTTACCCGACCGTATTTTCCTGCGGGAGCGTCGAGAATCCAAGACATATCGAGAATAGACCCCTTCTTTGCGGGACGCTTGTAGACTATCGGCTGGTAGATGTCGCTTGGGGTTACGAAATTCTCCTCGTTTTCAATTGCGCCCAATTTGTTGTTATAATAGGTCGCCGCGGCGATTTTCCAGTTTGAGCCGCTTTCGTTGACGAGTCTTACGCTTTTGACAATCCTGTTGTCGAGCGGGATTTCCGTGGAATACAACGCTACGGGCTTGCCTTCCCATTCGCTGCGCCATGCGACCGTCGCGTTCTTGGGCGCATTTTCCGAGTTTATCGCGCCCGAATTGTCTTTTGTAATGTCGAAGGATTCGGGCGCGCCCTTGGCGAACGTCACCACAACCTTGCCCAAAACGTTTTTGTCCTGCGGAACGGCCTCGAAACCGTTGAGTATGGACAGATAGCCTGCCTTCTTTTTAGTTCCGCCGATATTGGCGTTTTGTCCGTCCGCAACGACAAGCCCCTTTACGCCTTTGGCGATATTGTAGTCCACGGAAACAAAAATGTTCTTGCCGTCGGGAACGGGAAGAGCGAGGGGCGTCTGGGCTTTTTTGCCCAAATCGGCATGGCTCACAAAATTCGGCAGATTAAGCAAGTCGATTTTCAAGCCGCACATCGTGTCGGATTCCCTCAAGTATTTTACCGATATTTTTATGTTGTCGGAGACGCCCCAATTGCGCGGAGTGCCGCGTTTGACGCGGACAACCTGACATTCAAATTCGCCCCTTATTTCAAGAACGGTAAAGTCGCGGACGACCCTTATTTTCTTCGCCAAAAATTTCTCGCCCGATTTCAAATCGAACTGTTTGTCGTCAATCCAGACCCTGCCGAGATAAAGTTTTGTGGGCATATAGAATACGAAGGCGAAATCGTCTTTGATTTTCGTATCCGACGTTACCGAGGCTTGGTACGATATGCCGTTTTTTATCTTTTGTATTTTCTCCGAGAACTTGTATTTCGACTCGGGAGAAATTATATAGTCTCCCGAAATCTCGTACGAATCCTGCGTTTTCTTTACTTCGGGCGACCTCAATGCGCTCTGCTGGTACGTATTCGGCGTTTCGGTCTGAAAATAATGCGAGCCGAAATCAATCACGCCTTTGTCCAGCATTTTAAAAGTTCCGAAATTTTGCGCCGTAAGCGACAAGCCCGACGCACAAACAATCCCCCATATGGCAATAATCTTCTTCATATGCGAAAATCAAATAGCAAAAGCCCGACGCTATGCAAGATTAAACGCATAACCATCTTTTCTCTCAATCCGTCCGACCGCGAAAAAGCGCGAACGACAATCCAAAAACGAGCGCATAAAAAACATACAACGCGAAAAAGAATTTATATCCCCAAGCGGGAACTCCGCCGAAAATGCAATATAAATATGCCGCCGCGGCGGAAGACGAAAGCGCGAACGCAAGAATTTTGCCGCCCATAAATTTAAAGACGAACGACGCCGTAAAAACCGGCGCCATAAACGCAAATGCGAATATCGACATGCGCAGGGAATGCCCCAAATTCATTGCCGTACCCGATATCGGACAAAGCCCGAATATTGCGAATATTAACGGCACAAGAAAAATCGAAAGGAAACAGGAAGCTACCGAGCGTTCAAACAAATTCATATCGGAAGGCCGCCCCAATCGCCGCCGTTAACGGCGCTTGGCCGACAACCTGCGCAGGGTGTTGTGATAGTTCATAATCGCGTTGGCAATCGCGGATGCGATTTGCTGGCGGTATGCGGGCGTCGCCATTTTTCGGCACTCGGCATTGTTGGAAATAAATCCGCATTCGACGAGGCAGGCAGGCATTTTCGGAGATTTTAAAACGGCAAATCTCGCGCGTTTTACGCCCCTGTCGTCGGAACGCGTCGATGCGCGGAGGGAACGCTGAATATAATATGCGAGCAATTCGTTCCAGGCGTCGTTTGAATGTCCGCCGTATGAAATATAATCGGATTTTGAAGACCTCGACCCCGCGGTGGAAGGCATTCCCCGCGGCGTAAGCGCGAACGTCTCGACTCCGGATATTGACGGATCGGCGGCATTGCAATGTATGCTCAAAAACAAATCGGCTCTTAGGGCGTTGGCCTTTTTGGGGCGGTCGTCGAGATCGACAAATTCGTCGCCCGTTCTGGTATAGGAAACTTTGTAGCCGTTTTTCCGCAGTTCGCGGCCTACGCGCATGGCGATATCCAAATTCAAAGTTTTTTCGGAAACTTTGTAGTATCTGTTAAATGCGCCCCTGTCCTTTCCGCCGTGTCCCGCGTCTATGAAGATATGGAAGAGTTTCGGCGGAGTGCCGTTGTTTTGGGGGAACAAAATCGGAATTATCGACTTGAAATAGTCGCGCTTTGCCAGATACAACATTCCCTTGTATTCGACAATCGGGTGTCCGAGCCAAACGTTTATGCCGTTCAAGTCCATCGAGCGCGAATTTACCTCAAAAGTCATTCTCGATGTTTTGCTAAACACGGTCTGCGATTTTCGCGCGACATTTGTGCGATAGCGCATACCGCACATTTGCGCCAGTTTGGAAATCGGGATATATTCCACATTTTTTACCGTCAACGCTTCCGCTGCCGGAATCGCAATTGCGATTCCGAATAGCGAGAACAAGAAATCGCGTCGGGTAAAAATAGACATTTTATTAATCTTCCGAATCGGAATCGTCGTCGGCGACTTCGTCGTTTTCGCCGGAATATTTCAGTTTCCGCTGATTTTGCGGGACGGGAGACATCGAAACGCCGATATTTCTGCCCATAAGTTTCGGTTCGGAATCCGCATGACCCATATGGCTGAGTTCGGCTATGGCGCGTTTTACGGCTTCAAAAGCCTTGTCCTTAAATTCCATTTCGCGGCCTCTCATCATCAGCGTGATTTTGAGTTTGTTCCCCTGATAGAGGAATTTTTCGGCGTTGCGAATTTTTGTCATAAAGTCGTTTTGCTCAATCATCGGGCGGAGTTTTATTTCCTTCACTTTTACCGTGACCGTCTTGTGCGACTTTTGTTTTTTGGCTTCTTCGTACATATACTTGCCGTAATCCAGTATTCTGCATACCGGCGGTTCGGCATTGGGCGATACTTCGAGCAAATCCAAACCCGCACGTTTCGCTATTGTAAGCGCGTCGTAGGGAGCCATTATTCCTAGCATCGAACCGTCGGGTCCAATCACTCTGATTTTCGGTGCTCTTATTCTTTCATTTCTTCTGGGGCCGAAATTTTTTCCGCCTCTGAAATTACGTTTGTCTCCGCCTCTGTAGGGAATATTTGTTGCCATTAATTTATTCGATATATTTTCAGTTTGCTATGTAGTAGTAAAACGGCACTTACAAAAAAGTTCAACCATTTTATTTGGGATACCCCTAAAAACCGGCGTCCGATTATTTTTTTATTACGGACGGTTTCCAAGACCGGTTTTTAAGCATATCCTTTTACATAAGCGTAAAAAAACCATAAGTTGACGAAACGACGGTTTCAACAAAAAAATCAATCGGCATTCTTTATTCGCTCCACCTTGGCGCCGAGGGCGGCAAGCTTTTTGTCGATTGAATCGTATCCGCGGTCGAGATGGTATATGCGGCTGACAAGCGTATCGCCCTTGGCGGCAAGAGCCGCAATAATCAGAGCCGCGCTCGCACGCAAATCCGACGCCATTACGGGCGCGCCCGAAAGCTTCGACTTTCCGCTGATTATCGCGCTGGGCCCTTCCCTGACGATATTGGCGCCCATGCGGCAAAGTTCGGGAACATACATATATCTTTCGGGATAAATTCTCTCGGTTATGACCGATATGCCGTCCGCCTGAGTCATAAGCGCGCCGAGCTGGGCTTGGAGGTCGGTCGGGAACCCGGGATACGGCAAGGTTGTGCATTCTACGGGCTTGAGCTTTATATTCGACGCGTCTACGTATATAGACGTGGGACTTTTAATTTCAAACGGGCATTCCGCGCGTTCGAGTATGTCGAG
>JABLTK010148072.1_pt1 | contig 14553 bp, 19 predicted proteins | sample 7160131 | NCBI WGS metagenome assembly JABLTK01 (sample SAMN14651221, study PRJNA627086) | human gut metagenome | isolation source: feces | host: Homo sapiens
AATTTGTATATTTGCTGAAATTAAAAGGTACAGTAGTGTATGTAGGTGTATGTAATTTTGGTGTGTCTTTTATGTATGCTCATAAAGGTAAAGAATTTGATAGTGCTTATATTTTGAAAGTTCCTCAAGGAAAAGATGCAGAAATGTATAAAGATGAATTGATATTACAATATGCACCTGAATATAATCTTAATGCAGAATATGTTAAAAAGCCTAGGATAGATCTAATAGAAAATGAAGATATGATCTCATTATCTAAAGTCAGAGATATATTAGTTAAATGTAGTTTGGATTATTTATATCCTAATAATTCAGAGCAGTATTCAAAATATATAGAATATACCTTTGTTAAGAAACATAAATTGATGACAACTAAATATAACGGTCGATGTTTTATATCGCTTACAGATTTTAAGAATATAATGTTAGAAACTCATAACATTGATATCAATAAGTTTTTAACTAAAGTCTAAGGACGAAACTAACTCGAAAGGATTTAAAGGGTCGTTAAAAGACTTTCAAGACGGGACGAACAAGGTTCCGAGAGAGAACCGAAAGTCCTTCTATGACCCAAAGAAAAGGCTTTTAAGGAGGGTTTAGGTGGTATGCTGAGATCCTCCAAAATCTTCCGAGCACACGACTGTATTTAGTTCTTGTACTTAAACTAACTTTTAATTACTGATGTCCTTTTTTCGAAAAAGGCAGTATATTATAAGTGTGAGGTGAATAAAATGAAGAGTGTATGGGACAGTTACAGAAGAAAGTTCTACTCTTTGTTGAGTGCATTGAAGTCTAGAAAAACTTGGGACTTGGAACACCTTGATGATATTAATAATTTTGAAAATTTATTAAGAGATTATATCAAGATTTTGCCTGATAAAACTGAAGATATTATTGTCGATACGTATCTTGAAGTTTCTTCTGGTTATAAAATGTTGTTTCCACCAAGAGTTCATCCTCATCACACAGCAGAGTACCGTAGGGAGCATTACAAAAGTAAATCTCAATTGAATAAAGATGATTTAAGATTATTGAGAATAACAAACTTAAGACGAGGGTATGAAGAATTTATCCGAAACCCTGAAAATGCAATAAGAAAAAGTAGATATATGACTGTGCTATTACCAATGGCAAAAGATATCAAAAAGCATATACAAATGATGAATAATCTGGAACGAGATAGTGCTGAGTATGAAAAAGCAGATGCTCAATTAACAGAAATGGTAGAAACTTATGAAGAGATGAGAGAGCAAATTAAGAGTGAAGACTTTTAAGGAGAAAGAAATGAAATTAACAAAATCAAGTCTCAGTCAACTTATGAAATGTAAAAGTTTAAAGTGTACTTTTAGAAACAAAAGAAAAGCACAAATTCAGCCATGTGGAGATGTTTATAGCTCAATTTATGGTTATTTTAATTTAGAAGATGACTACGATGAGAATCTACATAATAAAAATGATAGTAGATTTGATATCATATCTGTTGAGGAATATATGAGTAAATATTTTAATGGAGATAAACTAGGCAGTTATGAAGATAGCCCTATAACCTATGTTCATAACAATATGGAAAAATTCAACAGAGTTATAGCAGACCTAGAAGCAAAATTTGCAGAGAGTGAAGAGCAACTAAAAGAAGAACTAGTAGAGAAAAAAGGTTTAGAAAGAGCGTTAAGCACTTGTAATCGTCAAAATGATGAATTTGCTGAGATGATAAAGAAACTTGTAAACGAAAAAGAAGAACTCAAACAGCAACTTGCAGAGAAAGATGAAGAAATTGCATATCTAACTAAACAAGTAAAAAGTTTAATAATGAAGCACAAAAATATTTTGAAGACGCTTATTGTAATGATTTTCACAACCAAGACAAAATCTCATTCGCATTAGATCAGTTGGAGAAAGTGAAAGAATTATTAAATACTGATTTTGAAAGCACTATTAGTTGGATAGACCCTTATGAAGATGGTGAGTATGTAAATTCTATGACATATAATCACAATAATACTATTAAAATAATTGACAACCAAATCAAGCAGTTAAAGAAGATTAAAAAAGAAGGTATTGTAAATGGATAACAACAAATTTATAGAAAAATGTAAAAATTTAATTACTGATTATTTTAACGAAAGAGTTGAAAAAACTGATAATAAGAAAATTACAGTTGATGATGTTTATCTTGTTTGGGTTTGTAAAACATTACAAAACAATAAAGCATTGTTAAGTACTAACGTGAGTGATGGTATGTATTACGAAATCACGTTTAATGGCGATAAAAATGAATTTTATTTTGATGCTTACAAGAAATGGGAAAATGTTGTATTAAAGTAGGAGGTATTTATGGAAGAGCAATTAAAAATGAACTTAGATAAAGTTTATATCGCATCACCATTTTTCAATGAAACTCAACTTAATAGAGTTAAATATATTGAAAAAGAATTAACTGATAATAACATTCCTTTCTTTTCACCTAGGAGTGTCCAATTCTTCAAAGAAGATGGTACATTTGACGGAGAAAAGATATTTCAAAACGATATTGATCAACTTAATAATGCTGATATAATTGTAGCACTAATCGATGATAAAGATATGGGTACATCTTTTGAGATAGGATATGCTCATGCAAAAGGTAAAAGAATAATCTTGGTGCTATTTGAAGAACATATATCTCAAACAAATATCATGCTCGCATGTGCAGGACCGATTGTAAATTATACAAATGTAGTAAAAGAATATCTTGGCATTAATAAAGAGTATAGATACATTAAAGGTAAAGATTTAGAATAAGGAGAACATATATGAAATATAATAATGGTGTAGAAAATATAACTACAGAATTACTTCACTGGGATGGAGAGAGTTTAGCAAAGAAATGTTTTGACTTTGGTAAACATGCAGAATTTTATGATATTGGTGATGTAGAATATGATCCAAATAATCCTGTATGTCAAAATATGATTATGGATATCATTGAAGGTAGAACATTTCCAAAGTTCGCATTTGAAGGTTCACGAGTAGGTTTCAAAATCAATAAGATTTCAAGAATATGTTTAGCACAATTAACTAGAGAGCAAGGTATATTTTGTTCTGAATCTAGTGCAACACATCCATTGACAAATGATATTATCATCCCTGCAAATATTTATGCTAATAATGAGTATATGGAAAAGATAAGAAAAATCTTTTTTGAACTAGAAGATTTATATATTAAAATGGCAGAAGATGGGATCCCTTATATGGACGCTAGGTATATTATGCCACATGGACAAACTATCTCTTTGTCTTATAGTGCACCAGTTATTAACTTTGTAAGAAGTTGTGCGTCAAGAACAAGAAATGATTTCTGTGATGAAATTAATCATTTGTATAGAAGTATGAGATTACAACTTCTTAATGCAATTGATAAATTACAAGATCCACTTTCAAAGAAATTGTGGCAATGGTTGATGAAGAATAGTATTAATAATAAATGGATTACTCCTAATTATACTTATGGTGTTAATATGGAAAGATATCCACAACCTGAAGGTTTTGTAGAAAGAGAAACACCTCATAATAATTATACTAAATCTTCTTGGTTGCATGAATTGATTAATTATTATGATAATCGACCTGAGATGTTGTTGCCAAATGAAAAAGAAATGATTGAAAAGTGGGAAAGTTATCTTGAAAAGGGTGAACCTCTTCCTAATACTTTTGATCCTAATGATCCTAAAGCATTACAAAATGCAATTAAACATACAGATTATTATAAAGACCATATAGATAAAGGAGAAAATAAATAATGAGAGAAGAAGATTATAGATCTTTTGAACAATTTGAAGACAATTTGTCATTATCAAAAAGTGCATTAGATATGAGAAACTTAATTAGATGGAATGGAAGAGATATACCCGATAAAGAAAACTTGGCAGAGCATACTCATCATGTTGTATGTTTGACCTTAGAAACCATAGAACAATATGAAGAAAAAGGTATCAATTTTGAAGATAGCAGTAAATTAAGAATGATTAAATGTGCATTACTTCATGATGTATCTGAGTTATATTTTGGTGATATCCTTGCGAGTACAAAAAATACATATCCTGTAATAAGAGAACTTGTTGATAGTCAAGAAGAAAAATTCATGAAAAAGAAAATACCTGGATTAACAAAGATAGAAGAAGCATTAGTTAATATTGCAGATAAGAAATCTTGTAGTCAGTTCTTAATGAATTTATTATCATCAAGATATTGTAATGAATATATTAAATCTTTATATAACAATAGTAAGTTGTGGGTTAAAGAAGCAGTTGATAAGTTTGAACGATTAATAGGTTATAATCAAGAGACTATAGATTTGACTACAAATGATCCTATTGTAAGATTATCAAAAGGTTATGAAGCAGATGCAGGAACAGATATTATTCTAGATGAAGATATAGAATTTCTACCTCATTCAACAACAGAAGTATCTTTGAATTGGAATTATAATCCAAAAGAAGGAGAAACTGGATTATTGTTATTGAGATCTAGTGCAGGCAAGAAAGGTTTGAGTATTAATACTTCTCCTATTGATCCTGGATTTGAAGGGAATACTACTGCAATTATTCATAATCATTCTGATGAAATTATCACATATAAGAAAGGTGAGTCTTTCTGTCAATTAGTTGTTTTACCTTTTATTAAGATTGATGCACCAGTAAGAAAAGATGGAGTTCGTGGTTCAGGAAAATATGGAAGCAGTGGTAAAGTAGGAGAATAAGTGTGATATATATTTATGAAGGTTGTGATGGAAGTGGAAAGTCAACAAAAGCACAAGAAGATGCAAAACAATTAGGTTGTAAATGTGTTCATAATCCAGTTGACTGGTTGTCAAAAGATCCATATGGAGATTGGTTAAAATTCTTTGAAGAACATAAGAATGAGAACATATGTGTAGATAGATCATTCATAGGTAATCCTATTTATAGAACATGGGATAATGGTTATGAATCTTCTGACTTCACACCAGATGAATTTCTTAATTTGTTGCAACAAGATTTTGTATTGGTTTATTGTGAATCAGGTACAGAATATGAAGATGCTACTAAGAGAGGAGAAGATAACTTAAAAACTAAAGCAGATTATGCTAAAATTAAAAGTTTATATAGACAGATGTTGAAGCATATTTCTAAAAACCATTCTATTTATATTTATAACTGGAGAGATAAAACTCATCTTAAATATAAGTCTGAAGAATAAGGTATCTTTTTAAAGAAAACGAGTATATTATAGAAGAAGGAGGTGGTCTGATGAGTATATTTGATAATAATACACATTGGGAAATACAATTATTGGGTGCTATAATCAGAGTGAATATAAATGATTATAATAATCCTGAAAGTCCCTGGTATGAACATGCTAAGAAATGGCTATTTGGTAATGCTGGTAAAGTTGATAGCGAAGGTCGTCTTAAAAATAAATTAGAATTTTGGTTATCTTACACAGATGTTCATCCTGATGCTATCAGACGACTCCTTAAGAAACCTGACGACTTTGAAAAATAGACGACGGTAAAGTCTTTAAACCCATAGATAGGAGGAAGTAGTATGACACAAGAACAATATATTATGATCGTTAAATGTATTCAACATAGTGCTTCAGCATTTGCTGACGAACTTATCTCATCATTGAATGGCATGATTACAAAATGTAAACAATATGAAAGAGCAGAAAAGAAAGCAAAAGAAGCTACTAAAGAAGATCAAGACAATAAATAAGGAGGAAGAAAATGCAATTTGATTCTTTGGAAAGTACTCATGATATAGACTTTTATCTAGGTCTACCAAAATCTGGTAAAACTACAATTGCAGGTGGATATCCAAAACCTCTATTGTACATTTCTGTAGGACAAGATGGTGGTGGAGTAGTATTAAAGAATATTCCAGGTATTAAAGCGAAGGTACTTAAGAATGATCCTAAAGTAGGTGGCAAAATTGCTAAAAGTTCTGTTGAATATCTAGCAGATGTATTAGCAGAGTTGAGAACTAGTAAGGATCCAGAATTACAATTTAAAACAGTTGTTATTGATACAGTAGGTGCTCTTCAAGATGATTATCAAATGATGTTGACTACTAATAAAGGTGGTAAATCTTTGTCTGATAGTGAATGGGGAGAAATCTCTAAAATGTTACAAAACATTAAAGAGACTATGAAAAGATTTTCAGAAGAAAAGAAATGTAAGATTGTATGGATTGATCACGTAAAAGATATGGAGATGTATGAAACTTCTGGTCTACTTAAAGAAATCAGATTAATTCCTACACTTACAAAGAAAACTGGTGCTAAATGGTTGAAGGATGCGAGAAATATCTTTTATGTTTGCAGAAAAACTTTTGTCGATAACAAAGGTGAAAAGATAGTTAAATTTGCAACATATATAGGACCTCATCCTTTGGTTGACACAGGTACTAGAGAATTGACATTATCACATGGTGATTTTGTTCTAGACTTTACTTATGATAAATGGTGTAAAATGAAAGAACTAGGAAAACTAATTGATGTTGCTAATCCAGTACAAATTACTAACGAAGATACTAAAGATGATGAAAATAGTGATGAAGATAAAGGAGAATAAAGAATATGTTAGAAAATTTTGATGATGCATTTGGTGGAGAATATCTTGATAAAGAAGGAACATTTCAATTTGAAGTAACCGAAACAGAACTTACTGAATCACGTAATGGTGATCCTATGGTTAAAGTTACATTGAAGTGTGATGAAGGTCAAACAACTGATTACTTTGTACTTACAGATAAAGCAAAATGGAAATATAAACAATTTATTGCTTTGTGCTTTGGTTATACTTCTAAAGAAGCATTGATTGCAGATGGTTTTCAAAAAGATTTGGATACTGTTCACAATGAACTTATTGGTAAAAAAGTATGGGCAGAAGTTAAAGCAGAGACTTATACAAAAGAAGTTAAAGTACAAAATGATGATGATACTTTTGATACTAAGTATGAAGATAGAACAAGTTATAAGATTTCTAAATACCTAGCTATGTAATTCTACAAGATAATACTAGTCAACAAGATTAGTATTATCATATGAGCATAAAGGTTAATGGTTGGTTCAATTCCACCGATGCTCAACGGAGTATGATTGTATGAGAAAGACAGAATTAGAATCTAACTTACAGAGACGAATGCAAACCATACTAAGAGATTATAACTCCTATGTCTTTAAGAATAATGGTAATATATTTACAGAAGTAGGACGACCTGATCTAGTAGCATGTGTTCCAGTCAAGATAAACACTTTGAAGAAATTGATAGATAAACATCTTCTTTATGAAGACGATAAAGTTGGTGTCTTTCTTGCATTAGAAGTAAAGAGAAAAGATCAATTAGATGATGTAAGTGAAGCACAAACAATAGTTGGTGGTAAGATAAAATCTGCATCAGGTTTGTGGTTTCCTATGGATGAGATAAATTCATTGATAGGATTATTAGAAATACTGGAGGTAGATAAAAAAGAATGACAAATAAGATAAAGATAACATTAAAACCTCATCAAGAAAAAATGAAAGAATTCTTATTAACTCATAAACATGGATGTTTATTTTGTGAAGCAGGAACTGGTAAAACTTTTCCTACTATAGAAGCCATTAATGAAGTGGCTGGAGATGGTAATGTATTGATTGTATCTACTAAAAATGTTATTGAGAATATGTGGAAAAAAGATATAGATCAATATTATGATCTTCCTAAAAATACAACACTCATCAACTTTGAAAGATGTATTGGTTCTATGTATAAAGAATTGATTTCAAAAAGATGGAAAGTAGTAGTTATAGATGAATGTCATAAGGTTAAAGGTCATAATTCTAAAATATCAAAATTCGTTCATAAGATTTCTGCTAATGCAACATATGTATGGGGACTAACTGGAACACCTAGAGGGAATACAGATATAGATATCTTTTGTATATTTAGACACCTTCATATTGACGATTGGGGTGGAATTAGTTATACAACATTTGTAGATCAATTTTGTGAGTGTGAGAATAAATGTTTTGGAGCGAAAACTTTTAGAATTCCATTAGGTATTCGACCTAAATATAGAACTGCATGGGATAGATGTGTATTGGCAAATAGTTTTAAATATACATTAGATGATTTAAGACAAGATAATGATGATGTAAATTTGCAAGAATTTAAAGAACCTAATGTTATTAGCATTCCTTATGAAAAAACAGATTTGTATAAAAATGCTATTAATGGTATTATTAACTTACAAAAAGAACAAGAAACTATGACTAGATTATCTGCAATCTTAAAAGCACATCAAGCATGTAATGGATATATTTATTTAGATAATGGTGAAGTAGAAGAGATAGAACAAGATAATCTAAAATTAGAATACATTAAAGCACAAAAAGAACCTAAGATAATTATTGTTTATAGATTTAATCAAGATAAAGATGTATTATTAAAAGAACTAAAGAATGCTACAGATGATTATGATAAATTTAAATCAGGTAATTATAGATATATGTTACTACAATGTGGAAAGTGTGAAGGACTTAATCTACAAGAATGCACTAGAATTATATTTTATACTATGGATTATAGTTATATTAAATTCAATCAAATGTATCATAGAATATATAGAATAGGACAAAAATTATCTATTAATATAGATATCTTAATATATAAAGGTACTATTGAACAGAATATTTGGAATGCAGTTAAAGGTAAACATACTTTGTCCAAATTGTTCTTCTCGATAGAAATGTAGAAAGGAGGTTATCATGGTCGATGAATATTTAGAACAACTTAATAAATATTATCCTGACTCTTATTATGTTAAGATTAATAAATATGACCCAGAGAAATTTAAAGACAGAGATTATAATAGTAAGTATGATGATAAATCTCCTATGAATAAATGGCAAGAAGGGACATTCAAATTTGAAGATGCTAAGAAATGGGTAGAAGAAGGTGGAAGAATAGGTTGGCGACCACCTGCAGGAGTATGTGTTATTGACATAGATGGTCGTAATGAACATGAAGATGATTACAAACCTGGATTTACTAACCCTCAAAATACTGCTGAGATTATTAAGAAAATTCTTGATGAAAAAGAAATCTTATATTCTTATATGCATACATTTCATGGAACTCATTTTATATTTAGAAATGAACAACAAAATATTAAAACTGTTCAACATGTTAAATGTGCATTAAATTTAGATGTAGATAGTAGAGCAAATGAGAGTGGTTATATTATTCTTCCACCAAATGATCCTTATAGAAGTTGGGGAGCATTGAGAGAGTTTGTAGATGAAGTTCCATTCTGGTTAAAACCTGTGTCAACATTATCAAAAGATAAAAAGAATTTTGTCGGTATGGGTAATGGTGATGGTAGAAATGATTCATTGTTTAGATGGAAAGGTAGTTTGCTTGCAAGTAAAGCATTTAGTGAAAAGGAATGTGCAGAAGCATGTTCAATGATTAATCAATATATCTTTGCTACACCTATGGAAGCAAAAGAATTATCTTCTGTGGTAAGAGAAACAAAAACACAAAGTAGAGATAATTCACCTAAACCTAATAAGTTAAATCTATATGCAGAAGAATTTCTAAGTCAATATAATTTGATATCTTATGGTGATAGATTTTATAGATTTACAGGACAACATTATAAGAAACTTGAAGATATAGAAGTAGAACAATTGATTCATCAAAGCATATCTCCAGATTTAAGTTCGTCACAAAGAAAAGAGATTATGAAATTCTTGATTTTAAAGACTCAAGTATCTATAGATAAATTTGATGCAGAACCTTTTCAAATTGCTTGTGCAAATGGTTTGTTGGATATCACTGCTCCATCTTTAAGACCAGCAAGTGCTGCAGATATTAATACTATTTATATACCTTGGAATTATAATCCTGACCCACAACCTTCACCTTTGATTGATTCATTTATGAATACATTAAGTTCTACAAGAATGGGTAATGGAGATATTATTCCTAATCCTATCAAGAAACAATTCTTGTATGAAATAGCAGGTTATTGTTTATTGAAGAAAAATATCTATGCTAAGTTCTTTTTGTTTCAAGGTAAAGCAGGTAGTGGTAAATCAACATTTCAAGAGTTAATCAGAAAACTAGTTGGTTATCAAAACTGTTCAGAAGTATCCTTGTCTGACTTTGATCAACCTTATAGTTTGGCAACTCTAGAAGGTAAATTAGTTAACTTAGATGATGATGCTGCAGATAGAAAAACTCTAGAGAATACAGGTAAGTTTAAATCTACAATTGCAGGTAATGCTATTCAAGTAAGACAAATATTTACAGCACCTATTACAATTGTTCCATTTGTAACATGTATAGTTAACTGTAATAAATTACCTAGAATTAAGGATGATACTGGTGGTTTATATAGAAGAATGATAATCTTGGAGTTGTCAAATGTAATCAAAAATCCAGATCCATTATTTATGAGTAAGATAACATCTTTGGATATGGAGTATTTCTTGTTTAAATCTGTAGAAGCAATTAATCATGTTTATAAAACTGGTAAATTTAGTATTATGCATTCTGATCAAGAATTACTTGCTAAGTTTAAGTGTCGTCAATCAAGTATGAATGAGTGGATATATGAAGCAAATATTCAATTGAGAGATATTCATAATGCTCCTTGTTACAAATTATATAATGAATTTGTCGCTTGGGCGAAAGATAATAACTACCAATCTATGCCGTCTATCTTTACATTTAAAGAAGATATAGTATCTTTATACAATGTTGATGTTGCAAGTAGTGATGATGAAACTATAGGTGGTAAAAAGACTAGTATATTTAAGCGACGTGGAAATCCAACTGAAGAAGATATGAATTTTAATCCATTTATAACATAAGGAGATGTTGGAGAATGAGTAAAGAAAAAAGATATGTAGAACACACACCTGCTTGGGAATTACATAATGGTGATAGTGTTACCAAAAGCAATTATAATTTAGCAGATATTGAAACGAAATATATGCCTATACAAACTGAAGTTATTTGTGACGATAAAGATAAAACCATAGCCGATCTAGAAACAAAACTTGCAGAGTGTGAAAAATTAAAAGAGTCCTATAGACTACAAAATGAACACCACCACTTACAATTATTGCAATTTTATTCTCGCTTAGGTGTTGAAGCATTTGGAGCAGATATACACGAAAAAGCACTTGAAGCACTTATGATAATGAAAGATCAACTTGCCGAGAAAGAGAAAGAAATTGAATACCAAGAAAGTATGAAAATTTTAGCAATTGAAAACAAAAACCAAAAAGCAAAAGAAAACGAAATATTAAATATCGCATTAGATTTGGCTTGTCAAACATTATATGACATAAATTTCAAGTTATATAATACAGAAATGGACTTCAAGGAATACTTCAAACAACAAGCACTAACCCACCAACACGAAGATAAGGGAGAATAGTATGAAAATATTATTTGAGAAAGGCGAACTAAAACACATAAAAGACAAATCATATTACGACAATAATTATTATAAAATACTAAATTGTGGCGATAGTTTAACTAATTTTGAAAGTTTAGTTTTGTATCAACATTATGATGAAATGTTTAATATTATGGAATATGAACTTGGTGTATTTGAAAACAATAAATTTAACGCTTATATTAGTTGGTGCGAAAATTACGAATGTGATGACTTGAAATACATATTAGAAAAGGTGGATAAAGGAGAATAGCATGGATAATCTTGAATATTACGTATTATTACCAAACATGAACAACGAAAGAGATTATAAATTCAATGTTTTTCATAGTTCTAGATTTTTGCGTTGTTTAATGGACTTAAAAGCAAGAACAAAGAAAGACAACACTATAAATATAAAAGAAGAAGTCAAACACTTATTACAATATAGTTTTTGGGCTAAGGCAGAATGTGAAATTATGATTAAAGTTCTGTTTGGAAAAGAAGAACATAAAATTGATGTGTATGAACAAATTATGTTAAATTATGATTTATTTTATGAATATCTTATAAGAAATTGGAAGCATATTCCTGCAAAAACTTATAGGCAACAGAGGAGAATAGTATGGAAGCACAAAAATTTAGATTTCTAGATTTTGAAACATTACCGCATTGGTGGTGTTGTTCATTCGGAGATTTTGTAGGACACGAAATTCAAAACCCATTTGAAGTTGATATACCTAGATCTATTAAAGACGATTTTGTAGTAATAACTTCAGATATGCCAAATGCAAGAGCATTATTATTAGAACAATTGAATGATCCTACAGTAATTATTGCTGGCTATAATATCAAGCATTTCGACTTAATTATAGCCAATGCAATATATCAAGGTTGTACTCCTGAACAAGTATGTATGATTGCTAATATGATAGTTAACCCAGAGTTAAAGAATTTGGATGATGAACATCAAAGATTATTTAGTAGAACATTTCAAAGATATAATAAATGTATATATCAAGATCTATATGGAGATCACTATGGTAACTTTTCTTTGAAACATACAGAGATGATCTTAGGATTGTCTATTCAAGAAACAAGTGTTCCTTTTGATAAAGAAGATTTAACAGAACAAGATAAAGAAGATATTATTAAGTATAATAAACATGATGTTTATAGTACAATATTCTATTATCAAAATATTAGATACTTTGATATTGAAGTAAAAGGTTTAATAGGTGAAGTATTTAATATTGATAAGAAAACTCTTTATGCATCTTCAAATGGATCTCTTACTGCTAGAGCATTGGGTTGTAAGAAAACTAAATATGAAGATGAATTTAGAGAAGATATGCCTGTTCCTGAAAACTTAAGAGAATATGTATTTAAGTATTTACCTGATAGTATCATTGATCATATTACTTCTTGTAAAACAAAGAAAGATTTTGAAGCATATTATAATATTATTACAGTAGGTAACGGTGGTCTTCATAGTGTTTATAAAACAGAAAAAGATACAGTTCTTCATATTAAAGCAGATGAACATTATGGACTAGCAATGGTTGATGGAACTTCTATGTATCCTTCAATTATGATTCAATATGATACTATCTCTAGAAGTATTGTAAATAAACAAGGTTTCAAAGATATATTTGATACTCGTGTTAGAATTAAACATAAACCTAAAGCAGAAAGAACTCTTGCTGATAAGCAAACTGATAGAGCATATAAGAAAATACTTAATACAACATACGGAGCATCTGGTAACTCATATTTGGATGCATATGATTTGTATATTGCATCAAAAACATGTCGTATAGGTCAATTTATATTATTGGTATTAGGTTCAATGTTAACAAAGGAGGTACCTGGACTTAAAGTTATTCAATCTAATACAGATGGTATATTAATTTATTATCCTAAAAATCAAAAAGAAAAGATAGAACAATTATTACTTGATTATGAAAAGGTATGTAGAATTGGTTTTGAATGGGATGAAAAGACAGAAGTATATCAAAGAGATGTTAATAACTATGTTATTCAAAGTCCAGATGGTTCTTTACAAGCAGTAGGTGATTGGTTGTGGCATAAACCTATTAAACCTGGATATAATGCATTAATGTCATGGGGTAATCATGTTTGTGCAAAAGCAGTTCTTGCATTATTATTTGAAGGTAAAAATCCTATTGATTATATTCATGAAGATAAAAATATAGGTGACTTTATTATGCAAGCAGAAAAAGGAGTATATGCAGGTATGGTATCTTTGTATCCAGATGGACGAGAAGTACCTTTGCATAGATCTAATAGAATTATTGCAGTAAAACCTGAGTTTACAGAAGGTTCTCCTAGAAAATATAAATATATAAATGGGGTTCGTGGTAATCTTAATAGGTGTCCAAGTTGTCCGGAATCTTGTAAATATATGAATGAAGATTTCAGAGATTATGTATTTGAAAGAGATGTAGAACCTTATCTAGATTATGATTATTATATTAATGATGTAATAGATAAGTTAAATTATAAGTTCCTTAGATTAGATGGAACAAATGTATATGAGGAGGAAGTATAATGGCACATAGTCAATCATCAGTAATGTGTTACTTAGCATGTCAAAAACAATATGAATTACAATATATAGATAGATGTACACCAGAAGAGAGATTTATGCCACATTTAGAATTTGGTTCAATGGCACATAAAGTTTTAGAAGAAGCAGGTAGATTGAGAGATAATCTTGAAGCAGGAATACCAGATTATAATATTTGTATTCCATCAGAACTATCTTATCCTATGTTAAAAGATTATTTTAATATTTCATCTTGGAGTAGGTTCTTTATAAGAGTATGTAAAAGAGTTGCAGATTACGAGAGAGCACTTATTGAAAATCTTAATAAGAAAACTTCATCAGGTTTAGAAATATTTAGAGAAAAGAAATTCACTATTCCATCAGGGTATGAACAACCACATACAGGAGTTATCGATTTACTTTTGTTATCAAATGATAGACGATATGCAATAATTATAGATTATAAATTTAGTAGCAAAGTGAAAACACAAGAAGACTTTGATTATAATGTTCAGTTATATTTGTATGCA
>JABLTK010086220.1_pt1 | contig 14545 bp, 22 predicted proteins | sample 7160131 | NCBI WGS metagenome assembly JABLTK01 (sample SAMN14651221, study PRJNA627086) | human gut metagenome | isolation source: feces | host: Homo sapiens
ATTACCTTCGGAAAGCAAACGTGGGATCTTGCTCGTTCTTGATCTTGAACAGAGCATCCAGAACCATAGTTCCACAACTATACCTCAAACCACCGAAATAAAACATACTCGTTGAGATCCACAGCGTACTTCTCGTAATGGAACTTGTTATCGCGTTCATTATCAAAACGGAAAACTGAGAATATCTTGTAGTTCTTCTATTCATTACAAACGTAGAACATAACAACAGGCTTGCTTGTAGTGGCGTCAACCTTCATGTCGGGAGCAGCCGACATAAAACGCTGAGCAGCAAACTGAAGAGTAGCAGGCTTGCTGCAAATGCTCTTAGCGAACATAACCGACTTCGAAGCGAGCATGGCAAACGATAACTGTCGAAATAGTGGAGAAACTGGGACTCCGCAGGAATCAGGAAATTCTCGTGATTCTTATTAAAGCCTTCCTTTCTCTCTCAATCGAATATAAAACGAACCATTAACAACATAGCTAATTCACCCCTACCTTCCAAGACCATATCACGACTTTACTAATTCCATTATCTAATTGACTCCTTTACACAAGGATATTGATGGAGAAGAAACCGAAGGAAATCAAGTTTAAACCAGGAGAAACTCCGACTCCATTGCGGATGATGGAGGATCCAACGTTATGGCACGTAATGCCTTCTCGTAAATCAAAAAGCAAAAGGAATGATTCTATGCCTCCTCCTCCAAGGAAGGAGAAGAAAATCGTATTAGATGAAGAGGAGTACACGGAGACGCTTGGTAAAGTAATCGAACGAGACTACTTTCCTGATTTAGATAAATATCGAACCCATTTAGAGGTTGATTTGTTGAAGTGGAGTGATTGTTTAGTATTTGAAAGCTGTAGAAGCAAAGGACTTCGACCGAGCAGAGCGTTTAAAGTATCATTTACTTGTTATCCAGAAAGCTGAAACACCAGGGGCTACTCCCGCTGTAACGCCTGCATATCTTCCTGGAGCAACTCCAAGTGCAGAGAATGATGTTTATTCGAAAGCAGTTTCTGAAGAGGATGAGAATACCTGGGTTGTTCATGACGTGAATAATAAAGAAATTCGCATTCCTTCCAATATTTCTATTGGTGAATTGGCCAACATGATAACAAGCGAGGATAATGACAACTTTCAACAGAAGCAAGAACAAGAACTGAAGCGACGGCGTGAGAAATACTGGTGGGTTTATGGAGGGGAAGATCCAGAGAAACGAAAACGGTTGATGATGTACGATGAAGAACAGATAAAGATGCTTGAAGATGAGGCTGTTCGTGCATCGTGGCCTCGTCACTTTAAAAATGGACTTATGGATACACCTTCGATTGAAGATGCTTATGATACTTGTGGAGTAAAACTCTTAACAGATGTAAAAACTACTCAAAAGTTGCAAATCAATCCAAAGAATACGCGTCTACGAACTTATAAGGAAGTAGATACCACATTGATGCCTCCTCCTCCAAAGCCAATCGCCCCAACCAATGAATTAATAGCAACACCTGCTCCTGAACCTGGTGTAGATTTCACACCTCAAATGGAATGGGGAGATATTGAGGGTACGCCTATGACTCTTGGTTCTGCTGTTGTTCCTTTGGATATGCCAATGACTCCTTTACCAAAGGCTAACAAACGTGAAGCTGTTGCAGATCGATTATACAAGAATATGAAGAGAGCTCATCATACGTCGCGTATAACTACGCCCGTGGTAGGAGGGTAGGTGTGTGAAAGAGAGATCATTCCTAGGAACCCTGCAATGTCTCCGGCAGCACAACGACTCCAACAGCGAGTGAAAGGAAAGGTGTCATCGATGGATGCAATGCTACGGAAATCATACACACCAATGACAGCAACATCAGTGACAACAGGTGGAATGACTCCAGGTCTGACTCCTGGAATGAAGAAGCGGGTAGGTTTTGTATCAACACCTTCAGGAGCAAAAAGTGATAAGAAGGTTGTTCTCAAATCTTCCATTACAGATGGTCTTTTGTAATATGAAATGTTTGTAAGAAACAGAATCTCAACCACGGTAAAAGAATACACTAGGATACCAAGGTGTGCGAATACAGAAGCAGAATAGATAAACCAAGAAGCAAATAACAAAGAGCATACAATACTTTTCAATCATTCCATTCACTTCCTATCAATTATCCATATCACCATACACTTACTCCTGCGTTCTTCGTCCTTTCAATCAATCCAAGAACCAATATTGCACTGACAATGCACAAACCTCCCGTAACAATTCCTTCTGCAATTGTCTGCTGATTCTGACCTTGACGAAGGAAGATATGACAACCTGAACGATCACAATCTAGGAGGGATGGACCGTTGATAATATCATAAGCGAAACCAGTCACAGCAACAGAATACACAATCAAGGATCCAACCAGATAGATACGATAATTGCCTAGAAGAGAATACACAAACTGATTCCGGAAGAGATAGATATAGGCTACCAAAGGGAGACCAAAGACAAAAAGACACAGAATAATCACTTGCGGCCATGGGAAACGGTAAATGTTGATCTATCCATGACAAAAACTTCTTTCTTATACGGTAACGTGAATTTTCGAACGAACAAACGATGCAATACTCTCTGCTCGAACAGGAAAGTCCAAATTGTAATCGTTATCAGGATTCAACTAAACATCAACAGCATCGAGAACCCTCACTTTTTTGCCCATGATTTCGTCTTTTGGAAGATAAGTGATGATTGGAGCCGTTTGGAAGTCATGGTATTGGAAGATACGAGGACTATTGTCAATGGTGACACGGACAAACAAGACATCTCTCTCTACGGGTTCCTTCAGACTGTTAAATGCCTTTGCGACTCTTGCAAACTCCTTATTTGTGGCTCTACAGTCAACCCACTATCCAATCACTACGGACATAGTCTGCAACTGTAACGACTTCCGATAGTTGTGTAGAGAATAAAAGCATCGAAATCACGAGTCTGCTGGAGAAAGTACGTTGTATATGTGTCCTCATTTAGATTCACGATATTGTTCACCATGGATCTGGAAAGGGTCTCATACGCACTCTACACTCAAATAAACACTTTGTATCAACCTCCCTCCTAGTTGCCGCTTCACTTAGGCATAGACAGCAAAAAGCTAATATCAAAGCATAAACACCCTTCATTGTTCAGGAGATAATAGGATTCATGGATCCTGTCATCTAAATAGGGAGTATTTTTGGAAACATGGGAATACTCTGAAAATTGATAACAAACAAATTCAGTATTATACTTCAATGTTATCAGGAATACGGATGAACAGTTCCGAATCTGATATTGCGTACCCTACTTGACTCTCTGTTGACAGAATCTGGTTCTTCTGCTCATTGTTCACATATATTGTGTAAGCCTCATTGTTTATCAAACCGACATAATCTCCTTCAACAAGTTCTCCGTTCGAGTTACCCATGTATTCTTTTCCTTGCACGAGACGATATCCTGGGATCTTGTACACACCATCAACCGTCACAACTGCTTCCTTTTTATCCATCTTCGTCACAATTCCAAGAGCAGATGGATAGACTTCACCAACGTGGATACTTCCATGAGGCTCTAAGTGGCTGCCTCGAAGAGTTACCGATTCCATGACGAAGAAGCGTTCAGATGTTGCCGGTGCTAAATTGGCCCAGTAATATGCCTTTTCGACATCACCTGGTGGAGGAGCAAGAGCAATTTCGGGACCGAAATCCACGAGACCGCCTTGAGAAGTCATTTCAGCCATGGCTAATACCACTGATCCCAAGGCAGCTCGATCTTCATAATAGACTCCAAATCGAGTAGGCGAGAAGGTACGACATCGGATAAAGGAATATAAACCGCTTATTTGGCCACTACCTCCTCCTTTCTGATGATCGAGATAACCGCCCACATAGAGGTGATCAGTTTGGGGGTTATATTTGAACAGAATTGACTCGATTCCGTTATTATTGTTCTCATAGATGAAGGTTAAAACAGCGCTGGTCTCGTCCAATCTATATCTCACAGACTTGATGATTCATACCTTGCCATATCCATAAATCCAAAACTGTCCTTGGGGATCCTTTTTATTTCTCCGACAGAGATTGTCAGATTGTCATAGACAGTACCAAGACCATAATGAATTGTACTATCAGTGACCTTCGGATACTTCTCAGGGTGTAGCTGTCGATCATAGACATCCACATTCTCATCATTCCACCACGGTTCACGAGCATGTGCCACAATGAACTTATTCGACGAAAGACCCACAATGTCATGAAAGATGTAGTCTTCTGAATACTCATAGATAGGTCCCCAGACCATGTTCATGTCTTCATCACCAACTAAGCATCCAGCTACAGCGGTAATGATATTATTACGTCCATAGTACGACATAATAGCGCATGAATCATTAAGGGTCATCAGCTCAGGTTGAATTGAATCCACTGGAGTCGGAACAGAGTAGTTGCCAAAAACGACTCCGATCTCACCATTTTCAAACGTGACACGAGCAGGAATAACACGTTTGCTTCCCAGACTCAATACAATGTTTCCTTGAAGAACAATGAGATCATCAACACGATGAGCCATTCCTTGAATCATCGGAAGACTGACCTATTCTGATATTCCTCACCCATAACTACTGTTTTTTCTGCTATCAACTCATCGTTATCAGGATTGATGACCGACACTAACATCTCACTGTCATATTGTGCTACATGAATAATCTCATTGACTGCAACTGTATGCAAGTGATACATGGTCCGGTTATGGATGTCGTGAATATGACGATAAATCGTCGTTCCTGCTCCCTGCTTCAAACGACCCGACGCATCCACAGATACAACATCTCCCAACTTTACTTCCTTATTTACCATGTCAAGTGGGAAAGTGATTGTTTTGGAGGAGATATCTCTCTATACATTGTTATCTCATGATTCACTTACGCGTTTTTCCATACTACACCAAGCAACAATGATTGCTACGATAGCAACAGATAAAGCAAGTACAGTCTTCCATAGATCACTTGTAATGAAAGATTTACCACTGACCGATGACTGCTTCTCTTCTACCTTTGCTTCTTGGTCAACTAAAGTTTCTGACATAAGAAAAAGCAGATACACCAAAAAACAAATTGGTAGCGAGAAATGAGACATGATACCGCCACCTCCAGTTTCCACTTTTAGCATGTTTTAATAATAAACAACAAAAACCATCAGTAGTAAAAGAACTCTTAACGTTTGACCCACTGCTGAGGCCTTCTTGCCTTTCTGCGTCCAGGCTTCTTTCTCTCAACAATTCGAGGATCCGCTGTCAGAAGACCCGCTACTCGTCAACATCTGTCTGAAACCCTACCTTTTGAAAGTATAGGACCATAGGTATTCTGATAATGCTCCAAAGCCTTGGCTAATGCAATACGAATGGCTTCTGATTGACCTGTCGTTCCTCCTCCTGTGACTGTTGCATGAATATCATACTTCTGGAAAGTCATAGTAATCGCTAGGGGAGCCAATACTTGATCACGGTTATTTCCCATAGGGAAGTACTATTCCTAATAATTCCATTCAATCCTCACATCAATCAGAGATCTTCCATTGATATCAATCTTTCCTGTTCCTTTACGAATAAATACACGAGCTGTAGCATTCTTACGTCTATTCCTCACAATTCTCATATATCTCTACTTGCCTCCTCCATAAGCAACACGGGTTCCATCTTTCGTTATCTGAATATTCTTTGTGATAAAGCTTCCACTACTATGATTGCCACGCTTTTTAACTTCAGGTTCCGTATCTTTCACCGCTTTCAAAGGCCACATACCAGTAGTATCCAACTGTTCTTCCACTTGATTATTCTTGTTTGCATCATAGTACTCTCGCTTCGAATGAACAGACTCCTTCATCTCCTCGTCATTTTTCTCTGTTTCTTTCACTTCCTGTTGCTCCACTCTCCGCTTTAGTTTCTCATCCAAATCCTCCATCTATTCATAATACTCCCAATTTCTGGAGTACAATCCATGTCGGAATAGGATACTTCAGTGTCTCTGATTCATCTTCAGCTGATTTGATGATAGCATTGTCTTTGGTAATCTCCCGTTTCTTGTCTCGCAGGCCCTCAATTGACATATCATGATCAGGTTCCACAAACGAACCCTTGATAATCTCCTCTTGAATACGTGAAATGAACTCCTTCTTCACAACAGGTAACATGCCATGATCATCAACTATGATAAAGAGAGAACAATGAGACAACAGTATTGAGGAGGAAGAGATTTGGAAAGAGAGTTGTAGAGTTGTTTGAAGGAAGGATCCATCATGATAGTAGCGAACTATGAGTGAAGCAAAATGCGAAGGTAAACATCATAAACAAGTTGCTTTCGTTCTTTCGCCGTTTTTGCCTCCACTTGAAGAGATGAAAGAAGGTTCTCAATGAATTCCTTATCCTACCAGTAATTCGATTTGTGAGAACGAACAATATCAGGCTTGTTTTCACTGGTTTGAGAAGGAGTGGCTGAATCTGAGGACAGAGTGGTTGAGTTAGACGGAGCGTTAGACAATACTACTTCTTGCTCAGATGATACAGGTGCAGGTTCCGAAGAAGTGACTTGTTCTGGTGATGAGACTGATTCCGTTGCCGATTCATTCGAAGCCACTTACGATCAATTCAATGGAATAATCAATACCATTTTTGTCTTCAAGAGTTGTTGCTGCAAGATTGGACAAGTCTTGAGGAGGTAGAACAACTATGAATAACAAAATCAAATCCATATAGTACCATTTGTATCAGGCATATCAGTATTTCCTCCTTCTATACATTATACAGTGAAAACAAGAATCAACGTGTTTCTTCCGAGAACATCCTCCGAGATTGCATTCTCACCAATTGTGCTCCTGCGTGAGTCAATCTATTTCGTCAATACATAAACTCATATCAATACTGAGTAGAGGCGCATAAACAACGTACACCTCTTGCCACAAGAATGCGTGATAACATTGGTTTTCAAAACAAAACCGAGATTGATCAAGGCAGGAGAGATCTACGAGAAACAGCGAGTGGAAGGAGTGTTCATGATTATCAATAATGACATGTTCAGTGGTTCTTTCATCCTTTCTTAGAACTGTTTCATTATAAATTGGATGTATATTCAACAAACACAATATTTGCCTTCATCAATGATAATTTTGTCCGTCAACTACAAATCACCCAATCCTCGGAATCTCACCTTTCCATATCCCTCAAGGAACACTTTCACAAAATCAATTCCGTTCTTAACATCTTTGCTTCCCATAGTTTCGCGAATACTGTGCATGGCAAGTTGAGCAAGACCACAATCCACTGTGTAGATCCCTTCCTTTGTACTCACAATAGGTCCAATCGTAGTTCCTCCATTCATGTCTTGTCTGAGAACGAATTGCTGAACAGGGACATTGGCCTCACGACACAACTTCATGATAACAGAGGTGGAAAGAGAAGATGTTGCGTAACGTTGCTTACAATGTTCCTTGATCACCATACCTTTGTTAATCATTGGTTGGTGATTCGACTCATGCTTGTTCGCAAAGTTCGGATGGATTGCATGAGCCATATCCTAAATATTACATCCCATTCCCAATCCAACGCAAGATAGAAGCATACTCTTGCGACGAGAGATTCTCGCCATTTCCGTTGAAGGACAGATGGCTCGGAAAACATCTCCCAACATTGTACTACCAGCTCCCATCAAAGAGCGAGAACCAACCTCTTCATTATCATATAATACCATCACACTGGACATCAAATCTCCAAGCTATGATTACCGAATGTTCTCTTCTTCATCCAAGTGTTCAGCCGATAAGAATCCTTCCAGAGTGCAATAACTACAGGCAAGATTGTCAAGACCCCGCCCTGTAATCAGCTCCTTTTTCAAACCTCCAATTCGAGCAACCTAGATAAAATGATTATAACATCGCTACATTAAGATCGTAAAGGAAGAGTTCAAAATCCAAGACATTAGCAGGAGATACATGAATATGATCACAGACAAATTGGACCAAATGGGCATCATGTCGCTTGTAGATCTCTTCCTTCTCCTCCTTTTCTTCTCCTACAATGAATGTCTCTCACAAGGCCAACCAGTGAGACCAAGAATAGGTGGAAGCATCGTTTCTTTGTTGAGTTCCATAGCATCTTTACTCGAAGAGTCACGAAGATGAATGGCAAGAGAAGGGATAATGCCAACGCACTCGTCAATATTCACCAGTTTTGAGGAAATCATTCCATTCTCCTCAACCTATGTATCATCTATCCAATTCACACTTACAAATACACGTCCAGCAATTCCAAGATCGCGATCCAGCCATGATGACCAGATACCACCTCCATAAGTTTCTACACCTAGCTGACAGTATCCATTTGACTGGATTTTGGAAATGGGTTTCAAGCGCAAATAAGGAGAATCTGTATGCGCTGCAACAATCGAATAACCGTTTCCTTCTTTATAGTGTCCGCCTACTGCGATGGCAACAATAGCAGATTCATTGCGAGTGAAGAAATACTTTCCCATAGGTTCTACACTCTTTCCCCATGTAGTCTTTTCACTCACACGTCTGAATCCACTTGAAGTGAGACGCTCGCAACACTCCTTGACAACGTGAAAGTTGCTGCAACCCTTTCTCAGAAACTGTACAAATGCTTCTGCAGATTTCAAATACTCCGTTTCCATCGATTACTAAATAGAGTTCTTTCAGTAATTCGCTTGGAATGAATATTCCTAAGAGTACTCGCCTCTTGTCGTCATTTTCGGACTATGAAAGTCTTGGAAACCAATCGATATCTGTGGAATTGACATTGATGGATGATATGTAGTTTTCAGTTGTCAAAGAAATCGAAGATGCTTCTATTATTCAAAAACTTTTACAAGTACTTAGTTTGGACAAGATACGGGCATTTCTAGTTAAAGATATCCATTGTCGTTAGATTAACGTTCAAACCTTGACTGTTCACATGTGAATCAGTTGGATGTGGATACAGAATACATTGTAATCTTATTCAACAATTGGGGTGAAGCGATTGGATCTCATATGGAGCAGCAAGTAATTACTTAAATATCTAAGATGATCCCATAGCGTCAGGTGGATATTTCTGGAAATTCAGTAACCTCACGTTTCTTTGAATTGTATATCTTTTCTTTGGTTATTGTTCTAGAAGTGAAGGACACATGACGAGATGTTTTTGTGTCGATTATACTCAAGCTGAAGATTCAGGTTCCCATTTACCTACCACTGTAGCCATAAACCTTGGATCAAACTGTCAGTTCATTTATTCGTTGTCATCTAGATCTTATCTACTCATCGTCTGTCTCTCGGCCTGACTATATCAGAGCTCTTGCTTTCAGTGCCACCAATACCCCTTCATCAACTCCAGTAAAGCAACCTAAAGCAACTACGATCTCGGTTCGGAAGAATGATAAATACAGCGACCAACCACTTAAAACTCTTGCATTGATTCGATCGGATGATCGAACAATTAATCTCAGTGGTATCATTGTGAAAGCAATGAACATTCAACAGTGTGGAAGTGGGGATTACAAACGGAATATCTTCATTGTTGACGAGTCTTCGACGGTTCCCTTTCTGATTTCTGTATTTTTCAGAGATCGTTGTTCAGGAGATGTCTTTTCTGTAACGTTTATTCATTCTCTTGATCTCTAAGGTACTGGGATCCCCTGTTTTCTTCTCAACGTTAAAGATCTCTTCATACAAGGGTGGTTGTACAGGCGTTGCTTCTTCATCATATACAGGAGTCACTGTATTCAATATTGTCCAGAATAAGGTAGATTTGTGATTCTCCTTTCAGGTTCAGTTCGAATCGATTCATGATTCTATTGATGCTAATTCCACAGTAAATCGTTGTAATGAACTGTCAGCTTGGTTTATGAATGTATGATTCATGAACTGTCTATTATTTAGCTTCCTAGCGACGTTCTGAGTCAACTCACAAAACAACAGTATAGCAGATTACTGGCTTCGGTATCAGAAGAGTTGGCATGGATCATGAGTTTCACTCTAGAGATGTGTTTGATGCAGTTGTAAAAGTTGTTGATATCGAGCCTATTAATCAAGAATATGTAACATTTGAACGATTCTAATGAATCACTAGGTTGCCTCCATAACCTGTTTTGATTCTTCTCTCGTCTATTTATCACCAATTCCAACGAATCATACTACGGTTATTCGTATTGATTCACAGATTCGATGTGATCCTGTTCGTTTAGTGTTTTCTCTTCATTTCTAGTATTTCTCTCAATCATCAAAATTACATTACTTTAAATTTTTCGATTTGGTATATCGAAGGGGAATGATCCTATACACAGATCGATCTTCCTTTTTAGTGATTCCTCCTGATCTTAGCATTGCTCAAGATTTGGAAAAGATGTGGAAACTTGCTTTGATAATGCCCCTAACGACAGAACCTATCTGTCGATTCCCTCCTAATGCTACCGCTAAACCTAACTTGTTGTGTAATATCGATCATCCAGGTACCTATGCTATACGATGCAGCGTTCTTCATGTTGAACAGTTGAATGAAATGAGTTTAGTATTGCGAGTGACAGATGGCACAGCAGAATGTTTGGTAGAAGTGAGTCAAGAGTGTTTAGGTCTTTTCCAAATGTCTTCTCTGAATCAACTTGTAGGTGTTGGAATAGAGAATAATAAGTAGGCTGAGATTATACCTCTACATCGGTACTGTATGGAATTGATCATAACATTTGATAATATGGATAGTAATATTGGACGAGTTGAATATTCCTATTATGTTTGTTCAAAAAACAAAATTTAGACACACTTCTGATGAATGATTCCTACACCACTTTCATCATACTCACTCTTTGTTACCCACATCTGCTTGAAAGAAGAAAGAGTTGTCAACAAAGCACCTCCAATCCATACCATGTACTTACGTTCAGGGGAAGCCAAAACCTTCACCTTCACATCCGCAGGGACAAGAGACAACAGTTCCTTCTGGAGACGTTCACCAATTCCAGGATACATGGTCGACCCTCCAGAGAGAATGATATTATTGTAGAGAGATCTACGAATATCCACATCACACTTCTGAACAGTAGCATAAGTGGTTTCATGAACACCTCCATTTCGTAGCTCACGACCGGCCATTGTAGGATTAAACAGTACTTCAGGTACTCTGAAACGCTCATTCCCAATAGTGATAATATTGCCATCAGGAAGCTCATAATCTCGTTCAATAGTCGAACCCTCATTGGCAATCTTCATCTCCTTATCAAAGTCATAAGCCACATAACAAAGTTTCTCCTTAATATCACGAACAATCTCACGTTCAGCACTGGATGTGAAAGTATATCCACGCTCGGTAAGGATTGTCTGCATGTATTCGGTAAGGTCACGTCCAGCAAGATCCATTCTTAGAATAGCATGAGGAATCGAATATCCTTCGTAGATTGGTACTGTGTGAGTGACACCATCTCCAGAATCTACCACCAGACCCGTTGAACGACCGGCAGCATACAGAGACAAAACAGCCTGAATTTGGATGTACATTGCCGGAATATTAAACGTTTCAAACATGATCTGAGTCATACGTTCACGATTAGCCTTCGGGTTCAGGGGAGCTTCGGTTAACAAAACAGGGTGCTCTTCAGGCTGAGCACGAAGCTCATTGTAAAAGGTATGGTGCCAAATCTTCTCCATATCATCCCAATTAGTGACAATTCCGTGTTCAATAGGATACTTCAGATTCAAAATACCCCTCTTAGACTCCGCTTCCTCACCAACAAAACAGTCCTTGTTCTCCATTCCTACCATGTACATAGGAACCTTGGGACGACCGACAATAGATGGAAAAACAGCACGAGGAGCGTCATCTCCTGAGAATCCAGCCTTACACATACCCGAACCGTTATCAATGATAATTGCTAGATATTAGATTCCTCTTATGGAAATTTCAATACAATCTTCAGACATCTTTAGAGAACGATTTTCAATTCTTTTCTACAAGGTTTTTGTCACACTCCCTTCAAGAGAAATGATCAAACCCCGAGCACCCACTAGCAAGACGATTCTTTGTGTCATGGATTTTTAGGAGGATGCCACTTTCCTGTCTATGATAATTAGAGGAAGATACGATAGATCAATGATTACCACTCAGTGTCCATTATTCGAATTACTGTGATCAGTTATTTACATCCTACTTATATTTCTCTGGATCTAGATATGGATGTAGTAGTGATTCTTTTCGTCAGATTAATCTTATTATCCATCTAGCATTTCTTATACATAGTACATCAAGTTTCGTTGAACTCAACAATTCAGTTAATTGTTATGTATCCAGGTGTCAAGCCACCTCCAGAGGTAGATACAAATACCCTAGAATCTGCATTTACAGAATGTTCAAATGTTCTTTACATTGAGAACTATACATGTTCAACAAAGTTGGACTACGCCAATGAGCGGAGAAGTAAGAGTTTATCAGATGGATATTTATTCTAGTTCTTGAGGAGAAGAAGTCAAAGAAGAAGGGTTGGAATAGGACTGGTTGGATCCTCGATTTTGTTTTAATTTGTAGTCATTCCAGATAGTAACAACATTCCAATGTCAAATTGGTGTGCTCTTTTGAGTTATCGGGTAAAGACAAACATTTTGGATACGTTGGCTGCAGAACAGCAAGGAAATCTGGATTTTAGGCAGAAGGCAAGACAAATTGTGGATGTATGTAAGCAATCCTCAATTGTAAGGTTCGTTGCATGTCTTGATATGAAGAGATCGATTACCCAAAATACAGAAAAGGCCACTGCGATTGTAAAGGAGGTTTTAGCGTTCCGAAAGAAGACGAAGGATTGTTATGCTAAGAAACAACCCACTCCACTTTCTTTCTGGGATTCTACTTTCAAGACTGTCTTTCCGGTCATGAATGAAACCGGGCCTTCTAGTATCATGCTCCATGAACAGATTAGTGGTTTTATTGATCAAGGCATTCAAAAATTCGATGCTGAATTACTGAAAGGAATTGTTCCTGAGAAATTTTATGACGGAATTCAGTTCTACTTGAATTACATTCTTCGTGTAATCCACATTCAGATTCCAGATGAAGATATCATGAAAGGAACACGTTGTCAGGCGAATCAAATTGATGCATTATCTGAATATTCTATTGGTAATATAATGAGTGTGATGAAACTGGTATTCTTCATGCTTTACAATCCTACGACTGGAGTAATGATTGAAGATAAGGAGCATTGTCGGAATGAGTCAATAGAATGAGGTGTAGTGGAATCATATATGCTGAGTGATGTTCAAAGCTTCACAAGCATCTTGTATGGACGAATCTGTGCTCAATTTGTGACACTTCAGGATCCTGTTTTCGTTCAGTTACTCCAATCGACGATTACAAATGCTGTGTTTGTACATACTTCTCCATTGATTCAGGATGTGGTGCGTCGTCGTTGTGAAGAGAAGAACAAGGCCTTTATTGCGGCATTCCAAGCTTATCTGAAAGTGAATCCTGAAGGCATTTCAGTACTTGATGTTCTTACAGATGAGTCGGATCCCAAAACGCAAGAATTCGTTACAAGCATTGATACGACACTGGAAATTGCCTCTCCAATGTACAAGATCCGTGGTTATCAAGCACTGATGATGGTAAGCGTGAATGAAACTAATTATTGGTAGAATATGTTTCATTACGTGTATCAGCAGTTACAGAAGGAGGGGATCACAATGGAAACACCAGAAATAATGGACAATATTAATACTTTTATCCTTCTCGTGAGTGAGTCAACAAGAATTGATGACTAGTTGAATTATGAGTACTTCTATCCTGACCTTCAGTTCTTATTACTCTTCAGAGATTGTACTCAGCTTCTTCCTGTAAATGGTAATAGTAATAAGGATTTTCAATGTAGATACTGCTCTCTCGTATCTCTATGCAGCGTTCAACAAGGTGTGTTCAATTATTGGATTCTCCGTGTTGAATATTTGTTAGAGAAACAACAATTCAAAACTATGGAATCGCCATATAACAACTATATTTTCACTTTGATATCACATTATTGATCTGAGAGGATAAAAGCACGCACAAAAGAGAGTATTTGAAATCTATCATTCACAAATCTGTTCAAAATCTACATAATAGATACGAACACCTGTGTGTAATCGATCTCATTGAATTTCAGGTCAGCAAAGCAAGTGAAGAGAAAGGCAGAACCCAACCATGAAGCAAATTTGTTCTGCGGATCATATCTATCTCATTCAAATACATTCCATACAATTGAAATCACATTCATAAACAATGATAGAATAGCAGGATAATCAGGTGGAAGCATGTCAGGATAAATACGCGGATATGGATACTCATCATAATAAGACTCTCGTTTGACATCAACATCCTTGGGAGATGGTTGAACTTTACAGGCAACTAAGGAGATCCACTCGTCAGCGTTTCGATGCCTATCTCTCCGCTGCATTCGAGAAAATGACTTGATTTGATCCACGACGGAATGGGAATCAGCCAATTTCAGTATTCCACCGTGTTCATCTATTCTTTTCAAATAC
>JABLTK010073990.1_pt1 | contig 14536 bp, 1 predicted proteins | sample 7160131 | NCBI WGS metagenome assembly JABLTK01 (sample SAMN14651221, study PRJNA627086) | human gut metagenome | isolation source: feces | host: Homo sapiens
ATTCACTTGAATATTTTGACATAAAAAATGAACCCTCCTTATTAAACAAATTTTGTCTAACAATTTGGGTTCACTTCATTTTTTAGGTCGTTCTCTTTATATTATCTTGCTCTTAAAGTCATTCTAAATGTATTCTTTATTGCACTTCCTGTCCAGTTTAAGATGCTTCCGTAGCTTGCAACTCCTGTTATATTTCCACCTAGGTATGTTGTATATGTACTAGTATCTTTTTGTTTTACAGTTGCCTTTACTTTTTCTGGGTCTCCGTATTGATTCATCTTTAATGTTCCACCAGAATTTGTTGCAGCACTTAAGTATCCTATTGTTGTCAATTGTTCTTGTTCGCTTACACGTGCTGCCAAAGATGTTCCAGATATTCCATAGTATGGTTCAATAGAACCATTTATTCCTTTTGTCTTAGATAACATTTGTCTTACAAGTGTTTCTGCTTCCTTGATACTAAATGTATCACCATAAATTTCATTGAACTTCTTCAATCCTTCTGCAACCCTGATGTACATTACTTTTGTATCTATGTCTTCATTTACTTCGACTTCTGTCTCTAATCCAGCCTTATTTTCGAATATGAATTTAGTGCCCTTTTCAAAGCTACTTAACCTTACAGTTACATTCTTCTTATAGTTTGTTGTGCTGAATGACATGCCGTCACATTCAGTTCCTTTTACTATATTTATCTTGTCTCCATTTGGCTTTTCTACTCTAACTATTCTCATTAGTTGGTTTCCTTCAAATTCGATTCTAGCTCTAGAATATTCGGTTGCCCCATATTTCGTGTAAACTACTATAACTCTTGATTCATCTATAGTTGTTATATTAATTTTTTCTGTTACTGTATTTTCAAGATCGTCAACAACAGTCCATACATATGTTCCGTTCGATGTTGCGATGTAATCCATTGTAATTGTCAACTCATTGTTTGTTTTTACCACTTTGTCTTTCCACTCGCTCTTATCGAATTCAGAAGCATTTACCTTGATACTCTCTATTTCTCTAGTTGACTTTATAATACCTGTTATCTTGACTTTCGTTGCAGATATTTGTTCTGTTTCAAATCTTATAGTTGGCTTTCTGTTTATTAACATATTAACATTTACTCTTGCTGTTTCACTTGTTGTAGTATTACCTATAATATCTGAAACAATAACTCTAAAGTAATGTGCTCCTTCTTTTATAGCCTTGTAAATTACTTCAGATAATTCTGCTGAAGTTTCATCTGTTTTGAATGTTTCCCAAGTCTTGCCGTCTCTGCTAAATTGCCATTCGTAGCTCTTGATTCCACTTTCGTCTCTTGCTGTTACTGATAGCTCGGCTTCGTCGCCGAAGATTCTTCCGTAACTATCTGCAGATGTTTTTATTATTCCAACTTCTGGTCCTTCATTATCTGCTTTTATATTTAAGTTTATAGAAGTTGCTTCATTATATCTTAACGCTCTATCATATACTGATTTTTCACCGATTTTTAAATATATACCTCCATTTTCAGTTATACCTTCTAATGTCAATGTATATTTATAGCCTCCATACTCTAATCCAGAGTTAGAAGCATCTGCTGTTAAAACTTTCTTTATGTCTGTAAGTTCTGTTTGAATTCCCTTATGCATTACAATTACTTTAATGTCTTCGATTGTAAATTCATTATCGTTTATTCCTGAAAATAGATCTTCAACTGTTAATTTTACTGTTATCTTTGAGTCTTTATTTATTACACCATTAACACTATTAGTTGTTTCTATTTCAGTAGCTCTAATGCTTGGATTTGTCTTATCTAGTTTTAACTTGTACTGACCAATTAATGACATTACTGCACCGGTTCCTTTATTATATGCTCTTGCATAAATTGTTGTTTCTCTTGTTTCTTTTGATATTCTAAATGTGCCGTTGTATGCAAACCAGTCATCTCCGTTGAAACTATATTCATATGTAACTTCAACTCCTGTAATAACATCAGATTGAATTGTTACCTCTACATCTCCACTTGCCCAAGTACCACTTTCTATAACGTTTCCATTTTGTTTAACTATAATGTCTGGTGGTAATAATTCTTTGATTTCCCAAGTTGTTGTTAAATTCAATCCCCCATCAACTGTGTAATTGTCATTTGATACTGCTACAACTCTTGCAGTATAAGTTCCTTTTTCTGTTGCCTTGTTTCCTTCGTATTCTGTTATTGTTACAACATCTCCATGTACTACATTTCTTATCGTACCCGTTATAGTCTTTTCAGTACCATCATAAATGAATGTTGTTACTCCCCATCTTACCTCGATAGGACGTGGCTTAACTGTTACGTTTATTGTTGCTGTTACAGAACTATATTGACTTGTTTCTTCTGTTGTTAATGTTATTGTTGCAGTTCCAACTTTTCTTGGTGTTATATTTATTGTTGTATTTGACACATCCGCATTTGCTACATTAGCATCAGAGGTTGTTGCAGTTATTCTACCATTTCCAGTGTGTGTATACGGAATATTTCTTGTATTATCACCATAGATAAACTTAATGTCTTTTTCGCTAACACTTATTTCCGGTACTGCTCTTGATACTTTAATTACAAATGTCTTTGTTCCTGCTGCATAGTTTTCTGATTCTGGCACATTTATTGTTACAATAGATTCGCCAAATCCAACTGGTATTATTGTTATAGTTCCTTTGTTGTTGCCATCTTCGTATTTTATTGTTGCTACATTATCGTTGCCATTTAATACACTTGCAGTAACATCTTCGCCATTGTATCTAAATTCAACACTGCCCTCTGTTCCATACACTAAGGATATTTCGTCTTGAACATCTATAATTCTTTCTGCCTTTTTAATTACCCAATCATGAGTGATATTTTCTCCGCTTACTACTGTATAGTTATGATTATTAGTTCCTGTTGCCTCTGCTGTATAATTACCAGCTAATATTGCTTTGTTTCCTGTGTATGTTAATTCTAAAGTATCATTTCCAACAAGATTTTTAACTGTTGCAAATACTTCTTTTTCTCTTCCATCATATACAAATTCATTTGCATTCCACTCCAAAATAACTGGCAATGGTTTTACTGTTACGTTTATTGTCTTCGTAGTTTCAGTATATTGTGATGTCGGTGCTGATGTCACACTAACAGTAGCTTTACCTTCTCCAACTGGTGTTATTATTATTTCATTTCCAGTTACAATTGCTGTTATAACATCTGAATCTGAAACTGCAACTGTAATTCTTCCGTTACCATTGTATGTATATCTTGTTGTAAACGATGCATCTCCATATGTTAAAGTAATATCTGTATCTTCAATTTCTAATGTTGGTTCACTTGCATTTACTGTAATTTTACATATAGCTGTTGCTTCTGCATAATTTTCTGTTTCAGGTACTGTTACAACAACATTGCACTTGCCAGCTCCTTCTGGAGTTACGGTAATTCTTCCTCCATTTTGTCCCGCATCATGTTTGATTGTTGCAACGCTCGTTGCTGTTGATTCAGCCGTTGCTACTGTGTTTTCACCTGTAAATGTATACTCAATTTCTCCATTTGCTCCATAATCCAATATTAACTCTTCTGTTATCTGAATTTCACGTGGTGCTTTCTTAATCTCCCAATTGTATCTGATGTTCATTCCATCAACTACTGTATAGTTTGGATTATCCACTGCTGTTACTTCTGCCGTGTATCTTCCAGCTTTTGTTTTTGCATTATCTTTATATGTTAATGTTATTTCATCATTTTGGACCAAGTTAGTAACAGTTGCTGTTACTTGTTTTTCTGTTCCATCATATACGAAATCGCCACTGCTCCATTTTAAAATGATTGGTCTTGGTTTTACTGTTACATTTATATCTTTGCTTCCTGCCTTATATTGAGGAGTTTCCGATGCTTTTATTGTGATTGTTGTTGTACCAACATTTACTGGTGTTACAACAATTCTGTTGTCTATCATTTTAACAGTCGCAACATTTTCATTATTTGAAACAACTGTTACAGTTCCATTTCCATCATAGTTATATGTTGTCTCTGAAGAATTATCTCCATATACGAATACAAATTCTGAAGGTTCATTTACTGTAATAGTTGGTTCTTTTGGAACAACTGTTAATTTAGCTTTTAGTTCTGTTATTGTTCCATCATAATCCTTTAATCTAACTATTACATTTGTTTCACCTGATGCTTTACCTATAATTACTCCTGTTGCCTCATCTATGCTTGCCAAATCTGTATTTTCTATTGAATAGCTTATTTCTTTTGGTTCTCCATCATATGTTAATGTTGGTCTTATTGTTCCAAATACTTCAACAACCAAATTATCTAGTAATTGTGCATTGCTTACCTTGTCTACAATATTTGATATTTCTATTGTGCTATTCGCTGTTACATCTGAAATATTTCCAGCTCCATCTCTAACAAATACATAGTATGTTCCATTATCAAACACCTCGTATTGGAATGTTGTTCCTGTAAAGTTGCTCCATGTTACATTATCCGTTGAAGTTGTTGTTCCAACATAATATTCTGTAACTCCACTTTCACCAACATCAGTGATTTCTGATACAGTTATAATTTTAGAGTTTGCCTTTCCTAGCGGTGCCTCAACTTTTCCTATAACTGGTTTTGTCTTATCTATTTTTATTGTGTATGGTCCACTTTCATTTGTTACAGCTTTACCTTTTACGTTTACGCCAACAAAATATATTACGTGATTAAAGTTTTTGTTAAAGTTAATTGTTGCTGTGTTATTTTCAAACAATGTGCCATCATAACTTCTTAAAGTCTTTTCGCCTTCAATTCTATAATATACTGATGTTACTGTTGTTGCTTCTGCAGGCACCTTTATTGTCGCTATTACATCATTATTTGTCCATTCGCTATCATATGGTGCATCGTTTTCTTTTAAAGTAACATCAAGGCTTACCGTCTTAACTTCAAATTCAACAGTGTTAGATGTTGCACCATTGTAGTTTCCTGTTTCTGCAACTTTTGCAAACATCTTGTATCTTCCTGGTGCTATTGATGTAGATGATGTTACAGTGTCCCAATTTATAGCTTTTGAAGAATCATCTCCACTATAAATAAAGTACGTTACATTGCCATTTCCAAGATTTCCTGTTATGTTTGGCTCTGACTTTTCTCCACCATATATGTAATCATCCATTGTTATCATTGGTGTTATATTTGCTTTTTCAATTTTCCAAATATGAGATACGTTTTCTGCACCAACTAATGTATAGTTGTCGTTATCCAATTTCTTTGCGATTGCTGTGTATGTGCCCGCGTTGATTTTTTTGTTTTCGTCATATTCTATAACATTTACCGTATCGCCTGCTACTGCGTTTGTTACCGATGCCTTAACTTCTTTTTCTGAACCGTCATAAGTAAATGTATCTTTATCCCAAACCAAAGTAACTACTCTTTGTCTTACTGTTACATTTATTACAACACTTGATGCCTCGTATTGGTCTGTTTCAGCAGCATTTATTGTTATTGTTGTATTGCCTGCATTTAATGGTTTAATTGTTATAGTTTTATTTGCATTTACAGTAGCTGTAACAACATTTTCATTAGCTATTGTTACTGTCACTGTACCATTTCCATTGTATACATATGATATATCTTTGCTTGCATCACCATATGTGAATACTATATTTTTATCTTGCTCTGAAATGTTTATTTTCTCTGTTGAATTTTTCTTTATTGTAACCAAACATTCTCCAGATGTTGAATTATAATTTTCTGTTTCAGGTATTACAATTGTTACTATTGTAGTTCCTTGTGCAACTGGTGTAACTGTTACACTTCCTGAATTGTTGCCATCTTGATTTGTTACTGTCGCAACAGAAGTTTTTTCTGAAGTTACTTCAGCAATTGTATCCTCACCTGTATACGTGTAATCGATCTTTCCTGTAGTACCATACTCTAATACTAAATCATGTATCATCGTTAATGTTCTATTAGACTTATTGATTACCCATGCCTTTGTTATATTTTCACCATCCACTAATGTATAGTTTTCGTTGTCTAATGTTAACGCTTCTGCTTCATAATTTCCAGCATTTGTTTTTGCATTATTATTGTATGAAGTAATATTTACGCTATCATTTCCGACTTTATTATCTACAGTTGCTGTTATAGTTTTTACTGTTCCGTCATATGTGAATGTATCATTACTCCAAGAAAGTTTTACAGGTCTCTTCTTAACAGTAACTTTTATTGTTGCCTCGCCTGCCGCATATTGTGTTGTTTCTGAAGATGTTAATGTTATAGTTGCCTCGCCTGCATTTTGAGGTATTATTGTAATTGTTTTTCCTGCTTTGTCTAGTGTGACTTTTGCAACATTTTCATCTGACGACTTAATAGTCAATTGTCCATTACCTTTATATTCATATGATGTTTGTACTTCGTCATCGCCATATGTTAAAGTAATTTCCGGATTGTTTATAACAAGTCCTGCTTCACTTAATCCAACTGTAACTTCGCACTCTTTTGTTATTGCGTTATAATTTTCAGACTCCGGCACCGTAACAGTTAAAATCGTTACTCCTGCTGCTAATGGTTCTATTGTGATTTCTCCACTATTTGTTCCATCTAAGTAATCCTTTATTGACATATACACATTCTTATCTAATGTTACTGTCGCTGTCACATCTTCTCCTGTATATGTAAAGTTTAATTTGTAATCTGAACCAAAGATTATATTCACTTTATCTTGCATTACTATTTCTCTGTCAGCCTTATTGATTACCCAATTATGAGTTGTATTTGTTGCATTTTGTAATGTATAGTTTTTATTATTTAAACTTAAAGCTTCTGCGATATAGTTTCCTGCGTTTGTTTTCTTATTATTGTTATATGCATTTACAGAAACATCATCATTTCCTACTTTGTTTGTAACTGTTGCTGTTATTGTTTTTTCTGTTCCATCATATGTGAATGTATCATTGCTCCATTCTAGTTCTACAACTCTTGGTTTTACTGTCATTGTAAGCTTTGTTTCTGTTTCTGTAAATTGATCAGTTTCCGAAGCCTTTATTGTAATAGTTGTTGTGCCTACTCCTTCTGGTTTTACAATAATTTCGTCTCCACTTACTCTAACGGAAATTATATCTCCGCTATCTGTCTCTGTTGTAATTGTACCATTTCCATCATATTCAAATGGAATTCTTACTGGATCATCTCCATATGTTATTTCTGATGGATAGTTTGGAACAGTTATTTTTGCATCACTATTTCTCTCGACTATCACTTTTACATTCTTAGTTGCATATTTATAGTTATCTGATTCTGGTACTTCTATTACAATATTACATTCTCCTTTTGCTACTGGTGAAACTGTTATTGTTCCATTTCTAACACCATCAACAAAATTCTTAATTACTGCAATATTAGTTTTATCACTTCTAACGCTAGCCGTTACATCTTCTCCTGTGTATTCGAATGTTATATTTCCATTTGTACCATAAACTAAAGTTATTTCTTCAGGATTTAATGTTATCACCCTGTCGGCTTTATTAATCTTCCAATTATGACTTAAGTTTGTTGCATTTTCTATTGTATAGTTATTATTTTTTACACCTGTAATTGTTGCTATATAATTTCCTGCTAAAGTCTCTGTATTACCAGTATAAATTAATCCAACATCATCGCCATTTACAATATTATCTATTGTTGCTGTTATTGTCTTTGCTGTTCCGTCATAAGTGAATTCATCTTGTCCCCAAGTAACAACAATCATTCTCTGTGTTACTTGTACTTCTACTTCCCTGCTTACTGAATTATATTTGCTTGTCTCTGCTGCTGTAACTGTAACTTTGGCTGTTCCAACATTCTTAGGAGTCATCTTTATCTTCTTAGTAGCCTCATCTACTAAAACTTCTACTACATCACCATTACTTGATACAGCTGTTACTGCACCATTTCCATTGTATGTATAAGAAATGTCTTTTGCTAGGTCACCATATATAAAGTCAACTCTTGACTGAATATTCATATCTGCTGTTGCTCTTTCTACGTTTACAGTTATACTAATTTCTGTTGTTGTTCCATCGTAATCTTTGAAGGTAACTTTCATATTTGTTGTTCCGAAATTTTCACCAGTAACAACACCAGTCGTTTTATTCACTGTTGCAATATTTGTGTCTTCTATTTCATATATTATTTCTTTTGCTTCACCAGAATATGAAATATTAGCCTTAGCTGTTTCAAATACTTTTACTGTAATTGAATCATCATGAGTTATATTTGAAATTTTATCTACTATTTCTGCAATTTCAATTTGACTGTTTGCTGTTATATCTGAGATATTTCCTGCATTATCTATTACATAGAAATAATATCTCTTATTTTCAGTAGCTTCATATGTGAAACTATTTCCTGTAAATTCTGTCCATGTAGCTCCTGTTGTACTTTGTGTATCGCTTACATAATATCCATACAATCCACTTCCGCCATAATCAACTATATTTCTAGCTGTAATCGTCTTTGTATTACCTTTTCCTGTTGGAGTAACTACTTCACCAATCACTGGTTTTTCTTTATCGATTTTTATCTCGCAACCAACACTTTCACCAGTTATTGCTCTACCATTTACATCTACGCCAACAAAATATACTTTCTTGTTTATATTATCTTCAAAGTCGATTTTTACTGTGTTTCCGTTTTTAGTCATCTTGTTTGGTATATTGTATGTTGTTTCGCCTTCATATCTGTAGTATACCGCTTCTAAATTCTTAACATCAGCAGATACTTCAATTGTTGCTGTTACTGTATTGTTTGTCCAGTTTCCGCCATATGCTTCATTGCCTTCTGTTAATGTTACGTCAATACCTGCAACTACTATATTAAACTCTACAGTATTTGTTGTTGCTCCATTGTAATTTGAAGATTCTGCAACTTCTGCAACCATATAGTACTTACCAGCTGGTAAGTATGTTGAACTTGTTACCTCGTTCCAATTTTTCTTATCTGCTACATCTCCTGAATAGTAATAGTAAGTTACATTTCCATTTCCAAGGTTACCTTCAACTCTTGGTGTTGGCTTTTCGCCAGCATAAATATAATCTGTCATTACTAATGTTGGGGTTATATCTGCTTTATTGATCGTCCATTCTTTGCTTATGTTTTGACCATTTATAACTGTATAATTATCATTGCTTACACCTGTTGCTTTTGCTGTATATGTTCCAGCATTAGTCTTTTTGTTATCCACATATGCATTAATTTCGACAACATCATTTCCAACTTTATTTGTTATTGTTGCTATTATCTCTTTCTCGTTACCGTCATAAACAAATGTATCATTGCTCCATTCCAAAATTACTGCTCTCTTATTTACTGTAACTGTAATTTGAACTTCTGATGCATCATATTGCTCTGTCTTTTCAGCACTTATTGTTATTACTGCACTACCAGCATTTACTGGTGTTATTGTTATTCTCTTGTCTGTTTCATTTATTGTAACTTTCGCAACATCCTCGTTATTAGATGCTCCTGTAACTTTTCCATTGCCGGCATATTTGTATCCAATATCACTTGCATTATCGCCATATGTAAATACTATGTTTTCAACATCTGGAACGATACTTCCTGTTGCCAAAGATACGTTTACGTCGCACTTAGCTGTTTTTGATTTATAATTTTCTGATTCTGGAATTGTTAAAGTTATTGTTGCTGTGCCAGCTGAAACTCCAGTAGCTTCTATCGTTCCTTTATTTTCGCCATCTTGCAAAGTCACATTTAATACGTTTGTATTGCTGCTTACAACTTCTGCTGTAACATCGTCGCCTGTATAAGTAAATTCTATATTTTCAGGTGTACCAAATATCAAGTTTATATTTGATATTAAATTAATTTCTCTTTCTGCTTTTTCAATAACCCAATTATGTGTTTTTTCTGTCATTCCATCTATTGTATAATTTGGATTATCTAGCGAAGTTATTTCTGCAATATAATTTCCGGCATCAGTCTTTTTGTTATTTGCATAAGTTATATTTACAGTATCATTTCCTACTATATTATTTATTATTGCTATTACTTCTTTTTCTGTTCCATCATATACAAATGAATCTCCACTCCATGTAACTTTAATTACTCTCTTTGTAACTGTAACATTTATAATGATTTCTTTAGCTAGATATTGTTTTGTCTTCTCAGATTTTAATACTAATGTTGTTTCACCATATCCAACAGCATCTACAGTTATTTTATTATCTGCCAATGTTGCTTTTGCTACATTTTCATCTTGTGAAGTTATGCTCAATTTTCCATTTCCGTTATATGACGTTATATTAATTACTTTTGAAGTATCACCATAATTGAAGTTCAATGTGTTTCTATCTATGATTAATGTTGGCTCTATCGCATTTACTTTTACTGTTATTGTCTTCTCATATTTAGTTCCATCGAAATCTTCAATTGTAACTTTAGCTGTTGTTGTGCCTTCTGCAACACCTGTTATAGCTCCTGTTGTAGCATCTATCGTTGCTATCGTGTTATCTAAAATTTCAAATGTTACATTCTTTGGAGTTCCATCATATTTCAAACTTGGTGTCTTTGTTTCAAACACATTCAATTCCAAAGTGTCTGAATTGCCATTAAATTCGATATTCGTTACTTTATCTTGTATATCTACAATATTTGTTGAATATGCCTCTGAAATATTTCCTGCATTATCTATTACCCAAATATGATAAGTATTATTTTCTGTAACTGTAAATTCAAAGCTTGAAGAATTTAAATGTGTCCAAGTTGCATCAGTTAAATCAGCAACTGTATTTATATAATATCCTTTTAATCCACTTCCACCTTCATCTGTTATGTTTGAAACTGTTATTGTCTTAGAGTTTGCTTTTCCTGTCGGAACATTTACATTGCCAATTATAGGCTTAATCTTATCAATATTTTCTATTTTGTGTTCAACTGGATCACTATGTCCTACTCCATCTGAATATCTAGCATATAATATTCCATTTGCACTAAATATTACATCAGTTGTCTCTCCTGTTACGGTCGTCCAATTTTCTTTATCTGTTGAATACTGATGAATATATGTTGTATCACCACTCCAATTAATTGTTGCTGTTACATCTTGATTTGTCCATTCTGTTGGAGTATGTGTAATAGTAATTGCTGACGCATCAATCTTTAAAGTTCTAGTAAACGCACTCTTTGAAGTAACTGTATTATTCGCAACATCTGTAACAACAGTTCTAACTTCATACTCTGTATCAGAAGACAAATTCTTTATTACATCACTTAAATCTGTGGTTGTGTTCCATGTGTTGAAATCGCCGTCGCCACTTAATCTGTATTCATATTTTATGCTCGCTATCGGTACAGCACAAACTTGGTTTGTTGTCACACCGATTTCATGAACACCAGGAACCAATGTAGGTGCAGTATCTGTTGTAGTTGCATCATTCATAACAGTAATTCCAGTTGCAATATCTTTCTCTTCATTTTGATTCAATGCACAATCAGTAATGACTCCAGCTGGAACCATTATTGTAAGAGGACCATTTCCAGTAACATTAGTAACTGTTAATGTAAATCTCTCTCCACTTGTTATATCTTCTTTTGTCAATGTTCTAACAACGCCATCAATAACATTACCATCAACTTTTATTACAAAGCTATCTTTTGTTAGAGTTGTTGTAGCTGAATTGTAATTTGTATCAAAAGACTCAAATGTAAATGTTACCTGTTGACTCTCACCTAAGTAATCTAGTTCCGGATTCTTAGATTTTAAATCTATTGTAGGTTTAACTGTATCAATCATTACATCGCCGAACAATGGATCATACTCTGTTCTACCTATTGTATAAACATATTCGCTCTCATCACCATTTTCAGCAACAGCTTTTATTCTATATTCAAAAGACATGTTCTTAGTAAGTCCAGTATGCATGTGTGGTGAAGTAGCATTATCATTTAATACTATCCAATTGTTGTCTTTGTTAGAAGCCTCTAATACATATTTTACATTTGTATTTTCTGTATCTTTCCAAGTTATTTTTATCGAATCTATATAATCTCCACTTGTTGCCGTGAAATTTTTGACCGTAGCTACTTCTGTTCTAACAACAGTAATATTTGTATTAATTACATACTCATCATTACCGTTTTTAGCCAAATCAAATATTTTACCTGTAGGTATTCTTACAGATAGATTTCCATCACCAATTAAATTGTTAAGTTTTAATGTGTATCTTTCTCCACTTGGAATTACGGCTCTTGTCAACTCTTTGTTCACACTTGTCGAAATAGTTCCATTTATTAAAACTTCTATATCTTCTTTAAATAGCTTACACCCATCATTGTAATCATAATTATCATCAGTAACATTGAATGTTATTGTAACATCCGTCAAAGGTCCTACCTTTTCTAACTTTGGTGTTATATTAATGTTATCTATAACTGGCTTAATTGTATCTTTATTTACAACATCATAAATATCGTCGTATTGAGTTGAACCTCTTGTTGATGATGGCTCACTATATCTCATGTTTGAATCGTATGCTTCAATAACATACTCGTATGCTTTGTTTTTCTCAATTCCAATGTGCATATATGGAGAAGTAACATCTGCTGATAAAAGAACTTTCTCACTATTTTCGTTTATATATGATAATCTGTACTTCAAACCAGAAACCATTTTCCATGTAACTTCAATTGCATCAGCATAATCTCCACTCGTTGCAACAAAATTTTCTGGTACATCTGGAGCTGGTGTAATAGCACCTTTTCCAGAGTTTATATCATCTTGTTCAACTATCAACTTTGCAATATTAGAAACTGCGCCATGATGATCTTTAAACACATCATTTCCAACTATACATCTAAAATCATACCCAGATAATAAATTTGTAGCAGCCGTTGTTGTAAATGTCGCCGTATCTCCGCTTACTTTAGAAGTACCTATAGAACTTGACATCTCATGCCAATAGTCATTTTCATTTTCTCTGTATTGCCATGTAAAAGTCGTGGCATTATCTGCTGAAATTGTAAATTCTGCTGCTTCCCCAAGTTTAACTTTTGCAGTAATGATATTAGTTGTAATCTTTGGAATCAATGCTGTTTCGACATTAACATCTATATCTTCAGTAACACTACTAATATTACACGTTCTTCCAAGCTCTTCACCGACAACAACAAAAAAATTATCACCACTATCACCAGAAGGATATATTATATTTCCAGAAGAAGTCTTTAATGTAACTCCTGTTATTCCATAACCCTCGCCAGGCACTATGGAAAAAGCAAAATTTGTACCGCTTGCAACTTGACTATTGTTAGTTATCTCATCGCCACTTACCTCAGTTATTTTAAAATCGCCGTCACCACTAAACTTAACCGTATGAGACTCAACACTAATTAAAATATATGTTGAAAATCTACTTGCTCTAAACTTAATTTCCTCATTCGTAAAGCTACTAACAGGAAGAATCTCATAGTTGTTATCGTCGATAATATGTAACAATGCAACATTATCTTTAATATTCAAATTCAATTTTGAAATATTAACAGTAACTGTTTGACCAAAATTTTCAGGCTGATATTCAAAATCTTTACTATCAAGAGAAATATCATAAGCAAATAAAACATCCTCTTCCTTTAAGTCTTTCAAATGCTCTTTAGCCAAAGAAAAAGCCTCATCTTTCTCAATCACTTTACTAGAAACAAGAGTATCTTTTGGCATCATACCATTAACTTTTATCAAACTTTCATCTTCGCTGAAAATAGCCACTTCTTTCTTCTCAACGTAGTTAGAAAGAGGAAGAATTTGACCGCAAAAATCACAAGCCATATCATAATTCGAATCAACATGGTTTCCACACGATATTAACTTAGGATTTTTGCTGGCATCAATGTACTTATGCCAGCCAACCGCCAGAGTCGTTAACCCCACTGTGATTATTAAGATTAGGCTTACTAAAAATGACTTTTTACTCATATCGGCCATCCTTCCCCAATTTTTCTTTTGTTAATAAAGTTGTGTGAGAAACCAAACAGCAATGCCTCTTTCAATCATCGCTCTTAATCTCTCACTTTGATTTTTATTATAATATATAAAAAACTTGTGTCTAGTCCTTGAACACGCGTGTACGTGCGCTTTTAGAGGCAGGCACCCAATCTTTAAAATTACGGAAGGACACATAAAAAACTTAAAACGATTTTCAAAAATACTATTGTTAAATTTGCATTAAAAAAATGTTACAAGTATATTAAAAAGCTTGTAACATTTTTGTAACATAATAATTAGATTCGCATAAAAGCCATATTGCCGTATGAGTTGTGTGAGTTAAAAAATAGTGTCAAATGAGTTAAAATATTTGTACGAAGAGAAATATCAAAAATTGTTTTTTAACAATGCAAGATATTTCATCATAAATAATACTTCACTATATGTTATGGATTAAAAAGGTGATGTTTATGGAAATAGAATCTATGATACTGGTGGCGTTCGTCCTTTAGTACTTTACGCTCGTCAGTTCAAGCTAATAATAAAGATATGATAGGAGCATGGAATGTCGAAAAATAACCAAA
>JABLTK010129058.1_pt1 | contig 14534 bp, 15 predicted proteins | sample 7160131 | NCBI WGS metagenome assembly JABLTK01 (sample SAMN14651221, study PRJNA627086) | human gut metagenome | isolation source: feces | host: Homo sapiens
AGACAATTCATTCAACTAAGTACAGTCATCGCCAGTCAGTTACTCCTGGTGGATGAAGTAATGAGTGCTGGAAAGAATATGGGTCAACAGAGTTCAAATCAAATGGAGGAGGATGTTTGAGTTTAGTTCGGGTATTGGGTTGATGTCTGTTTGTTAAAAGTTATGCGATATTATTTATCGTCTTTCTCAGTTCCAATCGTGAAAGAAACACTTCTATGTCATTCCCGCGGTTCTTTGGATGACATGCAAAGGTTCATTGTTCTTTCTAGAGGTAAGTTAAGGTTCATTTCTGACCTTGGATCAGTTGTTCACCTTGTTTTAGAATGGATGAATGTGTAATTCGTTGTCTCTCTAAGATCAAGAAGGCTACCTCTTGGCGTAATGATAAGGATCTTAGAGATACTATTGATAATATCTGCAGCGCATTAAAGGATGAACGAAAGCGTCTGAAGAAACGAGGAGTGGAGTTTAAGGACACTGATGGAGATAAGTACTGGGGATGTCTTATCCAGGGTTTGGAAAACAAATCGCCTAGTGTGAAGGCTGCTTCAATGGAGGCCATTACGGCTATGATCCAAGAGGGATATCTTCGAGGTGAAGTCGAGCCTCTGCGTCCTCTTCCAGGAAAGGAGGATTATACCATGATGGAGGAAATTGCCAAGAATCTTTGTGAGCAGAAGGATGTAGAAGACGACTCGATGAAGATGTACTTGGCTCAGAGTCTTTCAGAGGTTGTAAAGATGGGAACAGTCAATGGTGACTTCCTTCTGAAATCGATTGATGTCTGTTACCAGATTTATATGGAAGCAGTCTCCGATAATACACGTACAGCTGCTGAAGAGGCTGTGAAGGAGATCATGACGTTCTTAATGCAATCGATGGACTATGTCGATAAGACCAAGGATGCTGAGACAATTACTACTCCAGCTGCGATGACTCCCACTCCTTTCAGCAATGATGAAGATGAAACTGATGATGTGACTCGTGGATTTACAAGTGATTGCATGTATACAGGAGTCGAAATGCAGATGGGTTTCAAGTATGATAATGGTGCTGTTGGTTGGAATCTGGAAATTGAAGAAGAGGAGGAAGAAGAAGAATGTGATGAACAGAAGCTGGATAGTCTTCCCTCTCAACGTCATCGTGATATTTACCTGGTCTTCCGTAGACTATGTGCTATTGCAACAAAGACGGAAGAGGATAGTGATGCTGATAAGATTTTCGCTTTGACAGCTCTTCAAGCTGCTATGGAGAACATCGGAGAAGATTTCAATAAATACAAGGCTTATGTGTATCTTGTTCGTCGCTATTTGCTTCAGAATCTGCTTCAGAATTTCATTTCTAACAATATGGAAGTGGTTGAGGTATCACTTCATATTTTCACTCCTCTTGTGAATAAGTTCCGTATTTTCATTAAGAAAGAGATTGAAGTGTTTATCATTAACATTTTCCTTGTGATTCTAAATTCCCAGAACTCTGCTATGCGTCATAAGGAGATGGTTATCGAAGCCTTTAATGAGATCAATAAGGATCCCAACTTTATGATAGAATTGTTCATTAATTATGATTGTGATATTAACTCTCGATCCATGTATGAAGATGTCGTTCGTACCTTAGCTAATGTTGTTGAAGGTAAGTATAAGGTTGTGACTCGTCGTAAGGAGGAAAATGAAAATGGTGAAGTGGAAGAGATTGTGGAAGAGGAAGATGTGTATCCTGAAGAGGAGACAATTGATGAAGAGTTGCTTCCTGCAAAGCGTATTGCTTTGGATGCTTTGGCTCATATCTTGCAGCCTTTAGCGGAGAAGTGTCATATCACAGAAGCTGAGAACAATAATACGAATACGAACAATGCCTCTAAGGAGGAGGAAGAGGAATTAACTCCTGGATTCACTCCTGTTGTACAGGCTTCTGATACAGATGTGAAGATTAAGGCGGCTACTGATATTCTCCAGAAGTTCGATGAGAAGAAGAAGTATCAGGAAGATATGCAAATGGGATACGCCAAGTTCAACAAGAAGCCTCGTACTGGTATTGAATTCCTTGTCCAAGCAGGTCGTTTGGAGAACACACCTGAGGCTGTGGCTCAGTTCCTCTATAAGAACAGTGATTATCTCGACAAGCGAGAGATTGGAGACTACATGGGTGAACCGAAGGACTTCAATCTGGCTGTTTTGAAGGCCTATGCTGATGGAATCAACTTCCGTGGTATGGACTTTGATATGGGTATTCGAACCTTCCTAGAGCGTTTCCGTCTGCCTGGAGAAGCTCAGAAGATTGATCGTATGATTGAGCGTTTCGCTAATGCATATTGCGAACAGAATCCTGGAGTGTTCGTCAATACAGATGCAGCCTTTGTGCTGGGATACTCTGTAATTATGTTGAACACAGATCTTCATAATCCCAACATTGCTCCTGAGAATCGTATGACACCGGAGGGTTTCATTCGTAATTGTCGTGGTATTAATGATGGAGGTGACTTCCCTCCTGAGTATCTGACTGATATCTATAATCGTATCCAGCAGAATGCTATTTCTCTGAAGGAGGATGATATGGCTCGTCAACAGCAGGAGAAGAAACGATATCGTAACAAGGAGGAACGTCGTCAGAAGGCATTCAGCGTTGAGAAGATGGATATTATGAGCAAGTTGAAGGTGGACATTGATGAAGAAACTACAGAGTACTTCGAGGCTACTGGTAACGAATACATTGGTCCGATGTATAAGATCATGTTCCCAATGGTTATCGATGTGTATGCTAAGGTGCTCGAATTGAGTGATGATGAAGAGGGTATTCAGAACACATTGACGGCTGTGAAGGATTGCTTTGAGATTGCTTGTTCTCTGGGTCTAGATCAGGAACGTGATCGTTCAATGGAGATCTTGAGTGATAACACCTTGTTGAACGAGGTGGAGTGGCTGGAGGTGAAGAACAAGCAGATTGAGATGATTCGTGTGATGTTGGAGCTGGCCCAAAACTTTGGAAACCACATGGGTTCTGCTTGGAAGTATATTCTCACTATTGTCTCGTCTCTTGCTCAGGTCCACTTGTATGGTCTGGAACCCCTGGCTCGTAAGCATCTGGAGGATGACGATGAGAGTGGTCGTGTGAGCCGCAGTGGTGAGTATGTGTTGGTGGAGAAGGCTCGTGAGAAACAACAACTAATCGAGAGTATTATTGATCTGCGTTCATTGGATCGTATCTTCGCAAAGACTGCTAATTTGGATAGTAAGATGATCGTAGAGTTTGTGAAGGCTTTGTGCGATGTATCCCTTACAGAGTTGAAGGCTTCATTGAAGGATGCTCCAGAAGAAGGTGAAGAAGAGGTTGAGGAAGAGGAAGAAGAGGATAAGCGTCCTCGTCTATATCTTATGCAGAAGGTGGTTGAAGTGGCTGATGGTAATATGTACTGTCGTAGCCGTCTAGAATGGTCGCAGATCTGGCAAGTGATGTCGGAGTACTACATTGCCTTAGGATGCTTCCCTATGGGTCAAGTGGCCCTCTCGGCTATCGATGCCTTGAAGCAACTGTCTGTGAAGTTCCTGGACAAGGAAGATCTTCGTGCCTACAACTTCCAGAAGTCGTTCATTCGTCCCTTTGAGTATATCATTTCACGTACTCCAAGTGCTGACACACGTGAGATGATTCTTCATGTTGTCCACAACATTGTACAGACTCGCTCGAAGCAGTTGTCTTCAGGTTGGAAGATTGTGTTCTCAGTATGTACATTCTGTGCTGAGAATGAAGCAGATCCCCTTACAAGTATTGCTTGGGGTATGGCAAAGGAATTGTATGATCGCTACTTCGATTGTATGGTGCCAGAAATGAACGATTTAACAACCACATATTGTGCATTCATTGGTGTAGAAGCAGCCACGATCTCCCAAGAGGCTCGTGAGTATGTTACCAAGTGTGCTGATTCGATTATTGCTGGTAAGATTGTCCCAATGACAGACAATCTCTTCACGGACAGTGATGATCACACCAAGGTGTGGTGGCCTGTGTTTATGGGACTCAGTCGTTACGTGTACAATGATGCTCGCTACTCAGTGCGTAATGACTGCTGTGAGCGTATCTTTAACATCTTCCAGAATGTGTCAGTACACTTCAGCGAGAAATTGTGGGATCTGATTTTCACCGGTTTTATCTTCACCATTTTCGATGGTCCCATGAAGAGTGGTGTTGAAGGCATTAATAGTCTGATGGCTGCTCCTACTGTCGAGGACAAGCCCATTGCACTAGGCAACAAAGCTGAGAATGTCAAGCCATGGCTGCAGACAACAGGAGCATTGGTCATGTACAGTATTGTGCGTTTGTATGTGAAACGTCGTGATCAGATCGCCTTCATGCTGGAAAAGATCTTTGATTTGTTGCAACAGGCGATGCACCAGTCGATTCTGTCACTGGCTCGCGTTGGTGTATTCTGTTTGAAGCAGCTCATGCAGGAAGGAGCTGATACCTATAATGAAGCAATGTGGGATACGATGCTCGGCGAGCTGGAGAAGGCATTTGCTAACAGTATGCCTCACGATCTGGTTCTGGACGCTCGCAAGAAGCTGTATCTCATCTACGACAAGAGTCTGCGTGCTGGTGGCGTGGCTCCGAAGGTGGGAAGATGGGTGCGTACTCCTGTGGGAAATGGCAAGTTGATTGCAGTGGATGATATTTGCGCTACAGTGGAGTTGATCTATGGTAATGCTTACTTCCATAAACTAAGTGAGTTGGAGGATTTGGAGAAACTGAAGAAGGAGAGTGAGAAACTGAAGAAACGTGAGTCGAAGAAATCGAAGGATAGCGATGAGAGTAGTGAATCAAGTGAGGAAGAGGAACCTGTCCAGGAGGAGGAGACGATCAAGCTTGAGAAGACTGATAGCCGTGAATTGACTGTTGATGAAGTGTTGGTCCATACCAAGTCAGTAGTGCAAGAAGACTTGGCTGCACTGATCTCGGAGATCATTGACAATCACTACAAGCGATTCACATTTGTCCAGGTGAAGAAGATGCTAGGTCTGATGCAGCAAGTGGCTGATATGACTCGTGATTTCCATCAAGATATGGAGTTGCGTACGATGATCAAGAAGCTTGGTTATCCGAAGGAGGAGCTGCTTCCTACTCTCATCTATGAGCAAGTGGCGATTGAGAAGAGCATTGTTCATGTGTTATTTGTTCTGTATATGGATACAGAGTGCCCAGATCGTCAGGAATATGCTAATGATGATTTGTTGAAGCGTATGGAATTCCTGTTAAAGGAATATGTGGAGGTGGAGAAGAAGGCCCATACAGAGAAGGGAGAGGAAAAGAAGGAGAATGAGCGAATTGCGACCGCTTCTATTCCATTGATCACCGAAGTGTTGGCGGGCATCAACAGTACGCCTTTCGATAAGTTTACTGCTTATTGTGCTACGTTCTATCCTCTCTTCTTGCTGATGATTCAGTATTCGGGAGAGGCTGTTCGTGAAGGACTGGCTACAGTATTCAGCACAAAGATTCAGAGAATGCTGTTTAAGTAAATTGCGTTATCAACTGGGTTTGTTTTAATAATCAACGTGGCGAAGATCTCATTGAATTGTTCAATCATTGCCAACAGTCATGATATGTGTTAGCATTCTTCTCTTAGTCTATTTATTTGTTCTCTTTTATGTGTCTTCATTTCTACCGAGTAATTATGCAGATGAACACACACTTCATGTTTTGGGAAGAATGCACGTGGGATATGATTATCATGAGTTGGAAGATGGGAGGATTGAATATGTGATGAATAAGAAGTGGATCATCAACCTTGTTTTGTCAATTAGCGAAGATTCTGTATTTCCTCGTATTCCTGTGATTGATCATCGAAGAATTGATTTGCAGCATGTCTTTTATGTCGTCTCCAAGAAAACGTATGAACGGAACCGAAACGCATTTTCTCAACTTGGAGACTCCGTGAATGTGACGATTACAAACTTTGTGGATGATCATGATTACCTACCAGTATTATTGAGTTTCTATTACAAAAGTGATGCCTCTATAATTGTAAAGGTGAATGGAACAAATGAAAATGATATGGCGGATGAACTTTCAATGTTTATTATGAAGTCATATTATGCCCAGGATTCGGATTCTGATAATACTGTTATCAGTGGAACGATGAAGTCTATGGGAAATAGTACTTCATTTATCTGTCTGTCAAATACTGCTTTGCGACGACTGATTATGAATACAAACATAACCTTTTCGTCTCCATCTCTATTTTCGAGTCTTCATAGGGTAACAATTCCCTCTTTTCCTTGGACTCATGTTCATCTCCCTTCATCCAACCCATTATCGTCGAATCAAATTGTCATTCCGATGGAAGAACAAAAATGCGCACCGTTGGAGGTTACTCAGAATGGTTCAATCACTGTCTTCATTCGTACCTACCAACGGAACTATCTTCAAAAACAGATTGCAATGTTGCTAAAGCAAACAAAACCTCCTCAGATCATTGTAGTTGTTCAGAATCGGAATCTTGTAAATTTATCGTATGAAACATTGATTAGGAAAATTGGTAAGGGTGTAAAACTAATCTATATTTGGAACTACAATTGGAATGCGTTTTTCCATTTTTCTTATATGATTAGTGGGCTGATGCCAACGGATTTTAGTTTTACTTTTGATGACGACCAACTTCTAAATAAGCCATCAACGCATGAGCAGGTGATGTCGTTATTGATAACAGACCCTGCTATTTATAGTATGCGAAAGTGGTGTTGGTGTAAGAAATTCTACTCTGATCGAAAAATGCAAACGTGTGTACGTCAGTGCACTAAGAACACCGATTTAGTGGTGAATCCTTTCTTTTCGTATTCGTCTGTAGCAAAGTATATGTGGAGATACGATATTCCAACATATTATTGCTGTGAGGAAATGTCATATCTCTTGTCCGCTAACATTGAATGCGGAATTAAATGGCATTATTTGTATATGGAGTACGAGTCATACCAGCGGGATAACAAAGACAGATCTAAAGATAGCTATACAATTGCATTAAAGAAGAGAGTAAACTGGAAGAGAATCGAGCATGATGCTATGAGCTATTACACACATGCTGGATATGTACCAGAGTTACGATATGACCCACGCTTTCTTCAGTTCCAGAAGCCTGTCTTCAGGGACAAGAATTAGTAAATCCTCAGAGAGCACTTCCATAACTGGGAGATACTTAGTAATGCCCTAAGTCTTGATGGATTGTTTGTGAATACATACAATGTTGATTTATGGGGAAGATGATTCAATATTTGATACTTATGGAACCACTGTTCATACATTCTAGTCAGAAAAGCTACATCAAAGAAATCTATTCAATGATTCCTCTGTATGTGATCAAGTGAAAACAGTAAACTCCCTTCTAATCGGTGTTATAGAATATCATTCCTACTCCTTATTCTAATTCCTGTCCATTCGCAGAGTATGACTTGCTGGAAACAAATTCATTGTAGTAATTCAGATATTGGAGGATACATCTTTCAGAGACTTGGTAGACAACCATCCAGAACAGAAATGGTTTATTAACTTTTATGCTCGGGTAATTCTATGAAATCAATCCTGATTGTAGTGGGGACCTGCTAGTAAGCAGTTTGAGTCTTCTTGGAGATATTTGGCAGAACATGATGATTCAGGTGTCTTGTTTGGTGAGGTGGATGTTATGGCAGAGCGATTGCTTGTCAATCGCTTCCAGATCTCCCATTATCCAACGATTCTATTCATAACAAATGTATTGGTTGTTTAAATGAATCATTCATAGGGAACTATGATTGATTATTCTGGGAAGAGGAGTATGGAAGAAGTAACTCGGTTTTTGCATGGAGAGTTGGTAGTAGGACCGTATCTTTCTTTGTAGATACAAGTCATTTGAGTCTCAACCCCTTCCCTTTTATCCGTCTCGGATGATGGTTATAGTTGAGGAAGTATTGGATTGCATTAGTTATCTGTAGAAGGTGGTACAAAATATGAATCAGTGGTTATTTGAGCATTGCATGGTTGTATGTGTGTTGCTTATTGGATGTGGCGCATTTTTAGGTAGTCTGTATATGTACCTACTATTGTATTTTATTTATGTGACCATTGAGGAGGAAGATTGAATAATAGGATTACGAAAAGGATATTGAAGATGTGGATGAAGAAGGAAAAACTGAAGAAAAACAGAACACTAGCGAAGCAACCCAAGATGCAACTGTACAGGGAGAGACTAACTCTTCAGGTGCTCAAGAATAAACACTATAGAAAACAATCCTGTTTGTAACACACTTTTTTGACACTTCCTTAGTCGAGATCTTCACGAACACATTCTTTCGGATTCTATTTTCATCTGACAATTCTGAGTCATTCATATAAATATATCCATATCCAAACATCTCTGAAGAATGACTCACTATCATCTCAAGTATTTCATCTTTATTCACTACTATCACTCCAAAAGATGGATCAAGAGTGATATTCATGCGATTCATATCGCTTTCCAAATCATCCACAAGAATCCGTTCCACCTCGACTTCATGATCATTCTCTGTTTTCATCAAATCACATACTCCCTTTGCAAACAATCGGCGAATGCAGGATTCTCCAATTCCAGAAGAAATGCAAGCACACTTCGAATCGCACCAGATTCCTGCTCCAGGAATACTACACAACCCAGAACGGCCTGGGATACTCATCCAGTTACCTCCACTACTTCCTGCAGCAACAATATCTGTCTCATTGAGAACAATACAACCAACCGTATCATAGACATCCGTTTCATGTTTTCGTTTAATCATATGTAAATATTTTTCACCCTCTTCACGACGCTTTTGAGGAATAGCAACAGATTTCAAGAGGCCCCGTTCTTCTGCATACTGTCGAATACTGGGACCACATAAAATGCATGGACGTATCAAATATCCATATTCTAAACCAAGTATCGATTCACACAACAACGAATAAGCAATATCTGATGGGTTTGATATACCTGGAGCTGATGAAACAACTCCCAAAGCCCCAGTCGATCCATCCATCATGATAGCATCAGTTTCAATATGTAAGTCCTAGTTATTATAAGTGTCCACAGCACTCATACTCGATTGAGTGCACTTCCACAGCCCGAATTTACAAGTCCAGATGATTCTAAGACTCCCATAACTGCAGTTGCTGCTGAAAGATTCTTTTGAGTAGAGTTGCTCTGAGATGAATAGGTTTGAATCCCCTTTAGTAAAGCTCCTTGGATGAGCATCATGTATGCTTAGAATCATATAAAATCACTACTTCTAACAGGGAAGATTCTTCTTCGAATAGTGACCGGCTCCGATATGAACAACGATCAACACCATAGGAAGAACGATTTAGTGATGTTACCTTCTATCACCAATCCAGACAAGAAAAAGTAAAACGAAAGAAATGAGATATGATGTGCAACATAATACATTTCGACAGTCTTTAACTATTGTATGTTTCAAGAAGAGATCTCCAGATCGTCTCAAGTGTTCTTCATTTCTCAATCGGAGAGGAAGAATGCTCGATTTCAACGATATATGGAAGATGCACATACAATTATTCCTCGATTAGGTGGGAATGACGATACTTTTTTCGCTGCTGTTTATGATGGTCATGGAGGTAATAACGGGATTGTTGCTTGAATCGTAGGAAGAGAAACAGCAGACTATGTAAGCAACCACCTTCATTTGAACCTATTGAAAGCTATGGAAGCAGAAGCATTGACAACAATGGAGAAACGATTAGAATATGCTTTTTTTCTAACAGATATGGAATCAAAAAATGAAGATATGAGAAATAGTGGATGTACAGGAGTATGTGTTATAATTCTGAATGAAGATGGAAAACGGATGTTATATTCAGCAAATGCGGGTGATTCTCGATCTGTTCTATACACAAACGGTACTACTATTCGTTTGTCTTTCGTCGGAGTTGTTTGTGTGTATAATGGATAGGATCACAAAGCTACAGATCCAGATGAAGAGAAACGAGTCATAAGTCTTGGCGGGTTTGTTATGAAGCAACGAGTCTTGGGTATCTTAGCAATTTCTCGTAGTTTTGGTGACCATTCGTGCAAGCAATATATCACAGCAGAACCATACGTTCGTTCTATGGAACTGACAAAGGACAGCGAATTTCTGGTACTGGCTTGTGATGGAGTATTTGATGTGCTTTCAGATGAAGATGTAACGCGGATTGTGAAGGAGGAAGTGGCGAATGTGAGTGTTGTATATGACTGTGAGTGTAGGGCAATATAGATAACTGTGCTGAGAAGTTGATTCAAGAGTCTGTGGATCGAGGCTCAACAGATAATATTACTGCAGTAGTGATTGGATTGAAACCAACAAGTGAATGGGCAGCTGTATAGCGTGTTTGTAATAAACAAGCAACAGTAATTTCTGGATGAACAAAACTTCTTTTACTAGTGAGACAAACGGATTGGAGGAGTACACAGGACAAATGAATTGTTTCTCTGGAATCCAAGGGAGTACATCCAAGCAAGAAATAGGAATACGTTTAATAAACCCAAGAACCTCTTTATCATAGCGTAAGAGAGTTTCCAATAACCTTTTCACTTCTTCTGGTGATCGACCTAGTGATATAAATGATGGAGAAAGTAATTGTTCAATGCATGTAGCTCGATTTCGTTTCTGCTATCCATCAATTCGTCTCTCCATAATCCTACCATAGATATTATCTTGTAGTTTTCATTCTTCTTCAGAACAGTATGATATATTTCATTCAAATGATATTCATCAGGAATGGAATATTCAGATGCTTTACGAGAAAGATACCTTGATACACGCTCTTGAAAATAACGATCCAATGAATCAATTTCTAGTTTCTGCAAACATGCCTGAACACGAGTTACATTCGTAGTAACACATTGCATCAATGCTACACAAATTGTTGGAATAAGCGTCTCAATTCTATTCTTGTAGGCAATGAAAGGAGCATTCATATTACTGAAGAGATCTTGAAAGGAAAACTGCAAATGAGGATCTAATTGTTGCTGTTTGATCCATTCTGTAAAATACTTGTTAATTTGAATACAGAATGCGTGAAAAAATGACTACAATTCATTGGATAATCCAATTCTACTTCATAACAACTATTCTCTCGAAGAAGTTCACGGAGAAAGGAAAAGCACTCCTTTTTAGACTATAGGTTATTCTTGGAGTAAAGGAGCACAGAAACATTCTTTCTAATGAACAAGGCAATCGAGAGACCAATATTATAAGTTTCCATAATCTTCTTTACCTGGTTCCACATTTCATCGAGGATTATGTCAATTGATTGCTAGTTGTAATTTCCATCGAATACGAATACACTACGACTCCGCAATTGATGAAGGGTTGTACGCAAATACTCACACTGATGTTGAAGAGATGTTGTAGTGTCCAGTGTCAGTTGATCTCCCAAACCGAGAGTGTCTGCTGCTTGTTGAAAGGAGGCATACAAATGGTTTCGAAGATAAAACAACTGAAACTGCTTCTAAGAGTAAGAGAAGAACATCGCAAACGACAGCGAGAAGAATAGAATCGGCATATTCAAACAACTTTGAAGGATCATTAATACCACGCAATGATATTTCCTCGATGATTTGAACTGGAAAAGAATAAATAATCTACAACTCAGTACACAAACACAGTACACACAGTAGTTACATCAACACCCATACTGTTACACGTTCTTTTCAACCGTTGTATCCTTGATTCAATCAAATGTGTAGGAATTCCCTTCTATTCATCAAAACTAGCGATAATTCCGACACAAATTGCTTCAGCTTGTTCTTTTATATATTTCACAGTAACTTTTATGAACTTATCAAGCTGCGACCTGGTGAACTCATCATCCACCTTCTGACGACAACATTCTTCTTTAATTGTATTTAACGATACTTCAAACGTTTTCTGAACAATCTTCTCATCCATGTGAAACTGTTTAGTATTACTTAGAATTAATTGATTCCCGTGGTTATACGAAATGTGTTAAATGAACAGTTGTTACGAGTCACGTCATTTCTTCTTGTATTCATTGTATAATCATTATGGACAAACTGTTGGACATGTACGTCACGAAACTCAAAAAGCATTGGGTGGACAATAAGAATTATATACATTGACCATAGAAACAGCATCAGTCACATATCTTTAGATAATGTTTATCAAAGAAGAATCTATGAACTATTATTCCTTGCTAAAGTGGCATCAAAAGCTGTCATGATAGAACTAGCACTCTTCAACGCTAACATATCAAATTAAAAAGAATGACTCTACGTTTTGAAACTATTTCTAAGTCCTAGAAATGAAGATTTGTCGAGTAAGAAGAATAAAACCTCATTTTGGTGCATCCAATCATTGATAAGTCAAAGGATAAGGTTAATCATACTTCTTTATGGCTCGTTCTGAAAAAGCACAAAAGGCTTTTGACAAATTAGTTCGTGATACTTCTGGATTTGAACCTTCACTTAAGAAGTTCATCTCGCAATACATGAGTTTGTGTATCGATGTGGTAGTTATTTGGATTCTCTTTTTCGCTCTTGGTCTACCAATGGTTATCAAATACGGTTACTCTTCAGAGGTTGATCGTGTCAAGTGAGAGCCTCTGTAATCTTTTCAGTGTAGAATAGATAACATGAGTCAGACTGCTACTGGTTCCATTGCTTCAGGTGTCTATGGCTCGGGAGTCTTTCCGTTTAGCCTATTTTTATTTATTGTATCGACCGCACTGCTTATCAAAGAATTGGTAGGACAATATGACTGTTGTGATTGTAGGTGTGTTACTTTAAGTATCCTTCAGTCAAAGAACTGGAACGACGTGTGGATGTGATGATAATCGAAAAGAGACTTGGGTCGATGAGACAGATGAGTTCTCTTCATAGGGAGTAGGATTTGTGTATTCATCTAAATGAATTAGGGATATGATGTCAATTGGTGTGGAAGCCGCTTCGTTGAATCCTGCTGATTAATCAAAAAAGCCATTATGTTTGTTGCATTACTTGTTTATGGTCTAGCTTTGTTATTGTATTTGAATCGATCTTCAAAGTCAAATCATCTATGCGAATAGTAGAAAAGGGGAAACACGGGGAAACAATCAATAACAATGACTGAGAAAGTTGGAACTAAGAAATCAACATCTAGAAAGATTCTAGATAAGTTGATGCAGTTCCATCTACCCATAATTCTTGTTTTAGCGATTGTCATTGGCATTGCATTTCCAGCTCCTGGTAATTGTCCTACCTTTTCTTTATCACTTAGGACTCTTCTTATCGGATACTATCTTCACGAAGTTTTGCGTGTTTATGATCTTCATCATTTCTGGTTTAAGACTCGATATTAGTTCAGTGAAAGAAGCTATGAAGTACTGGATTGTAAGCCTAGTGTTGTTGGTTGATCATAGCATTTTATCGCTGGAGTCATCTTTATTTTGATTGTTACGCCGGTTGCTGGTTACTTTGTTTTAAAGATCCCTCTGGAACCAGAAGAGCTGAAGATTGGAATTGCAGTGATGTGTTGTGCTCCTACAGTCCTGGCTTCTTCTGCCATTCTCGCAGATCAGGTAGTTTTATCTCTATGTGTTAAGAGTAGTGTGGAGGCAGTTTCCCTCTTGCTCTACTGTTGTCTGTGGGAACGAATCTCCTAGGCGTATTTATTTCTCCACTTTCTGTTTCGATCCTGTTTCGTAGTAGTGGGTTTAAGGTCCAATTGGATGTCACGAGTCTTCTTATCGAACTACTCTTAACAATTGCTTTGCCTATGGTGATAGGATATGTAATTCCGAATAGTGCTGTTATTGTAGACATTGCAAGCAACAATTCCTGCCGTAGCCAAGTTTGTTAAAAAGGCTTCCAACATATTAAAGGTTCTTTCTTCATTGTTTTTGTGTATGGTTCCTTGGGTGAAGATGAGTGCTTCTCGAGATCGTCTTCTCTCGTTGGATTTGCTTAGTTTACTTTATTCTTTAATTCTTATTTTCGTTGTTCACTACATGTACCAATAAGGAAATGGTATTATTATATAGTTTCCTCATTCTCACCTATCTTCTATGTTTAGTGACAAAGACACCCCTTCCAGCAATGAAAGCCTTGACATTAACGTGTTCTATGAAAACTCTTCCTATTGCTATGACAAGTAGAAATTAATGGTTTGATGTTCTTTAGTTATTTCGTTTTTGCCTGAGAGCATGGGTAGTCAGGGCATTTTGCTTGTGCCTGCCATCTTGTTCCATTTTTTCCAATTATTGAATTGTTCTTTTATCACTGTGAAGTGGACCCCAAAGGAAGTGGAAAAGAAACCTGAGGGTAAAAAGGAAATGAAAGTAAAAATGGAAGAACCACATGTCATTCCTTCAAAGACCACTCATCCAGAAAATGACCACTACAGTGTTTGTTAACAAAGACAATAACTATGATACAAATGATGATACTAATCCCACTCATGACGACAAAACCAGATTCGTTCACATCTAATTCTTCTTGGCCTTCTCAGCAGCAATAGCAGCAGCACGGATGCTGAGCTTACGCTGAGTCTTGAGTCCCATAA
>JABLTK010028763.1_pt1 | contig 14510 bp, 20 predicted proteins | sample 7160131 | NCBI WGS metagenome assembly JABLTK01 (sample SAMN14651221, study PRJNA627086) | human gut metagenome | isolation source: feces | host: Homo sapiens
GTTTACACTCTGATGATCAGAATCTGGTGAAGACCAATTATAAGCTGTTATAACACTTATTCTTGATTGCCATCCATTGGGGGCACTATTTATATCAAAATGAGAGGCACAAGATTCCGGAAGCTTTGATTTGTTAACTACTGTGTACGCGACCAGAGGAATACAGCAAATCAAACTGATGATAAGACCTCTGATAATAAACACGTATCATAAATCCTACGGTAGTGAGAGTTGGAAAGCACTTTTCATTTTACAGAAATGATAAATGGTGTATTACCGTATCTTTTCATTCGGTTCAGATTTTCCGATTCCCGTCCGTAAAGTCAGTTACTCAAGGTAGTTCAAACACAACAAGTCAATAATAAAAGATTAGTTCTTCTGAGAAGTGGGTTTCTCTTTCTTTCCTCGTTTCGCTGCTTTTTCCTTTTTCTCCTGTTTCACTTCCTTTTCCTTCTTCTTCTCTTGTTTCTTCACCTCCCTTGGTTTGGCTTCTTTAGATTTGGCTTCTTTCTTTGTCTTCTTGGCCAATGTCTCCTTTGTCTTCTCTTTGTCCTTCCCTTCCTTAGGCTTGGCTTTCACCTCTTTGACGTTCATTTCCTTTTCCTCATCCTCATCCACAGTCTTCGGAATGTCATTACTCAACTTCACAAACTTTGCCACATAGAAGCCGTCCGTATTATGAACATGAGGATAATATCGGCGAGTCAGGGAGAGGGATGGATGATAATGATACTGACGAAACGTAGTGAAGCCAGGAGTACCAAATGAAAGACCTGTATCAACCAACTTCACATTACGTTTACGCAGAGCGTAATTAACAACATCCTCATTTTCATAGACTGAGATAGAGCAAGTAGAGTACACAAGAACAGCTCCATGCTTCGAGTTGGCATCAATCGAATCGATAGCAGCTAGGATGAGCTGCTTCTGAATTGCTGCATTCGCTTGAATGTTCTTTATCGTACGATTCATCTTCACAGATGTATCTCGTGAAATAACACCCAGACCTGAGCAGGGAGCATCCAATAGAACACGATCAAACTTTCCCATCACTTCAGGGAATTTCAAACCATTGTAGTTTGTAACAATCGTATTTGTCACTCCCAAACGGTGCAGATTCGCCACTGTGGCCACGAGACGTTCCTTCTTCAGATCATTGGCGATTAGTACACCTGTATTCTTCATGAGCTGGGCAATGTGAGACGTTTTACCACCTGGAGCCGAGCACATATCGAGGATTCGCTCATCTGGCTGGGGATTGAGAGCCATTACAGGTAACATGGAAGAGGCACTCTGAAGAATGTAATGGCCAGCGAGATATTCAGGTGTAGCACCAATAGGAACTGGTGTATCATAGATCTTCAGACCCACTTTACTCCACTCTGCAAGAGGATCCAAATTCACACCTCGATTGATGAGAGCCTGAGCCAAGTCTCGACGACGTGTCTTCAGTGTATTGGTTCGAATCACAAGAGGACGATCATTTTCATTAGCTTCCAACCATTCTAAACACTCTTTAGGATTGAAAATATCAAAAAAGTACTCAATGAGTTCCGCATTATAACTAGACATCAACTAGAAGCCATTCCTCTTACCCATAGAACTTCGCACAATCTTTCTTCAAACGATCCATATAATCCTCTCGACTGAGAGCTGGATCTCGTTTCCTGCGGAAATCAGAAAGACAAGTAACAATATCCTGAATACGCTCTTTCAATTCATTCAGATCGTAGACAGCATCTCCATCTTCTTTGCTAAAGGAGACATGATCCTCTTTCTTCAGATCATCTGCAATGTTTTCGTTTGCTTCCTTTTCGATTAATTTCTGGTTGCTTTCATCTTCTTCAGCTTCTTTTTCGAAATCATTCTATGCGATGACAAAACATCTCCCATTCCCCACCATTTCCTCTTCACTATCTCCTTCTTCCTCCTCTTCACTATCATCCATATTCTTCTTTAACTTTATCCATTGATTGTCCTTATCGCTAAAGGCTCTGGCATTTCCCTGAGCAATCTCATCATCCTCTTCTTCCTCAACGCTCATCTCAGATTCAGAACTGCCGTCGCTAATAATGGCCGTTATAGAGTTCTCCTTTTCCAAGGACTTTTCCTCCTTCTCGCTTCCCTCATCGCTATTTAAGAGGTCTTCATCTTCTGAAAAGGTCATTGCTGCCGCTGAAGATGGTTCAATTCCGAGATAATGCGGTTTTGGACTCAAAACGGCGTTTCAATAAAGATACAATTGTCTTAGTCATTCTCGATATTGACTTCGCTGGTACAAGTGAGTAAGAATGGCATAGCAAGAGATAATAAGTAGACTGTCCATTGCGTAGCCAACCTTGATTTTGAATCCTATTACCGTAACTGCTTTTGTATCCACGCATACAATACATGGAAGAAATTAATATTGAAAATTACACATTGGAAGGTGTGATCACGTTCATTGCAAATAAGTTCCACGAGTCCACAAATTTTGAATTGTATCTTATTTGTAGATTTGACCGAGAACGAATTAAATGGGCTCAAGAGCGGGAAGAACTTACTCGACGAATCGCAGATTTGGAAGCTGAGAAGGCTGTTGGATCTTTATGTAGGATTATGATAATATAGTATCTGGAACAGCAATTAGTGGAAACTATGAATCCAGCTAATCCTCACTATGAGGTGAGATTTCCTTCCATTATTGATTCGTTAGGAGAATACATCGAGCTCTCGATCTTTCTATGAGGGTTCTCTCCCAAGGCATCGAAGGTGCTCTTGCTGTAGGTTTATTCATTAGTAGTTTCAATCGTTTAACAGCAACACGTAAAGTCCTTCAACGATATCTGAATCGATATGAAAATGAGAGTAATACCACTTCGTATTTTTCAACAGGGTTGGAGTATTGATTGGATTTGATATGCAGTCGCCCTTCGGAGCCTGTTGATACTTCGAATACTGCCTTCACCATGCCTCTCCTTCGGAATTCTAGTAATCATCTACTCTCGAGTGATCCAGTCATTCATCTTTCACTTCGTTCAGCTCCCTCTCCCTTAGTTGGCGCCCCTTCCAAAGGGAAGAATCCAGGTTCACCTTTTACTTTGACTCCAAAGGTATCGCATGTGATGGAGGAACGTGAGAGTGGGTTTGAGGATATGGAAGATGTTGATGTGAATATGATTCGGGAGATTCAGCGTCAACAACTGATGAAGAAAGAAGAACAAATTGAACTGGATACTCCTGTGAATTCTCCTTCTCAGATTATTTCTTTGGATACTTCAGTCTCTCCGTTAACATCTGAATCTAACGTTGTGGCTGTTGAGGGTGAGATGAATGAGGGTCCAGCTGCTTCCCCTCCTGTTGATATTGAGATAACTCCAGAGGTCCATACTCCGATATCTATCGAGGCTCCATCTACGAGTTTACACTCTGATGATCAGAATCTGGTGAAGACCAATTCATCAGATGTGCAGTCTATGAATGTGCCTATGAATATGTATTCAAGTAATGTGCAACCAGCTGATACATGTCCTCCTGATGTTAATCTCGCTGATTCACGACCTAGTGACTCTCAGCCTCCTGTATCATCAACAGATTCACTACCTACAGAATCACCACATTCTGATATGCAACAAACTCAGATAAAAGGAGTGACTACTAGACGGAGACGCAAAGTCCATGCTCCAGCTATCGCTCGAGGTGATAACTCTATCTTCCTTTCCTCCTCATCCTCTACAACACCGTTATCCTTAGCTGGTACCAACAGTGGTCTAACAGAACCTGCAAAGCCTCTACCGAAACCCTTCCCTCTAGATTCCCAGATTGATAAGCCGATCCAGCTTTCTCGCTATAGTATCGGTCGCATTAACTCATTGTAGTCGTAGAATGGAGTTGTGATTCATAGTCACTTATCTCCACTTCGCGCCTTACAATACAGTGAGGGAGCTGGCGGAGCTCTCCTGAGTGTGGATCAGAATCATGTTATTTGTGTTTGGGAGACGTCTCGGTCTGAGTAATCCTTGAAGGATGGATTCATAGTAGGTTATGTATTAACACTCAGCCCTCTCAAGTGATCTATGGAACTCAACACTCTTGCCCTATCCTGACAGCTACGTGGGTTTCTCCAATCCAGGCAGTGGCAACAGCAAGTAGTGATGGGAACATAGCATTGTATCGTGTGAATGATTGTTGTCCATCATCGCGCTATGTGGATGGAGGTGTGAAGGATGTGAAGGAGAATGCAGAAGAGAATCGCCGGTGGAACGGGATGTTCGACACATTCCCCAGCAACCCGTAGGATTTGGGTGGAGAGTGAGACATAGAATGAGTCTGATGACAGATCACAGTGAGGCTGTGTGGGCTCTTTTCAACAATGAAATGGCTTCAGATCGTAGTAAATATCTCTTGTTCTCAGCGAGTGCTTCAGGTAGTGTGATGGCTCATGATGTGGAGCATGGTAAGAATGAATGAGAGAAATGAGGTCTAGAAACAACAACTCATTATCCAATGAAGAATGATGGTGATGTTGTTGTCTCGTTCTCTAGCAATGCTGAACATAGCAAACATATTTTCTGTGGTCATTTATCAGGACAAATGAGTATGGTTGATGTGGAGACACAACAACTGGTTCATAGTTTCACTCCATTAAATGATGATTGGAAGAAGGATAGTGTAAGAGGGATGATGAGACTGTAACGAATAGGTTTATTCTGTAAACGTTCATCCAACTCTTCCTCTTGTTGTTGTGGGAACAAAGTATGGCAAGATTCACCTCTATGATATTCGGGATCCTACTGTGAGTGTTAGTTATAGTGCTCACTCAGATTCAGTATCCCAGGTGAGTTTCCATCCGTGGATCAATGTCGTGGTTTCAAGTGGTTATGATGGATCATTACGTTTGTGGTGTGCTCGTGATCGTACATTAATGCACCAATATAATGTAAGGTTATGGAAGTAATGTAATAGCTAGAATATTTGTCCATCCATATTTGATGAGTCTGGATTACTCTTCTCGATCAGCGAACAAAATGGATCTGTAATTGTTGGAGGTTCTTCAGGCTCTATTTATTGCCTAGTCTATTCTGTTTGGATCAAACACAGACATCTAGTAATACATCACATTGCAATTCGAATCCGAATTGCTTCAATCATCTGACCACTTCCCTCTGTTCCAGCATCTTCTCCATCCTTCATCCAAGACTGCCAGCCCAATCCCTTTATACAAACACAATAGAATACATGATAGTTTTCTACATTCAGAAGACGAATACGAATACTCTCCATACGTAAACCTTGCCGTTCAGTTCCACAGACAACATCATTCGACACCTCATCCAACCAACCCTTGTTTTCCACATTTGCTTGCATAATCAATTTACCTGGACCACTATAATGAATGTACAAAGCTTCTAATCGTTGTCCTTTCCCTTCGATTCCCAGAACTTGATTGTCACCAACGAAGTTAGTCCATCCAACATTTTGGACATATCCACGGTATAAGAGGTGCGGTTCATCCATTACAACTTGGAACTCAAAGGCAATCACACACAAACTGCCATCAGGATCTCCTGCAATATCAAAATCACGTTTCCAATCTGACCAAGACCCATCATTCATGCATACGCGATAAAAGACATGATATCCAGGAACATTCACTAAACGAATCCGGATAGCATTCATTCTCTTTTTATTATCTGTATCTCCACATGTTTCCTCATTAACAATAGGAGACATCCAACCACTTCCTTCCAGAGAACACTGAATAATCAGGTTATCTATACCTGTTGATGCGATCTGAAAACAAGTAACACCATTTTGGGCGTCTAGTGTCCCAGATGTCTCCCCCATTCGAACCCATTCACTCCATCCACTTACAATCCCACAAGAACGATAACGAATATCTTGGGTTGTTACCATAGAAAGGATCCGAGGCTATGCGAATTGGACTTTACGCCAATTCGTCAGTTTTGGGGTCATGAAGCCCAATCAATTGTGTTCATTTTTCGAAAATTGAACATGGCTAGAAAGGTGTACACACCCAATCCAGTCTTAGATGTAATCCTCCCTATTGGATTTAGCTCCTTGGCCCTTTATGTTTGGTATGCCTACATGCTATAAGATATAATGTTATAGCTATTATCTGTACAGAGAAGGAGAGTTGTTCTGGACACTTGTTCTATCGGTAGTTGCCGTAGCAATAGTAGTTCCTATTGTGGAATTCTTACTGCGGTGGAGTGGTCAGAAGGTGTCAAGTCGTTTCCTTAATGACAAGAAGCATGGTAAGCAAGTTCTTACTCCCATGATGTAAAGGTGATCCTCTATCAAAGGTGTACTCTCTTAAGAAGTTCGTAGATCAGGTAGTAGAGTGGTCCTAATTTTACACTAGGGCTGGCAGTTTGTATATCATTCTGTATTCAGTGTCTGGGAGTATTTGTTGTTGAAGAAGTACAACTGGTTCCAAAATGATCCAGATTGGTACCCACTTACTGGGGAAAACAAGGTTCCTCATGATATTCGCGTACTGTTTACAGTACAGATCGTACGGGTCATTATTGTCTATGATTCTAGGCTCTTTGGCTCTACCAAGCTTATCGTCATGTATTTGTAAACCAGCGGAAGAAGGATTATTATCCCTTATTCCTGCATCATATTGTTACTCTCAGTTTATGTTGTATCAATCAAATTATTCATCTTACGTCTAGTCTATGCTCAAGTTAGCTATTATCAAATGGGTTTATTGATTCTCTTCGTAAGTGGTTCTGTATTTCCATGAGGGCTAGCTACATGATCATAGTGATATCTTCATCGATGTCTTAAAGATGTTGAACTTGTGTCAAATCGAAGGTGCTAGTGATTTCTTCATCCTGGAGACTGTGTATGCTAGCACCATTATCGTCTGGTTAGTACAACGACTCTACAATTTGCCAACTGTTTGATCTGGGAGGGGATATGAGATGTAGTTGTTCTTACGAGCCTTTTTGGGAATGATCCGTTACTACAAGGAGCTGACTCCGCAACAAGCCATTTGCAAGGAGTGGTTATTCTCTCTGGAAGTTCTGTGTTGCTGTGTTCTTTATTGTTTACATATCTATTGGTTTGCATTGCTTCTTCGAATTGGTTTCCGAGCCTTTGTTAAGTGGGAGTCATTCGAGGGTATTATGCATAGGGATCCTGGTACTCTTCATGAGGTCTCCAAGAAGGGATATGAAGGTGATTCAGATGAAGAGTCCTCGGAAACATCTCCAATCGTTGAAAAGCGTAAACAAGAATAAGTCTCTGTTTGTTAGTAATAATCTGTCATCTGTTGTTGCTATGTCGAGTTTACAGCTAGGAGAGAAACAAATAACGCTGGAAGACTTGGAAACCATTCTCTTTGCCAAAACCCCTGTTTCTGTTGATCCAGTGACAGAAGTTAAGGTATTGTCTGATTCGTTGGTAACTTAGTCTCTAGATTCAGAAAATGGGAAAAGGAAAACGAACGAAGGTTGAATGTGTGAAGTAGTGCATTGTGACGTTTCTTGATTATAGGATTGAACCCGTGGATATCAAACCGATTCGGGGAGTATCTAAGATATGTGCATTGTTCACTCTTCTTTCTATCCTCAAAGTAACAATAGGATTAGAATCTTATTTCTAGGGTGAGGGAATCAGTTCAACTCTCCTTAAAGCACTAATTAATGAGATTAATAGTCAAGAGGAGAGATACTTAAGTATGTTCAACTTGGCTGATTCTATTCAGTCTCTTGAAATACCCCCACTTGGAGATCATGAAAAGATGCTTCTTTCTATGGTAGTTTTCTTTGCTGTCTTATAGTCTTAGTTGGCTCCTCGTACGACTGCAATGTGCTATATGGCTTTTATTGAAGGAGAGAAAGTCAACACCCTTCTTCTCAGTACTGTTGCCTTCCTCATTGCTATTCTCAATGGCAAGATCGATTCACTTGCTGAAAATGTATACGAAGTAGTCTCTGAAGCATTTCATTAGTTATAGTTGGATCACCCTCATCGTTGTGCTGCGTACATCGCTCAGATGTTGCGTCTGATGTTATTTGGTGCTTCCAATTTGAAGGAAGACCGGGACACATTGATTCAACCTCTTCCCGAACTTTTGGGACCTCTCTATGACTATCTGAAGCAGATGAAACTGGCTCTCCAGGCTGAGTTGAACGCTCCTCCGATGGCAACTGGGTCGGTGATCCTGCTCTCTTATCTTGAAAACATTGCCAATCAGTACCAGCACATTCTGCCCCGTAACTCTGTTGTGGATGTATGATTGTAGATCTGCTGGCCATGATTCGTGCTACCGGCGCTGCCCAGCTCATCCAGCATGTGGATGAGATAAAGAAGGATCTTGATGCAACAGAAAAGGCATTGGAGTTGACAGAGCCTTCTCTCGGAGTTCCTCTGAAGGTGTTGGAACAGCAGCGTGCCTTACAGAAGGTGATGGCTGCTTCACTCCAATTTTGTGTAATCAAACTCCAGGAGATGGTTGCTCAGGCGGCTGCAGCAGTGGAGGAGAAGACTGTGAATCCAGAAATCGAGGCCCGTTTGGCTGCAGAACGAGCAAAAGAAGAAGCTGAGATGGATCCCGCTACATTGGCTCGTATTCGAGAGAAACGTGCTGCCAAGGAAGCAAAGAAGAACAAGAAGGCTGGAAAGAAGGAGAAGAAGCTGAATGTCGGTAATGGTGTGCAGGCCATTCAGCAAGAGATTGTGCATTTATGTCCTTCTCTGTGGATATGAGTGGATTGTCTCATAGGTAGATCACAGGAGGAGCTAGAAACTGCCACGGATCTGTTGGATGGTAAATTGCCTAATGTGGTGTTCCAGCAGTATGAATCGTTGAAGTCTGGAGGTATTCATCGTAAGCCAAAGATCCCTAAAGGTACCCGTGACTTCCTCCCTGAGCAGATGGAGATCCGATCGCGTGTGATGAACACAATTCGTAGTGTATTCCGTCGTCATGGAGCAGTAGAGATTGATACACCTGTATTCGAGGAGAAAGAGACATTGATGGGAAAGTATGGTGAAGATACCAAACTCATCTACGATCTGGCAGATCAGGGTGGAGAAATCTTGTCGTTACGTTATGATCTGACTGTTCCTTTCGCTCGTTTCCTGGCTGTGCATCAGGTTGGTAACATTAAGCGATTCCACATTGCGAAGGTGTATCGACGTGATAATCCTGTGGTTACAAAGGGTCGGTACCGTGAATTCTGTCAGTGCGATTTTGATGTGGCTGGCAGTTATGGTAGAATGATCAGCGATGCTGATGTGCTTGCAGTGGGTGTGGAAATCTATCGTTCTCTTGAGATCGGTGAATTCTGTATCAAAGTGAATCATCGTGAATTGCTGGACAGTATGATGGAGATCTGTGGTGTCCCTACGAACAAAGTCCGGGCCATTGGTTCAGCTATCGATAAACTCGACAAAGAGACATGGGAGACTGTGCGTCATGAGATGGTTGAGAAGAAGGGATTGGCACCAGAAGCTGCAGATCGCATTCATGAGTTTGTGATGATTAAGGGTGATCCATGGTCTGTATACAAGCAGCTAGCCGCGATGGAAGTAATTCAGCAGAATGAGCGAGCGAAGAAGGCTCTGGAGGATATGCGTCTTCTATTTGAGTATGTAGAGGCTATGGAGTGTCTTAACTATCTCTCGTTTGATCTGTCTCTGGCTCGAGGACTGGATTATTACACTGGTCTCATCTATGAGGTCGTGTTGGTCAACAATCCGTATGGTGTAGGCAGTATTGGAGCAGGTGGTCGATATGATCACTTGGTTGGTATGTTCAATGCAGGAGGTAAGGATATCCCATGTGTGGGTATTAGTATCGGTGTGGAACGTGTCTTCACGATTCTGGAGAAGAAGGCTCAGGATGCAGGCGAGTTGCGATGCAAGCCGTGCTCTGTACTGGTAACATCGATTGGAAAGGATATGACAGCTATGCGTATGAAGGTTGCAGCAACACTGTGGCATGCTGGAATCTCGGCGGAATTCGGATACCAAGAGAATCCGAAACTCCAGAAGCAGCTTGCATATGCGTTAGAGACGGGAATTAATTGGGTTGTGGTGATGGGAGAGGAAGAAATGAAGGAGGGTAAGGTGAATCTCAAGAATCTGAAGACCCGTGAGGAAGTGACAATTCCCATCGACTCCATTATTGATGAACTCCATAAGCAAGGATTATAGAGTATTTATGGTTGTGTTTCTTGTCATAAATCATTCTGGTGGAGGTCTTGCCATTTGGGTTATATTTAACAAGCTCACCGCATAATATTTATTGTTATTTGAAGATCATTAGGCGAAATGGAAGTGGATGTTGATAGAATCATAGCACTGCTTCTGGATGCGAAAAAGGAAAAGCCAGGGACCCAGGTTAATCTTCCGGAGGAATGGATCCGTGCTCTATGTTTAAAGGCACAGGAGATCTTCCGAAGTCAGCCAATGCTCTTACGGTTGAATGCACCGATTCAAATTTGTGGTATTTGATAATATATGACCTGTTGTGTAGGTGATATTCATGGTCAATATTATGATCTTCTCCGCCTATTTGAGTATGGTGGTTATCCTCCAAAAACGAATTATTTGTTTTTGGGGTAGATTGTAATCTGTGGCTTCAAGTTTAGGGACTATGTGGATAGAGGAAAGCAGAGTATTGAATGTATTTGTCTTCTTTTTGCGTACAAAGTGAAGTATCCTCAGAACTTTTTCCTTCTTCGAGGCAATCATGAAACTGATAATATTAACAAGATTTATGGTTTCTATGATGAGTGTAAACGTCGATATAGTATCCGCCTATGGAAGGCATTTTCGGAGTGTTTTAAATATCTGCCTGTATCGGCTTTGGTTGATGATCGAATCATCTGCATGCATGGTGGCTTATCTCCTCAACTAACATCATTATCGAAGTTAGAAGAAATTCAGAGACCTTGTGTCGTCCCAGATAACGGTCTTCTATGCGATATTTTATGGTCAGATCCTGAATATGAACTGTCTTCAGGCTGGGGGTTGAATGATCGAGGTGTGAGTTACATTTTTGCTGAGGATGTGGTTCATGCCTTCTTGGAGGATCAGGATCTTGATTTGGTGTGTCGTGCTCATCAAGTGGTTGAAGATGGCTATGAGTTCTTTGCTGATCGTCATCTGGTTACAATCTTCTCTGCACCCAATTATTGTGGCGAATTTGATAATGCTGGTGCCATGATGAGTGTAGATGAGACTCTGATGTGTTCCTTTCAAGTACATGATATGAAAGCATGACAATATAGATTCTGAAGCCTGTTGCATCAAATCAGAAGTTCCATAGCAATGGAGACCAGATTTCGGATCCTCTAACTGCTACCGCAGCAGTACACAAACACTATGATAAGGAAAAGTATTTGCAGTAGTTGCTTGTATTTGCATTTGTTCACAAACACGGCAATGACGCAACTGATAAAACAAAACATATGCATCTCGATTGTCCTCAACTTGTCTCTTCTGTAGAGGAATTCGTCTTGTATCATCATAGCATACCCAGTCAAATTCCATTGAGTCTTCAGGTTGCAGACTGGAGTTTACCAGAGCAACGTAATGACCCCCTGAAGTGGTACCCATATGATTCACCACAGCAATCAAATCATAACTATCAATTATTCTTTCCCCTCATCCTCACATAACATGACCTTCTGGTAAACCAAAGTATTCTGAACAGTCGAGTCCCTAGAAATCAGACACCGAATACATTCTCACATTAATGGGATACTCAACATCCTCATAGAGCTTTACAGCACTGTAGGTATCAAAAGCAAAGCGCATGAGATGTAGAATTAGAATCTGTGGAGGATGTTCCATCTGAATGTCTCGGAGGACTTCAACTACACGACCACATTTCTCACAGGTATATTCTGCACTAAAATCCATCACTTCACGATGGAAATAGGATCGTAGACACTCGTCCAACGTTAGGATACCATCTGATAGATCCGAAGTTATCTGGAGTTTGGGATCAATAAATACCGTAGGAGTGTGATTGTCATTTCGCTTACTTAAAGAGGATAGAGACTCAAGCAAGGAGAGAGGAAGACTTGAGGAAGAAGGAAACTCCATCTGAGGGAGTAGTGATTGAAACACAATGACATCAGAACTGATTGTTAGAACGAGGAAAATCAAGGAATCTTCAAGAACCTCTACTATGAGAGAAGAGACACAAGAGTACCATCTAATAGGATTGAAGAGTCCTGTAATGTCAGATCCATGAAATGAGCTTTCTTGTCTTCTGTAGTGAGTCGAATGCCAACAATGCCATTATCTGAAGATCAGTTTCCTTATCAACAAAGAGTACAGAGCGAGCGAAGTTGTTGAATGAATTTACCGATAGTGAGAGACAAGGTGTCCACAATCATCATTCTTGGTAACCGCTTTAGCCTACCTTCTTGTTGAAGTTGTACAATAAACCAACGTGGTGTAGAGAAGCTCATTTCTATGCTGAGATAGATACAATTATTCTACCTTTATCACTAGCAATGTCATTAGTGACGATCACATCCTTCTGATTCTGGATCCACTCCATCGAGAGTCGGTTGGATCCAGTAGGAGGGATGACACGACAAATAAGATTCTTACCCTCAAATAGCATTCCATTCACCCAATCTTGTGTTAATGATGAGTCCTTCGTCGAAGTCTGAATGCTGTAGAACGAAGACGGAAGATGCAAGATATCCACAAGACTGAGGAGTTCCTGAAGTTCTCGAATCACAATATTCTTTCTCACTTGAAGAGAGAATTGTTGTGGAGGTGGTGAAAGAATTAGAGAGGATGAAAGGAGAAGGGGAGGATAGAGAATCACAGAAATAATCATCAGATTATGAATAGGAAGAGGGAGTGATAGGGAAGTGACTGCTTGATAACTTGCGCAGGTATTACCACAGCTACTGCAAGTTGACGTACTACGCAGAAGGAATGAAAAAACGGATGAAAGAGGTGAAAGCTCCCTATTACATAAGGCTGTCCATAAATGCGATGTTTCGTCCAATAGGCCTTGAATGGATGTGAGAGTAGGAGGTTTAATGACATTCATTTCATCGATCATAGCTACGATCAACCACTCTTCATATTGATACTGGATACTAATTGAACGATTGTTTCATGAGCGTCTTCCTGGCCCCAGAATGACATCTCTGGATTGTGATGTAAGAGAGCTGAACGCACATTTCCCTAGACCTGATACTCTCCTGGATCACTCACAACATGAACAGACGACCTTCGGAAACGTAACTCTCGAAAGACTCGACTCACAGACGTCGTGATACATCCAGGACCTTCTTTCTATCAGTCATTCTCTATCTTCAAACTTGCCTCTGGTGCTAAGTAGCGTTTGTAGTTGTCACTGATCAATAATCGACGTAAGGGAGTGACTGAATAGAGACATTGAAGGGAAGCAGCGAGAAAGCATGTATTGCCAGAGTTGATGATTCCCTCTCGGATAAGTTCAGTGCGAACATAAGAAGGCAGCACATCTGGATTCTCTAATATGGCTCTCGATTCGTCTTGTACATCTTCCAAGCTCTCTTCACATACGCGAGAATGATAAGGATAATGAATGTCTCGACATGCTGTACTGCAGTAGTAACATCTTTTACAGCGTTTGCATCGCAAGATGGAATCTTCAGAGCACACGACACAAGGAATAACATGAGAAACCGGTATCATGTGAGCATCACTCACCTGGCAAGGAAGTGCAACTGAATGTCTAGAACAGAACTCGGATTCCATTTTGATAGTTACTGCTTCCGTAGGTGTCTCCTCTCCTTGAATCTCACTATCAGAAAGAGATGCATTTGTTGGGAGTCTTGGACGTCCCAAATCCAGTGTGGACTCATTAACCATGCATTCTAGGTCCGATCCATAGGTATGTCGGAAATGTTTCCAGACAGACGAATTAACGAGATAATAGTCGATTCCACATATTAATCCAGGAAGAAGAATTAACAACAGCGGATGCTGTTCATCTCCTCGTGAATACTACTAATAATATATAAATTACAAATCATACTACGAGTGATGAGTTTTGAATACTCTGCGGAGGTTCTTCATTATCCTGATCATTAGTAAGCCCAATAATGCTCTACAAAGATATACCGTATCCACTGTCGGATCCATGTTCCAGAAATCAAATAATATTGACTTTCGCGACAATTCCATAAGCGAACGACTTTTTCCAATTCTGCATGTCCCTGACTTCTTATATCTTCAAGTATATTGTTATTTCTTTTCTTTCCTGCTTCCACAAAGGCATCAAGATCGAAGAAGGGAGAGAGTCCTGTATCCACTCCTTCCAAATACTTATCTAGATCCACCCTACAAGAATAAGTTACCGATGCCATCTTCAATGGGAATGAGTGATTCAGTCAACAAACAGGGAGCAGGCGAAACAAAACACTTTAGCATAGAATGAACTGCTTACCAACTCAAGAAGTCCTCTTCATCAGCAGCAGCAGCTGGTTCTTCTTCCTCCTCTCCGAAGTCTTCTTCCTCTTCTTCTTCCA
>JABLTK010147303.1_pt1 | contig 14487 bp, 17 predicted proteins | sample 7160131 | NCBI WGS metagenome assembly JABLTK01 (sample SAMN14651221, study PRJNA627086) | human gut metagenome | isolation source: feces | host: Homo sapiens
CGAAACAATCTTCAGTTCATGACAACCAGGAACGAAATGGTGTTCAAGAGTACAAGGATGCAGACTTGCATCACTATTCAATGAGACACACGGAATAATCCTACTGGCAAGGACAGTGAGGATCCGAGCAAGAAATGTTCAAGGGTTCCTTATCCTGTGCATCAACCCCCATCTCCAAGTGGTTACCTCAACAGCAAACAGACGATTCCCATACAGAAGAGCAGCACCGCATCCAAGACCAGCCGCAACAGCGAAACCCAGTTGGAAAGGAGAAACTAATAGATAATTGGATGCATCAATCAACCTACATGCCGCAGAACCTGTAGAATAGGATCGAGATGACTGATTGACGAAATGACTCAATCTGTTGGCAGAATGCGAGAACTTGGAGAAGTACTTGCCAAAGTGAGCGCTGTAAGAAGAAGCAACTCTTGAGAACATGGTAAATCCTTGAATCTAGGGTTTTCTTGAATGACCCCTTATTAATTGGGGCAGTTCTCCGTTTTAATACCCTATTTATTTATCTCTGCAATAGAGACTTGTTTCAGATTATAACACAAACACCAAACAACTGTATCACTACTCACAAAGATAAGAAAGAGGATCAAACATCTGCTCTTCATTCACAGTCGCATGGTTCTGTGCTTCCTCCTGCCTCTTCTTCTCTGCTTCTTCTTCTTCCTTCTGCTTCCGTTCTCGTTCAATCTTGTACTTCTCATAATGTTCTCGTGAAATGAAGGAACCTTAGGAAACGGATCAAAGGATATGTTTTACATGACGAATATTCTCCTGACATCGGAACCAGCTGACAACCTCAGGAGTATCCATCATGAATTGATCCAGTACCAAATCCTGGAAGAATCTGTTAATCTTCGTAAGACGATCTTCTACAACAGCCTTGGTAGTGATAAATGCCGTTCCAGAAAAAGGAGACATTCCATTAATGCGCGAAGGATACTTTGCTTTCAGTGTTTGATACCATTCCAGCCACACAAGATAAGGATACTGGACATCCCATTGTGTTTTAATTCCGAGATTCGCTACAAATGACAAAACCACGGGAATCCACACAATTCTCCCAATCACAGTGACAAGTGTATTTCACACCATCCGCAGTCATCACACGCTCTGTAAGTTTAAGAGTTAATTGGCCCCCTTCCATATTTCCTTCAGTAAGATCACTCTTCTCCACCTGTCGCCATGCTTCCTGCCGTTTCATTTCAGCCGTCATAACCTGATCAGCTACATCTGCCTAGACGTAATGACTGATGATAATAGGAACATTAAATCGTTTGACAAAGACATCAATTTCCTTATACTTGCGAATTGAGAGACTGTTATCCCAACCAAGATGCAACACACCAGTAGAAGGAACACGGAAGATCATGTGATACTCTGAGATACGTACTTGAAGGGGAACTCTTCAAGTAAAGAAAGAGAGTTCATAACTCACACTTCAATAGCATCAGTCTCTTTGTCATCAATAGAGAGAATACTTCTGAACAGCATACGAGACTATTAAATCAATCAATCAGTTCATATCTTACTCCTGTCTCTTCCTTCCAACAAAAACCAACTACTTCATCCTTCTTCACAGAAAGAGGAATTCCTGCTTGAGCACGTGGTTCTAGAGTGATATGAGACATGGATAGTTTTCCATTTGCTTCTTTGATTACTGTTTTATACACAGCTTTCCGATTCCGGATGCGAACACGTTGCTTTTCACTATCATCATCACTATCATCATCAAACTTTGGCATATGAATCCTGTCTATCATCATCGTTCAAAATCAATACTTTTTATGCTTCTTTGGACCATCACTATCACTGTCCTACTTCTCATAATCATGAATAATCATTACAGAAGACTCTTGAATATCAAGAGGACCACTTAACATCGAGAACAATGAAGTAATACTCTCTGAGTACTGAAGGATTAACTCACCCAGTTCCTCCACATCCAACTCTGCGGTATCCACACAACGCTAGAAGTGAATAAGAGATCATGATCTCACATCACATTCTTCCTGGAGTGATTCCATGGTCTTCTTCAGCTCACGTAGTTTCTTGTAATCAGGAGACTCTATCACTTCATTGAGAGATCTGAATCTACTCTTATCCATTCGCTTCATCACTGCTAGAAGCTTCTTACGAAGCTTGGTTCCATTCTTACGCACATCATTGTAATCTTCAACCAGTTTCTTCTATTCAATAAGAGCTTTAAACCTGAACTCACTGTCACCTCGTCATCCTTATCTTCCTATGAATCAGACCTATCATCATCCCAAACATAATGCTCCTCTTTCAATTGATCTTCAATCGAAGTGAGAAGACTAAATGAGAAAGAGTCATCATTTCTACTTTGGCCAGTTGTAAGTCTCCACAGCAGTGGATACCTTACTAATCAACTCAGACTCGGTAAAAAGTAGTTCTGGCTTCGATACAATCGCTCTAGGAGTTAAAAATATCATTTATAAATACTTGGCGGTTTCAATTCCACAAAGTTTGATGAGTTTCGAAATCAACTTCTTCTCGTTCAATTCATCTTCTCTAGACATCAAACATGAATTAAAAACCAACCGGAAGAGAGTGAGAAGTTTCAACACTTTCTTTACCACTTTCATATCTCCGTCAACAAGAGGAGAAATTACTTTCGTACGATCACTATCTGTAATAGCTTTCGGTTTATTCGCAGATTTCTTCTCTACTGATCACAATGTCTCCTATTAACTACTCTTTGCAAAATCACTGCTATCATCGGATGAACTGTCCGACGAACTGTCTGAAGACTAAGGATTAGGTGTGGATTCTTCAACTCACAGAGCTCTCCTTCTTTGCCTTCTTCTCTTTCTTATGTTTCTTTCCTGATGTCTACAATAACACTTAACAATGGATTATCACTTTTGACTTTGTGGATTTGTCCTTTTTTGAGCTACACATCAACAAACAAGAATCTCGTCTTACCTTGTCTTCTTTTTCTTCTTGTCTTCCTGCTCACTTACAGACTCCATATCCTCGTCCACTTCTTTATCAGAGTCATTCTCGGTTTTATTGTGATCAGAGTAAAACGGATTCATTCTAACTTGATCCTACAACAATGATCATGGATTATCGATTATCCTACCTTTCTGGAGAGTGAGAATAGTGCTTCATGATTGTGTCTTAAGGATCCCCGTGATTATTCGGCAAAAGTTTGATTCTTCTGATTCAGTTGAAGAGATTCGAAAGATCCTATCCACGAAGTCTTGGGGAGTTTTCTGATTGGACATGAGTGATTGCAATGATGTGATTGAGTTTTCATGTATTGTCTCTTGTTTATGTCCAATTTCCTTCTCTAAAGTAATCTACCCTGTCCGAGGTCGCAACTGTTGCCATTTACGTTTCTTTGATCGTGACTCCTTTCTTGAAGTAAGCTTATCTTCCCTACTAATGAGATAGTTGTACAAAAATAAGGGAGGAGGTTCATGTCCTATCTGTTCCAAGTATATCAACGTTACTGATTTGGTTTGGGATGAGTATATCCAGGTTCAGTTGAATAAATCACCACCCGATGCTGAAAGTAGATCTAAGATCTTTACTCAATATTAGACATTTTCGTAAAACAGGATTGCTTCTTGAATCTTGAACAGTATGAAACAGTGGATGAAAAGGAAATCATGGACCTTACTACTGAGGATGAGCCTACTGTTTCAGGATCCACGAAATCCACATCACGACAATTCTATAAAACCGAGAACGATATCTATTTCCCCATTCCTCACTCGTCCTTTTCCTTCTCAGATTACCTCTTTCAGCGTGGCCTTGAATGTGAGATTGCTTCTCAGAAACAGAGAACGCTTGAAGTAAAGTATTGGAAGTATATGGAGTTCTATACCCTCGTAATATCAAAAATAATCCATCTCTTCCATTCAGGGCAGATCCAAAGTCCTTTTATCGTTTTCTTTCACCCTTCAATCCAGCAAATGTATGGAATCATATGGTATCATGATGTAGCTCGGCTATTCAGGAAGTTGTTGATGTTTCTGATGCCTATTCGTTAGTTATTGTAGTTGTCTTCACAAACGCTTATTCTTAGAATGGGAATGTCCTAGTTACCATCGACAAGGATTATTATCCTGATGAAGATGAAGAAAATGCTCTTCTGATGCATGATGTATCCGTTGACGAATTTATTGCCTCTAAGGCAGATCAGCATCGCTTGACTGCTTGTAGTTTCAATTTAGGTTAATGTGTTTGTTGATTACTAGCGCGGGATTTGAGTTTATCTCAATGATATACATATCTGAACCAATTGAATACAAATAAAGGATTGTGAGATAGATAGTCAAGAAGTGACTTTGCCGCCAAATAACAAATATCTATTTCTAGAAAACATGGAGTCTATTCCAGCCAACTCCATGAGAAATACAAGTTCAGTCCCTTCAGAAGACAAAGTCTGCTATTGTGAGGGTTCTGGAACTGTAATTCGCTGTTCTGTATGCAACCAACAGGTATATAGTTGATTATTGATACACATGTTTCAGTAACAGTGTGGAGTGAATTATATGTGAAGTTTGTCACTAGGACGTTGTTTTGACTAATCATCATCTAGGTTCATATAGAATGTGTTAATTCGATGCCAGAATACAAGTGGATGTGTGATATCTGCAAATCTGGAATTACTTCTCGTGATAAGCTAAGATGTGTTCTTTGTGGAAAAACGGATTCAACACAACTCTTCTTCTGTAGTGATTCTTCGTGTGGATAAGTGGTAGGTGTTACTGAGCGAGTCTGGGTTCATGGGTTTTGCGTTTTGGCATTAAATCAGTATCTCAGGAACTGTAACTCGATAGTACATGCGGATCTGCGAAATGACAAGCCAATTGTGGATAAGAATTGTTACTTTGTCACGGAAGAGGTTTTTATAGGTTGTTATCTTCAATGGATGTCTGGATATTCAGGAACACGAAAGACTGGAATCAATGACTTGAGTCTGTTTATTCGGACATTGCTCCCCTCCTTTTCTCTCGACTTCCAGATTCGTTCTGCATCGTCTTGTTTTATTTGTGGAGAGACGGGAGGATACCAAATTCCTTGTAGAGTTCCTCAATGTAAGGCAACTTGTCATCCTTTGTGCTACAAGCAGTGTTATCAACTTCACCATGCGATTGCAGACACTATAGCAAGAGGAATTGGTTGTCCACATCATCGAAGTATTGTGCTACGCGCAATGAAGTACCCTCGTTCGCAGCGCCCAGGTGAAGTGGGAAACGATTCTAAGCCTCAGTTGAAGCAGAGTATCCCTCCACTTCAACAGAACCCACAACCACCTCAACCACAAGAGACTGGACAACAGATTGTTCAGCCTGCTCCTATGACTCCTGAAGATAGTGAGGATGATGGAGAGGTCTGTGATATCTGTGGAATGGGTTACAGCGAACCTGATGACATGTTGGTTTTTTGTGATCAATGTAATATTGCTGTTCATCAAGGTTGTTACGGAATATCCAAGCTTCCAGAAGGTGAGTGGTTATGCTCTGTCTGTCGTCAGGGTCGTCTACCACAAGAAACCCGTTGTTGTTTGTGTTTACATGAAGGAGGTGCAATGCATCGTACTCTGGATGGACGTTACATTCATTTAATCTGTGTCTATTATACTCCAGAGTTATCTCTGGATTTGAATGGTCCAGAGGTATTGGTACGAGGAATGAATCAGATCGATCCAGAGAGAGCACAACTTATCTGCTGTATTTGTGGACAGAAGGGAGCTGGCTGTATTCAGTGTAATTCCCGTAATTGTTCAATGGCCTATCATCCATTCTGTGCGTCGAAAGCAGGATATCTGTTGACATCGGATGAGAAACATGGTCGCTTCAGATATCTGAGTTATTGTGCTCAGCACAGCAAACTGAAAGAAGCTAAGAATCGAGCCAAATCTGTTACTTCAACTCCGGAGAAGAAGAGGAAACGTCAGAACCGACGTAAGAAGGTTAAGAAGGAAGAGCCAGAGATTCCAACTACTATATTGACGAAGTAATTGTGTTATGAAGATGAAATGCAGATTGAAACCGTTTGATAAGGGTTCACAGTTCCTGTCTACAGATTTCTGGCAATTATTGCGTTATATCTATGTGATCAAACCAACTACGACATATCTTTCATCACTCTTTCATTTTGCTCAGGTAATAATGAGATACTGATGTCATGCTAGATCATACCAAAGCCATTTCAATCATCAACTCCTCCAGATGACTGGATTTCTCCTCAATTGATGGCAGTAGCCAAGGGATTACTGGAGACGGACCTTCTCCATCTCCCTGTATCGTCCAAGATTCATCTTCTCCAGAATGGGAGTCTCTTTTTGATCCCTGCATTGGGCTTACGAAAGCCTGTTAAGACCACAAGTGTTCCAATAGAAACAACCATACGGACTTATGCTGCTACACCTCATCAGATGTCAGCAAATTCATCATTGAAACGAACACAAGTACAGCGCTTTCAAGGCTTTGATATAAATGATTTCGCAGACTTACGTGAGTCTCATGATATGTTTATCGATGAAGTGTTTGTTCATTGGGCTCAGGTGTTGGGGGTGTGTTCACACACTCGATTCCGACAAGCCTTTCGATCTGACATTCCATGGTTGCTACGTTTGAACACTATCAATCCAACTTTCAGTTGTGAGAGTGATTATAGTGGAACTTTTGTTGAGAAGAATGAGTTTGTCATTCTTGCGGAACGATGTTCTCCTTGTGGTGAGCAGATTCCCGTGGGAATGGTTCATTATTATCTGATGTGGTATTATCCATGTACAGGAAAGCAACGTGAAGCTGTACGTGCAGTGTATGTGTGTACACTGCAACGTGTTTCTGAAAGTACACATCCTGGATACATGGAGCAGTATGGAGTAGAAGCTGAGCCATACACTGGTGCAATGTTGTTATCACTAGCATTTCTTCATGGTAAGAAATGTGGAATGACAATGGGATGCTGTGATAGTACAAGTAATTCGATCACATTCTATACCAATCAATTTGATATGAAAGCACTTCCTCGTCCTGAAGGACGTCACTATACACCTATGCAACTTTCTATAACAGACTTCAGTGCGCAGAATACGATGCTACGACATATTCGTAGGATTGATGAATGAGACTAACGGATAGCTCCTGGTTACAGAGCCACTCTTCTATGTACCCTGCCTTCTCTACCTTCTCAAGTCCCTTCTTCTACTTCAAATTCACAATCCACTCCACTTCATCTTCAAGCCAGTTTTCGAGGTACTTTCCAGGTTCAAGGTAGTGATGTAACTTCTTTTGCTCCATTGCATCAGTTCATTCAGAAGGAATACCCACAGTGGTTCCAACCAGCTGTTGCATCTCAAGTAATAACAGATTTGAGCCGTGTATGTGAACCATTTGACGCCTCTCGTCATTTTTATGTTCACGACTCCATTCCTCATTTCGTGGAGAAGGCTCTTCCAAATCTAGAAGAGAGTTCGTTGTCAACAGAATCAGATTTGAAGGTGGATCATGCTGTGTTTGCTACATGTGATTCAACTCCTCGTTGTATTGATAGTAATGAAGTGGAACGTGAACTGGAACGAACACAAGAAGAACTTTATCAAACTATGTGTGAGAATGATAAAGCATTAGCAAATCTTGTTGTTTGTTTAGCTGCTGCTGAGCCGAATACAAATGAAACGTTAAGATTGATTGATACATGCAATCGACTTCAAGGAGAACTTCGGGAATATACTTACGAGAAGCGTCCAGAGTTAATTCGAGTAGAAGAAGAAGAAGATAATGATGCTACATGTGAAGTATGTGGAGATGGAAATAGTGACTTTGGTAATATGATTCTATTCTGTGATGGATGCAATGCTGCTGTTCATCAGAGTTGCTATGATGTTACTTCACTTCCCAAAGATGACTGGTTCTGTAATGTCTGTGAAGATATCCTGATGGAGAAATTAGGAGTCACAGATCTCCTTCATTTGGTTCCAAAGGAAACAGCAATGAATGAATCTGGTGAGAATGATTGGGAAAATGGAAGTTCTTGTCCTATTTTGGATAGGCTTCATGAATTACGTAGTCAGGTCTATTGTTGCATATGCGGATACAGCAAGGGAGCTATGATGCCTACTCTTGAGCCAGGGAAGTATGCCCATGTGTGTTGTGCATTGTGGCATCCTGATGTTCAAGTGATAAATACACATCCCCAGTGTTCACAACTTCACCGTGTTCCTCTTCCTGAGTCTGTGTTACCTGAGAATCCTGTGAAGGAAGAGACAGTGTTAATTCCTCTTCCAGCATCTTCTGCTTCTAATAAAGTTCCAGACAGGAAAGCACCTTTCACGTTGGTTCAATCCCCTTATGCTCATCTTCGCTCTCATGTCAATCAGAATCGGTATCTGATCGATCTCTCAGAAATGAAACCTCAACAGAAGAGTTCAGTATGTCAGTTATGCCGAAGGCGATGTGGTACTGTTCCTTGCTGTTGTAGTGGTTGTTCCCGTCATGTTCATGCAACATGTGCACTTCGTTATGAGTTGGATTTGTTTTGGAATAACAAGCCTGGTCACAATGGAGCATCACTCGATGAATTACTAGTCGATAAAGTCTTTTTCATCCACTGTTTCCATCACTCTGGAGGCTGTCAAGGTCGTGATGTTCCTCACAAACGTGCTGAAGGATACCAGTCACCAATTGGAGAGAATCATGAAATTACCATAGGAAGACGTCGGAAGAATGAAGACCATGGATACACTCTGAGCCCTTCGAGTCGAGTTCGCCGTTCCCGACGTCAAGAGGGATTGGAAGCATCCCAGGCACAAGGATTGGAGCGATTGAGGAAGAAGCGAGAGCGGAAACAGAAGAAACGAGAACGTCTTCACAATACAGGTCGTTCGAAGCCACGTATCCAGCCGTTGGCATTCACAACCAAACCTCGAGCTCGATATGAGGTGGCATTACGTCGTGTGGTTGAATGGTTACGAGACAGTCGTTGTGGTCCTCTTTTGCTTGACAATAGTCAGAATGTGATTCTGCGACTCCAGCGTCAGATTGACATGGGTGAATTGCCTCGTTATAGTGAGTGGAATGACTTCACATCGGAGAATGCAACAGTTCAAAGCTTTTTCTCTCGTTGTCAGCGTCATCAGTTCTTTAATTTGGAGTCAATTGTGACAGAAATTCGCGTGATTTTCATCAATTTGTTAGCATACGTGTATTTGTCACCAAATCAGGAAGAACAAGAATTAGGAGCAATGGTAGCAAAGGATGCTTTGGATCTAACACGTTTGGTGACTCGACTCACAGATACTGAGCGCTATCGACAAATGATCAAGCAACCAGAGTCATTCTATTGTCTGTGTGCAGTGAAGGATGGAGAGTCTCAGGAATATATGGTGTGTTGTGATGGTTGTTCCCAATGGTTCCATCCTTTCTGTATTGGCTTTGCTGAGACAAAATATTTAAACTTTCTGACCACATACAAAGGACAGTTTGTAGAAGTGAGTGAAGGAAGAAGCTTTTACTGTCCAAAGTGTTGTGTAGGAGAGAATGCAAAGAAGATTGAATTGCTTACAGAAGAGCAAGTGATACAACGAGGAGCTGTTCGATTAGAAGTAGGAGATGAGATGGAAAGTCAAGACGTTCCAAGTGTCACTCCCACACCCATTAAGGAAGAAATAGTGGATCATGATGAGAAACGAATCAAAGTTCTATAGTTTTCTGTTCTTCTTGTGTGTTATTAAACAATGAATCTTCATTCATATTCCACACTGTACTTCGTTGCTTCATTAACAATATGTTTAACAGGGACTAATTCCTTCACAAAAGAAGTACCACCAAGAATTTGAATATACTTGGTATGATACTCTGTGACCATTTTCACAAACTACATATGAATTCTCTATGTACCCTCATACTGCTTTGTAGACTTCCAAACCATACCAATTCATTTCACTCCTAATAGTTTGATGCATTTCAGCCACACCGTCCTTATAATTCTCTTTGTACAACTTCAGTCCTTTCATCTCATTACTTGATAACTTTAACTGTGATCCCTTCTTCTTCTCATTTCTCTTTACAAATTCGTATAAGAATGCTAATCCTAATTCCACTAATCTCTTCATTACTCATATGCTCACTCATTGTGTCTTCCAGATATACAGTAACTCGTTCATCAAACAGTTTACTCACTGCATTCTCTTCATCAATTGTTATTCCTTGTGCTTTCCATGAAGACAGAATGAAACAAGCATTATTCATGAGATAGAGAGTTGTATGCTACTTGTGACATCCCATCATCTCATTCACTTCTTCGTTCACTTGTTCACTGAACTTCTCAATCATTACACACACTTCTGTACTCAACAGGTCTAGAGGTGTCTTCCATTTACTCTTCTCAAGGAGGAGATCACTGAACATTTGACCAAGATACTAATTATGAAATGAAACTCCCAATATCACATAACCTCCAGTTGAAACAGCTGTGAATCTCTTAACAGAATAGTGTAAGGATTCTGTGATTTCAAGAGACTTAACTTGTGATTGAGCTGTTTTCACAGACTATTCCTAAAATACCCACTATTTTACTACCGTAATATGTTTGTCCAAAATCGCTCCGAATCTTGCCAATACTTTATCACGCAATCTATTCCTAATACTCCTTGACTAGTCTCACGGAAGCCAGAAATCAATCAAGATAGGATATTCGCTGTTCTGAAGAGCCTACCAATCAACATTCATATTCACTTCCACATTCATTACACTCTGAATCTGCATTGCTACCAAGAGTACTCCAAATATATCCACAGAGGCAGATGCCCAATCCAAAATTTGTGTACTGAACTACAAAATAAGGAATTCCAAAAATCCAAACATATTTGCACACATCCTTGAATTCTTCATCAAAGAGAGAGGAATCTTCAACACCAAAGAATCCTTTCAAGAACTGATACTCTGCTGAAGCTGAATCCATAAAAAGCCTCTATTTCTAACAATGCCAATTCATTCACACAATTTGATTCCGGAAGGAAACAACAGCATCCATATCAGGATCATCACCCTCTTGGAGTGGAGTTACTGTCATTGGTTCTTCTTGCATGCTCTTCAATACTTCAACACGGGTACCAAGTTCAAATCCCTCTGTTGTATATTCTTTCAGAGACTTTGTGGACTAGAATGAAAGTGGAAATGAAGAATTACCTTCTTTTTGAGGAAACTACGAACAACACTTTGAGTATGCTACACATCACAACATGCTTCCATTGACATACCACCAAAGGATCTTCAACACTACCAACAACCATCTCATGAGGCAGAAGACTATATATCATCGATAAATATATCACTTACAGCTCTCGGTACGATTTGATTCGATTCATCATAATCTCCTTTACAGCCACTAAATACTGTTTTTTCACATCCTCGAATGTCTTTGGAATGTGTTTCTTCAAGAAAGCCATGATTCCGGCCATCTCAATCAATTCCTGTTTCTGAATGGTTTCTAGATCACAATCTGGAGTAATCAACCGAATCTTGCTGTAGATATGATCCTTCAATCGAGATGAGCATTGAGCTTTCAGAATGTTGAGATCTGATTTCACCTCCTTTATGGCTTTAACTTCACCTGTACGAACATGTAGTTCCTCCTTCAAATGAATCAATAAATCAGTGATTACGTCTTCAATATCCTGATCGACAAAATCAAGTTGAGCATCAAACTTGTGGAGTGTTGCCACATATTCATCATTAATATCTCCCTAAAACTTAGATTCTGACTGTGTTCCCACTTCAATCAACACCTTAACCATGTTTGGATTGATGGCCACTTTGTTGATAAAACCACGAATCACTCCATCCATTTCTCGTCGATTCTGTAGTTTCTGAGATAGAATTACACTTTCACTCTACTGATGAACAACCCAGCAAACGACTACCTGCAAAGAACGAATCTCATTTGCCACACCCGATAGATCCTTTTGGTATACATGTAGTAGATCCTGGATTTGTAATAAGATGGAATCACACAGATCGATGTCCCTATTATTCATATACTGGATTGTACTTACTTGTGGAGATTCGCTAGATTTGCACTTTCTGCAATGTAATCGGCCACAGATCCCTTAGAAGCAGCCATCAGATCATCTTCGATTTTCCTTCCATATTCTACAAGATCCACATCTTTCTCAAGAGCTTCTTTGACGAGATCAGCCTATAAGAGATTAGTATTCCACTTTCACAAAACAGGTCAAAACTATCGCTATCCACCTCCATACATTTTGAAATAACTCGAGATCTCGCTTCATCTCTTCATAATCAATGACTTCCTCAACATTCTCGTCGCTGAGGTCTCCTCCGTCATCTAACTCTCCCGAGTCCTCATCGATGAAGCTCTCGTTCATATACTGATCGTCATCCTCAATTGAGTCCATTTCGACAAGAAACATGCGATCCATGACTGAAGCGATAACCACGGAAGTTCTAGGATCCTAGCGGAATGAGGAACGAGAAGGAGTTGACGGTGCTCCTATTGATATATTCGAAATTAGAACCTGCAACAGAGATTGGATAGTGTTAAAACACAAACTATCAATGCATTATTCATCATGAGTTGCCGATCCCGACTTCGTAAACTTGATATGTTCAGGTACCTATTGGTTTCAGGTGATTCTGATTAGGAAAGTCCCTACGGATTTGACTGAAGGTTCCACTTGTGGTACTATTCTTACTATATTGTGTTATATCACTGTTGCTATATTAATTGGATTTGAGTTGAACAACTATCTTACTGTGGAGAGTAGAAGTGAGTTCTTTGAGTTTATTTCTAGCAAGAACCGATTACACAATTGAGCAGCACAATGATGAGTTCATCCGAATTAGTTTTGATATCACGATGCCTAAGTTGTCGTGTGAATATGCTTCTCTGGACGTTGTAAATCAGATGGGAACACACAAGGCATTGTATTGGCCTAATTAATGACTATAGATCAATGTCACTCAGAACATTCGTCGTTGGCAAGTGTATGATAATGGATTTTCTCGTGAAATTACCCCAGGTGCGTTTTCTCTTTGTTGTTCATGTGTAGTTGAACAAAACAAGGAACTCGGTAGTTACGAGAAGATGACGAGTGAAACATATAGTACACTGATTAAAGGACTATCTGATTTCCAACGCCTCACTACATCGAAACCTGTAGTTCTTGTGAATTTCTTTGCACCTTGGTGTCATTGGTGTCAGGCACTTGCACCCATCTATGAGGGTGTGGCCCAACGCATTATTCAAGGTCCCCTCCAAGATAATGTTATTGTAGCGAAGGTGGATTGTACTTCTCCTGCCAATGCAGATGTTTGTAGAATGAACAACATTCGAGCTTATCCTACGATTATTGCGTATTGGTTAGAGTTCTGTGTCACATAGATATACTCCCCAAAGCGATAACAAATGGCTTCATTTCCAAGGACAACGTACGGTAGATAATTTCCTTTCGTTCATTAAAGAATGTCTTCAAATGACCAGATATACAGTATCAGGTGGTTCTGATTCATCATTGTAATTGGATAGAGTTGCCTCAGTTGAACATGACAGCAGGTCAAGATGGTTGTCGACTCCAAGGAGCCATCATCGTTCCTCGAATGTCTGGGAATTTCCATATTTCTTGTCATGGATCTCATTCTTATATCCTTCCTTCGGAAATCAATGTATCACATCGAGTATGCCTTATTGGGTATCTTAATGTTAGGTGAATCACCTCTCTTTTGGAGATGATTTAACTCCATATGAAATCTCTCGTATTCCTCCGCAGATTCAACGAGGAATGGATGTACTGAAGGATAAAGAGTATCCTGTCTTCACGACCAACACTTCGTATGAACACATCCTCAAAGTGTTCCCAACCAAGTTGATTCGAAAGGATGAAATGATCGATACATTCCAATATACAAGTGATAGTGGAAAGGGTATCAGTGATGAGGACTATCCTGAAGCGACTTTCAGTTTTGAATTTGATCCTTTGACAATCGTGATATCGGAAGTGAACAAACCATTTTACCATTTTATCACTTCTCTGTTTGCCATTATTGGTGGTGTAGTGACGGTCCTCTCACTCATTGATTCCATATTCAACAAGGCTGAACTAATATTCGCTGAAAAGGAGATTCTGGGTAAAAACGAGTGAATTGGTCCATTTATATCTCTTTGTTCAATCAACAGAATTGTAGTGGGGGGAAGTTACATTCTGTTTTACAAGTCTGCTAATTACAAATTGAAAGGCTGGGTTTTGAATCACAACTTGTTTTTCCAAACTGTCACTAATTCATAGACATGGGTAAGGGGTAAGTATTGGATTTGATGGGACACATCGATATGTATCCAAGAACGTGGAGGAATGTGTTTTTAACCCGAGTTTAGTAAACCTTGTGGTATTCGTGCTGCTCGTAAACTTCGTGTGGTTCGTCGTAACGAGAGATGGGCTGATAAGGTGATTAGCGATTTTCATAG
>JABLTK010063956.1_pt1 | contig 14475 bp, 13 predicted proteins | sample 7160131 | NCBI WGS metagenome assembly JABLTK01 (sample SAMN14651221, study PRJNA627086) | human gut metagenome | isolation source: feces | host: Homo sapiens
GAAATTTCAAAAAAGCTTGATACCTTGTATGAGTACAAATTGAAATTTAAGTTTGCAGACCGTGAAGATTTTGATAAAAATATAAGGATTTCCTTGAAAAAATGACTGGAAAAACTCAAGGAATTGTTAATATTGAAGGAAAGGATTATACTTATTTCTATAAAAATGATGTAGAAGAGTATTTCTTGGAATTTTGTTAGGTTTGAAAATGGTTACCTCTTATAACGAAAAAGATATTGTCGTAACAAAAGGCTTGGAAGGTTTACGTTTACGTCCAGCAATGTATATCGGAAATCTGGAAAATGGAAGGTTTTCGATATTGAAAGAAATTCTAGACAATGCTCTTGATGAGGCAACCTCAGGATTTTCCAAAAAAGTCGGTTGTATTCTTTATGATGATGGTAAGGATTCCTGTTTGGTTTATGATGAAGGACGAGGAATTCCTGTTGGTCCACATCCGGATGAACCTGAAAAATCAACTATGGAAATTGTTTTCACACAGCTTCACGCTGGTGGTAAGTTGAAAAAAGGTGCATATTCAAGTGGGTCGTGTGGAACTCACGGTATAGGATCAAGTGCAACTAATGCCCTTTCAGATTATTTTCAAGCTTGGACTTTTCGTGATGGTAAGTGGTATACTCAAACATATTCAAAAGGAATTCCTACCTCAAAAGTAACAACTATACCATCAACAAAGCTACCAATTCCTCTTAAAAAAGGAACAATCGTCAAATTCACACCGGATTCTTCAATCTTAAAGAAAAGGCTTGACGTCATACAAGTTTCCGAATATATGGAAAATTGCAGCTTTTTGAATTCCGGTGTAATTTTTGAGCTAACAGATATAAAAGGAAACCTTAAAACTTTCAAATCAAAAGGCTTAATTGATTTCGTCAAGAAGATCACCTCGTCAACAGATGAAAATGGTGAATCAACTGAAAAGTTTGAAAACCTTGGTAATCCTTTCATTTTTTCCAATGAACAGGTTGATATTGCTCTTCAATGGTTTGAAAGTGATGATTCAAATCTAACTAGCTGGGTCAATAGTAACAAAACAATTGAAGGTGGAACCCACTTAAATGGTTTAATTCGTTTAATAACAACCAGCTTTGGTGATTTTGCAAAAAAGAAAAATTACAAACCTGAGGATTTACGGGTTGGTTTATATGGTGGTTTAAATATAAAAATTGCTGAACCTCAATTTGATAGTCAAACCAAGGAAAAGCTAATCAATCCTGAAGCTGATAAGATGGTTTTTGATATTTTAAGAAAAGATTTCCTGAAATATCTTGAAAAGAATAAAAGTTTTGTCAAGCGGGTAATTGATCGTGCCAATGAAATGCGGTCAATTTACAACAAATTTGCCAACGAAAAGAAAGCTTTATCTAAAATCAAAACCAGAGGAAAACAAGCTCTTCCTCCACCGTCAAAATTTATAATCAGCAACTGTAAGGATGATTCCTTGCGCGAATTGATGATATGTTTAAGCGGGGATACTGAAATTCTTGATGTTCGTGGAAGATCCTTCAAAATTCGTGATTTGGCTGAAAATCAACCGAATGAATTTTATGGATTTGGTGTCGATGAACAAACAAAGGAAATTCGACCAACAAAACTGTGGAATTTTAGGAAAACTCGTGAAAATGCTGAATTGGTTCGTGTTCATTTAGATAATGATACTTATTTTGATTGTACTCCAGATCATAGAATTTTGTGTAAAGAAAGTAAAAATGGGAAATTCAACATTTTTTATACTGAAGCAAAGGATTTGAAACCAAAGCAAAGTTTAGTTGGTTTGAAAGAAGACTTAAATATAATTGATGTAGAATTTCTTACCAAACGTGAAGATGTTTATTGTTGTAGTTCGGATACTCATAATTTCTTCCTTAAAAATGGTATTTGCGTGCACAACTGTGAAGGAGATTCAGCTGGCGGGTCGGCGCGTCAAGCTCGCAATCCTTATTATCAGGAAATCCTCAAACTGCGTGGTAAAATTTTGAATACTGCAAAGGCACCTTTATCTAAGGTTTATGAAAGTGCGGATATTATCAACATTTTAAAAGCACTTGGTTTTGATCCGGTTAATAAAGAGCATCGTTGTAGGGTTGGAAAAGTAATCTTTTTAACGGATGCAGATGTCGACGGTTGTTTAGAGGGGGATACAAGAATTTTAACTCTGGACGGAAAAAATCCTACAATCAAAGAGTTAACGGAAAAATTTGAAAAAGATCAACAACCTTTTTATGTTTATAGCGTTGATGATAACAAAAATCTTGTAGTTGGCAAAGCAATTAACCCAAGAATTACAAGAACGGTTGATAAGCTTATTGAATTAACCTTATCAAATGGTGAAAAGATCAAATGCACTTTAGACCATAAATGGTTAGTAAATAATCCGGATGAAAATGATCCTGATTTGGTTTGGATTGGAAACTTACCTTATAAACTGGCTAAGGATTTAACCGAAAAGGATAGTATTCGAAGTGTTTATTTTGAAAAAAGAAATGCTGATGGAAATTATGGTAATGGAAATCATTATCAAATGATTTTAGATGGTGATCATCAAGGAAAGTTTTGCAATCGAAATATTATGCCAGTTCATAGATTTGTCAAAAATTGTGATGATCCAAAAAGTTATCATAAATATGAACTTCTTGGAAGAAATGAACATATTCACCACAAAGATTTCAATCCAGAAAATAATAACCCAGAAAATCTTGTTTATCTTTCTCAAGAAGATCATGGATCTTTGCATATGAAAGAAATTTCAAAAAACTATAATGGAACCGAAGAACAAAAACGAAAAGTTAGAATAGCTTGGTCACAAAGAAAATATAAAAACAGAAAATGCGGTCTTTCAAGTTATAATATTTCGGAGAAACATTCTGAAGTAGTTAGAAATTTGAATTCAAATGATGAACAAAAAAGATTGCAGGTAATTGGAAAATGTGTTAGATTTTTTAATGGACTTTTGAAAAAAGGTTTAAAAATCAATAGGGATACTTGGAATAAATATTGTGGTAAAAAAGGAATTTCAATTCCTCGTTGGGATACATTAAAAGGAAAAGGTATATCATTAAAAGATATTTATCTTCATAAAAAGCGTAAAAATATAACTGATTTTTATGAAATATCTGATGTAAAAAATAGTTATCCTCAACAAAAGATAACGAAATTCAACAGAATTGTAAAGATTCTAGAAGAAAAAGGTCTTGATATAAATGAAGAAAACTATGAAAATGAAAAGAAATTACATGAACGTGGTGTTCCACATTGGAAAACAATAAAAAATCATAGGGTTATTTCAAAACGAATCATTGAAGAAACAAAGGAAGTTTATTGCTTGACGGTTCCAAAATATCACAATTTTATGGTAGATGATGGAAGAGGAAATGGAATTTGTAGTGCTAATTCCCATATATCCACGCTCCTCCTGACTTTGATAAAAATGTATTATCCGGAGCTTTTGGAACAAGGTAAGGTGTTTGCGGTTGATGCTCCTTTATTCATTGGAAAAACAAGAACAAGAACAATATATGGTGAGGATTATCAGGATTTAGTCAAAAAAGCAGGAAATGAAAAAATTCAAAGTGTTACAAGATTAAAGGGGTGGGGTGAAGCGAATACCGAACTTCTTCATGACCTTGCTTTTAATCCTAATACAAGGAAGTTAATTCGAATCAAGGATGTTTCCGGTGCAGATTTTGAATATTTCAAGAAAATCGTTGGTGAAGATTCCGAGGTTCGTAAACAACTTTTGGAAAGTTTGTAATTAGAACAAAAAAGGTGATGTAAAATGGAAAAGGAAGTTGCTGAAAATTCAGGAAAAAAGATGACTCCTCTTTTGGCTATTAAAATTCATTGCAAGGAATGTTCCGGAGATGAAATGCCAAAGAATTGTATCATTACCGATTGCGTCTTGTATCGTTTCAGGCTTGGATTTGACCAGGAGAAAAAAGGTAGGGTAATGAGTGAGGAAAATAAGCAAAGGCTTCGTGAGCAGATGGCAAAAGTTCGTGATTGCAAGAAAAGTTGAGCGTTTTCTGAAAAAGTTCTTTGTTAATAAGGGGCAGTTACAAACTTTTGGAGATAAGAAAATGCAATATGAAGTTCACGATTATATCCTTTTCAAAAATGGTCGTAAGAAAACCAATGGATTTATTGAGGCTATTCTACCAAACAGTATTTCCGTTAGTTTAGCGGAAGATCCTCAGATTCTGGTAAATCTGGATAAGCCGGAGTTGATTTTAGCAGATTATGGTATTCAGCCGGACTTTGAGGATTTAAAAGCCAAAATTTATAAAAAGGATTTCACCAAGACTTTCTTTGGTAAAGTGACAATCTTTCGTGATATTACCTCCGACGAGGAAAAAGCAATTACCGACGCTATGGATTCAATTGCAGCAACAGATGCTGTAAATGTTTTGTTACATCCTATCAATGTTGAAGTTACCTATCCAAAGGGTGGTGAAGGTTCCGTCAAAACAGATGATAAGAAACAGGAAACAAAAATCACCTTATGTCCTAAGGCTTTTGATAAGGAAAATTGCAAAGAAGTTTTGCTTCACCAGATTGGTAAGGCAATTTGGGCCCAGAAATTATCAAATGCAATGAAGGAAAAATGGATTAAATTTTACGACAAAAATATGAATCGTAAATCCGTTGCCGATGCGTCGTTAGATCTGTTGCGTTTGGATTTCATCAGTTCCGGAATGACAGTTTCTGATTATTGCAAGCAAATGTCCGATGGTGATGTTTTGAAAAAGGTCATGAAAGTCATCAAACAGGATCATAATTTGGATCCACGCCATGTTGATATTTTGGCTCAAAGTGGAAACGATTTGGTTTCAATCTGGCCTACAATGTCCTTGAATGTTGTTGAATACACTGCCTTGGTTTCCGAACGTTCCACAAAATCGGTGGAAGATTTCTTTGCGGAATCCTATATGTTCAAAATGATGGGTTTGGATATTCCTACTTCGGTTGATAATGCAGTAACAAAAACATTGAGTAATATCTAAAAGTTAAAGGTTGATAACAAATGACAATAAAGGAAGAAGCTTATTCACCGGTGCAGGTCGATCAAAACCCAATTTTATTCGCTCCGCAGATTGATATGCATTTAACCGGTGGTAAGGTTCAAGATATTCTTGATGATACTTTGCAGTTCTGTTATCAACCTTTATTCCATCTTAATTGGTTCAAAAGAAAACTTGCTTTGGTATTTTGTGATTTTGAAGTTAATACCAAGGCAAAATTTTCTAAAAAATCAAGACAGGAATTTGCAGCTGATATTTTCAATCTCATTCAAATTGAAGACGAAGAAAATTTTGTTTTCAAAATGCGTGAAATGGGTATGCACAGAACTTACATTCAGGAAATTGTTGATTGTTTTCTAACCGAAACAAAAGATATTGATTCAATTGAATGTAAACTTTTTCAAAATATTCGAGATAATAATATTGACTTTGAAATTTCAGAGGAAATTTCCAATCTTGAGCAACATTTTGATGGTATTCCTTTTAATAAACTTTCTCAAATCCGTAAAAAGGTTCAATACTGGTTTGATGTTTATATTCAGTTTAAGGATATAGTGGCTGCCAAGTATTACCGCCTTTGTTACAAATTTGCAAAAAGGGAATGTGCAACACGTGGCACTTTGGAATTGGATAGCTTATTCAAAAGTTTGCTTATTGCATTAAATCTTGCTATTGATAAATATAATTCCGAAAAAGGTGCGCTTGCATCTTATATTCAAACTTGGATAACCGGTTATATTAAAAATGAAAGTTATGCTCTTGAATTAGGACAAGCTTTCAAACTAGCATCGTGGAATATAAGAGCCTTAAAGAAAAACAATATTACTACCTATGCAATTTCCACTGATTCCGAGGAATATAAAGAAATGCGCAACAATGAGGTTGATGAATCAAGTTTAGATATTGAGGAAGAAATCGGTAGAAATATTGATGAAACCTTGTTAAATACTTTATGGAAAGTCAATGATCCTAATGTAAATTTTGTTCTAAAGATTCTTGGCTTACCAAAAGTGAAATCCTGAACGGATGCAGGATAATTCATCCGGTAAATTGGTCGTTATTTTGTGAAAGGTTTATGTAATTATGCCAAGTTTAAATTCGTTTCGTTCTTTTGCTGAGGAAATGCCTCGTTTGTCAGATTTTGTTGATGTCTTGAAAAAAGACAAAATGACCGGGGATGGAATTCGGGTTCGTTTAATTGGACCTTGCTATCGTTATAAAATCCACAATATCAAAGGACAAAGTAAAACGGGAAAAGAGTTTTTCTATTCCATACCTTGCCCCGATCATAATTGTGAAACCGATGGCAAAAATGGTATTGAATGTCCATATTGTAAAGCAAAAGTTCCAGCAGGTTTGCGTTTGTTAGTTAATGCAATTTTGTTGGATAATGTAAATTTGAGTATGATGAATCCGGAAAATTTCAATGAATCTGAACGTGAAGTAGTTGAATTTGAAGGCTTAAAATTCCGTTGTAAAGATCTTCATTCCAATTCTTATACGCCTGCGGTGGTTCTTGATTTGCCGAATGGTATGGTTTCCAAGTTGCAGGCTTTGGCAAATACCAATTATGTCAAGGATTCTGAAGGTCATAGAACTTATTATGAATTGACAGATTTAAAGTTTGGTTGCAATTTGTTGATTACCTTTAATCCAAAGGCAAGCACTCCTAATGAAAAATATTCCGTGGTTTTGGATCCTGAAAGCGATAAACGTAGTGCAATTGATCCGGAATTAAGGAAGCGTTTACTAATTTGGAATATTCCGGAAGCCGTCAAAAAGACTTTTATGCCGCTCGATGCTCTGGAAGAAAAGATTCGTCGGGATGCTGAAAGAATTCAGAATGCGGATAATATCCAGATTTATCTTCCGGAAGGTGCAACTCCAAAAGTCAATACCGATGATTTGGATATGGAGGAACCTCAGGCTCGTAAAATTGGTGCAAAGAAATCAATTCCTTCTTTGGATGCCGATGAAGATGAAATGGATGTTTCAGTACCAGGTAAGGTTGTTGAAGCTGATGATCTTGATGATCTTCCGTTCTAGTTTGTAAACTTATCGAAACCTAACTACAATTTCGTTGTTAATCAATGAGTAGTTAGGTTTCTTTTTCAAGGATTAAAAATATGGCTAAAAAAGAAGAAGAATCATCTCCAGTTGATTTCAATTCCATTTATGAAAATTTCGTTTCAAATATTGTAACGGAATGTGAAAAAGCTGATGGTATCAATAATAGCCTTGATGATGGTTATTATGTTCCAACCGGCTTACATGTTTTGGATTTCATTTTAAACGGTGGGGTTCGAAGTGGTTGGTTTACAACAGTTGGTTATGAAGCCTCCGGAAAGTCAGCATTGGCTGTAAAAATGTTGGGTGGTTTGGCTCATGATAAAATCCCCGGTTATTATCTTGACCCAGAAAACAGCTTAAATACAGAATCCGCTTGCTCCATTATGAATATCAAAAGCGTTGATGAAGTATTTGGCGTTAGATCACCAACAGGTAAAGGGTGGGAAGTCCCTCCGGTAATTCGTTATTCACCGGAAAATATTTTGGAAACGGTTTTCACTTTTATGAAAAGAATCCTTTTAAATCTTCCGGATAAGATTTATCGTCAGGAAACCAAAAAATGGTATTATGTATTTACCAAGGAAAAGAAAGAGGTTGCTATGATGAAGGCTCTTGGATTGAAACCGGTCCAAAAGCTTTATAGCGAAACCGGTAAATACTGGTGTGAAGCTCCAAACGGAAGATTTCAATATGCTTTCTTTATTGATAGTCTTGCAAACCTTACAACCTCAGCAGTTGGTGAGGAAGAAGATGGTGGAAGCAATGCTATGGCTTTAGATGCCCGTGCATTTTCAAAATATGTCAAAACCGTTCGTGGTTTATTGAGAAGAAAGCATGCCGTTGTTATTGCAATCAACCAATTACGTGATAAGCCTGGTGTTATGTTTGGTTCACCTCAATATGAACCTGGTGGTAATTCCTTGAAATATGCTTGCGATTGCCGTAATGAATTATCCACCAGAGTTGTTCCACCTGGTTGGGAATCTGGTGTTACTGATGCCGGTGGTAAAACAACAGCCTTTGGTCAAGAAGATTCCGTTGAAGGTAAAGGCGTTGATAAATATGTTTATAAAAGCATTAAAAACACCAAAAATAAAGCCGGCACGCCATTCCGTCAAGGTTGGTGTCGTTTATGGATTAGCGATTATCAAGGTTTAAGACGTGGATTTGACCCGGTTTTTGATTGCTTGAAATATCTGGAATCCACCAAACAGTTGAAAATCAAGAATATAGCAGGTCGTAGGGAAATTACCTTTGCACCTGGTATTATTTCCTTGAAAAAGGTTATGCAATATGAGGATTTCAAAAAATTGATTATTGCTGAGGTTTTTGATAAACCTGAAATTGCTGAACCGGTTTTGAAGGAATATGAACTGGAATCCAATCCAAACTTCAACAAGTTATGTGATGAACAGTTAAGATCTGGTGAAATTTTCACGAAAATGTTAACCATAGAAGATAGTGATTCCTCAGTTGAAACAAAGTCTTTGGACGAGTTGGATGAAGATGAGCTTCAGGAAGAGGTTGACGAGCTGGATGAAATGGATGTTTCCAGCAAGAACAAAAATCTCGATTCAATTGATGATGATATCGACTTTTAAGGAGATCAGATAATGTTTATCTTAAGAAAACAATTACGCGATACCTGCACAGCCCATTATCTTGGAAAAGGTTATCCAAAAGCCTGTAAAAATGCACATGGTCATAATTATTTTTACACGGTTGAAGTAGGTGGGAAAAAACTCAATCAATATGATATGTTGGTTGATTTTTCAGATATAAAATCATGTTGCGATACCTGGCTTCAGGAAAATTGGGATCATACAACAATCTTTTCAAGCTTTCAGACAGAAGCAAAAGAATTGTGGGAAAAAATGGGTTGGAAATTTTTTGAATTTCCTATAAAAGATGTTAATACTACAGCAGAACATATGTCAGAGTTTTTGGCACAGTTGTTTTATAAAAAGTTAAAAGAACTATATCCAAACATTGAATATGTTCAAGTTGAAGTTTCAGAAACAAAAGATTCAACCGCAATCTATAAGGTTGATATTTCAAATTTCGATCCAGAAATGGTTAAGAATATTTGATAACGTTCAAAGATTAAAAAGGAAAGGTATACCAGATGAACGAAAAATTAGTGAAAGAATTGAAGCTGGAAATCAACAAGGTTTTGGATATGTTGAATGAAGAATCCTTGATGCGCATCTTCTTGGATATTAAGGAAGAACATAGACGCATGGTTGACCTTCTTGAATCCGCCAATTATACGCAGGTTTTAATGGGAACCACAAAGCCTGCTGAAACAAAATTAACGGAAGAAACAGCCGAGGAAGTTGTTGAAGAAATCAAACCTGCCAAAGCTCCTAAGAAGGAAGAAAAGGTTGAAGCTCCAAAATCCGCTAAAAAAGTTGATGATGATTTCGACGATTTTGATGCCGAGGAACCTAAGAAAAAGGAAGCTCCTAAAAAAGCCGAAAAGGTAGAAGAAAAGAAGGCGCCGGCTAAGAAGGATGATGATGGCTTTGATGAATTTGACGATGAGTTTGATGATAAACCTGCCCCTAAAAAAGCCGAACCTGCTAAAAAGGTAACGAAGGAAGAGCAGGACGATATCGATGATTTTGATGATTTTGGGGAATCTGAAAAGAAGCCTGCAGCAAAAGCCGAATCTGCTCCTGCTAAAAAGGAAGCGGTTGATGATGATTGGGAGGATGACGATTTTGACGAACCAGCCAAACCGACAAAAAGCGCTAAAACGGAAGATGCAAACAGTTTTGATGAAGAAGAGTGGTAAGAATCCTATAACTAATTGAAAAGAAAAGAGGAAAGTAATTTAACTTTCCTCTTTTTAATTTTACGATATTAAAGTTTTGTTTAATCTTCGAAGGAAAACAAATATGTCAAATACAATGATTTTACAGAGCCACAAGGCATTGGATAAAATCGCTTACAAAATTGTTTGTAAAGCAAGCGGTCCTATTGACTTTGTTTCAGCTCAGGAAAATGTTTCCGCTATGTTTGAAAATAAGTTTCACGTGGTTCGGAATTCTTTAAAGCATCAAGGTGATAATCTTTATTCAATGATTATCAAAGCCAATGTTAAATCCATTGCAGCTGATTTAATTGGACCAAAATCCAACAAAGTTGAAATTACTGCTGGAATTTATACGGATGCTTCCGACAATTCAATCTGGAAAATGGAAGAAGTCAATGGTGAACGTCGTTTGGTTATGATGGAACCGGAAGACTTGGAAGCGTGCTTCCATTATGGAAAATCAATTGCAACAGCTGCATTAAATACAAATGTTGATGTTGCATCCGGTGATTTTATTACATTTTATAATAAGAAAACCGGATCCGTCCAGGCTGGTTTTGCTATTGTTGCTGAAGATGGTGAAATGGAAGCCATCAATGAGGAAATGGAAGAAGTTCCTTTGACTGAAGATGATATTATCAATGCCGCAGATTTAACGGATTGCGATGCAAATCCTGTTGAAGCAGCTTTAAAAGGCGGTGAAGCTTCCAAAGTTTTGGATTATATGCGTAAGATTTATAAGAATTCAGAAATGATTTCTGAACTAAAACGTATTATGGATTTCAAAACAGCCGAAGAAAAGAAATTTTCAACAACAGCTTCTTTGGAAGATATGGATTTTTCAGATGTTAAAAATGATATCCAGAATTTCATTTTGAACCAAGCGGTTGATGAATTAAAAACCTCTTTGAAGCCAGCTCCGGTTGAAGAAACAATTGTCGTTGAAGAAGCAAATTCAGATGGTGATATTGATTTTGCTACACAGGAAGAAATGGATGAATATCTTGAAAATCCTGAAGCTCCAATTTCTGAGGAAGTCACAAAGTTATCAGCTGAAGCCGATGATGAGGAAGATTTTATGGATATTTCCTTTGAACCTGAAAAGCCTTTTAATGAAGAGCTTACTGCCGAGGACGAATTTATTGATAATGAAATTGGTGAATTGTTGAATGAAGAAGATGTTGGTGTTACAACAGAAGCGGAACTTGATAAAGGTGAATTTGTGGAAGTTGAACCAGCGGAAATTGATGGCGATGATTTGGTCGCTAAACTATCAGCTTTGATTGGAGAATAAAATGAGCTCAGTAAAAGAAATTTTAGCTGGAATCAAAGATCCGAAAATCCTTGGTGAGTTGAAGGAAATTATGGCGTCAAATGATGACGAAAAGTTGAAATCCTTCCTCAAAACCTTATCTGGTGATATCAAGGCAAAAGCAAAAGTTAAAGCATCCATTGAAGAAGCTCCTGCTGAAACAAATGCTGCTTTAATTCCAAGCGATTATGAGTGGTTCCGTTATAAAGGATCGCGTTGCAAGAATATTCCTTATGCTGATGCGATTGTTTGCGTTCAGCCTGACGATGTATTAGGAATTTCTTCAATTGTTGATTATCTTGGAAATTCAAAGGTCATTTTCCCAGCCTACAAAACAACGCCAATTAGCTTGAGCAAAGACGTTCTGGCTCTTTTGAAAAATCGTTGTAATGCTTATACCGGCGATATTACTAAACTTCTTTCAACGGTTAAAGCTTCTACCGAAGTTGTTGCAAACAAAGGTGAGCAAAACGAATATATCAAGGGTTTGGACGGTCTTCCTACCTTATTGCCTAGTTTTAAGAAAGAAAAGGATGAAATGCATCTTGTTTTAAGAGCTGCATCAATGTTTTGTCCTGTTATCATTGAATCAAAAATCAAACGTCCTTTCCGTGCGGAAGGCGCCGATAATATTATTAACGAAATGTCAAAACGTTTGAAAGATGTTGAAAAGAAATTCAATGAAAAATATAAACAATTGTATCGAGATTATTTCGATGCTTGCCAGAAAGAAATTGATAAGCTTGAAGATGATATTGACAGTAAAAAAGTCAATTTCAACTAGGGTTATCAAAATCTAACCATTCAGGGAATTTAAAAATGACGAAGTTACCTCCGGATTATAGTGATATAGAATGTGAAGTGGATAAGGGTTTTGACGGAGCTCCACAAAATTCTAATCTACAGTTTACCGGTGTTCCGGCGTTCGATTCCCTGATTCAAAAACTGAGTAAGGAAATCGATATTTCGAATATCGAATTCCAGAATGATAAGATGGCAGGTAATGTTCAAAGGACATTACTTGCCAATCTTCTTCCTCTAGTCCCGGTTGCCGTGGATGCATACAAGAAAAAGCCCAGTATGGGCCAAGCAACAGCTTTAACAAATCTTATAAAGCAGGCAATTGATTTGTTTGATCAGATTCGATCTGTTCAAAATCTAACCGGGCAGGTAGATTATATTTCAGATGAAATCATCAATCCTTTGATTAAGGTTTTTATCAATATAATTTACGATCAGATCTTCTTTGTGAAAAAGAATCTGCAGCAAAGCAAAGATTTTATGGGAAAACAAAAAGAAATTGACGTAGTTTTCAAATTGCTGGATGATATGTTACGAGAAATTGGTAAGAAATTGTCCGAGGAAGAAGAAAAAAGCGTTGAAAAGGTTAAACAATATTTCTTAGAGGTTTAAAGAAATGCCTACCAATGTTAACCTAACTGATGACAGCTTTAAATGGTTTTTGTTCCAGTTAGTTGAACATCCAATCTTAATGTGTTTTAGTTTCGCTTTTTTCTTGTTCATTTTAGGTGTTTATAAAGAACGGGTTAAGATTATTGCAGCTATTAAATTGCTTCCTGTTTTCAGAAAAAAGTCAATAAAATTACCAGATATTTTGAATCATCAGTTATTTAAGGATTTGGGTTTTTATGTCAAGGAAAAGATTTTCCAAGCTTATGATCCTGAATTAAATACAAAAGTAGATCCGGTTAAAATAGAAATTGCTCGCGATTTTTTGCTTATTAAATTTCAAAACAGCTTAACTTGGTTGTATGAATTTTTTTGCAAAACAGATTTTGAAGATCCTTATCTAAATATAAGAAGTCTTTTTATTCATAGATATGAAAAAAATCTTGCAATTCAATATTCCCTTTATAAGGAACAGGGAATTCCACCTCTTTTTATTGAAAAGTTTGTGGAAGTTACAAAGCCATCTTCTGATTATGTATTACATAGTATTGATGATTTGTTAAGTGAAAAAATTCCACTTACCATTTATGAAAAGCTTTATATGGCTCTTGGAAATTTATCTTCCTATTTTTCCACTCTTCTGTTGGATATGAAGGATGTAATTACCTGTATAAACGGAGATTTGCGTGGTCAGATTTATAACGGTAAAATTGTAGGTGGAAATAATTATAAGATCTATCCTGTTCCTGATAGATCTTATATTCCTAGAGTTGAACAAAAGCTTGAAGCTTTATGTCTACAATTAAATGGCTGTCGTGCATCCGTTTGCGTTTTCCATGATGTAAATAAGGATGATTATTTTGATGGTTTGTTTTCAAAAATTTACGAATATGAAAATCTTGGATTTAAACCGGCCATTAGTGAACTTCAATATAAATCGAATTCATTGTTGTTGGAATTTTTACCGAGATTAAAACGACATGAAGGTTGTAAAGGTATTCTTACCAATGTAAACGAACATCTTCAAACTATTATGATTCATTGTGGTGTTATAGCATTTTATGCTTATCCTTTATTTAATGATAATCAATTAAAAGGGTTTTTACTAGTTACCTTTAATAATATGGAAAACTACAAAGATCTTGATGAGGAAGCAACTTTTGAAATCTTAAAAAACACCGGATTTCTTTTAAACCATTATATTACATATGAAAAAGGTTTGAATTATTCAGGAAATAAATTGAAAACTCTTGCTAATTGGGAAAGTCCTATTTCCTGCGATAAATAACCTGATCGTCACGATTTAAAGGTTTGAATCTTTTCTTTCCATCAGAATCAATAATCCAAAAAGTTGTTGAACCAGGTCTTGGGCAACTTTTTTGGATTAACGGAAATTCTTTCAAATCTGCAAATTCACCATCCGTTATGAAAATGGTTATATCAGCAGGTTTGACATCTCCATTTTTATATAATTCCATTGTTGGACGTAAAAGAGTTCCACCTCTTGGAAATTCAAACTGTTTGGAAGATTTGAATACAGCTTCGAACCTTTCAATCGGGTCGGTGGTTGATGTTTCAAATGTCAATAATTTGGCATCAGTAGGTGTAAATGCTGATTTCGATACAAAGTAACTAAGGTGTGGATTAATCATAAGATTTTTTTAATTGGAAGAATTATCTAGAAAGTATAGGGCTAACTAGAAAGACCTGCAGAGTCTTTGTCATTCTTCCTTTTGTAAATTATTTTTAAAATAAGTCTTGATTTTTAAATTTCTATAATTTATAATAAATTAAAATAAAGAGTTAGCTAAGGAATTAGAAAATGA
>JABLTK010012203.1_pt1 | contig 14471 bp, 28 predicted proteins | sample 7160131 | NCBI WGS metagenome assembly JABLTK01 (sample SAMN14651221, study PRJNA627086) | human gut metagenome | isolation source: feces | host: Homo sapiens
CTGTGAATCCAACCGCAGCCAAAGGTTTCATTTCGTATATGGGAGGTTATTTGAGGAGATAGAGACAATTGAAAGAGATGGAGAAATTCGAGAATAATCTGGTGCCGAATCTGAGGATCGAATTGCCCCATTCTTGGTGTGTTCTAACAAATACAAAATGCAAATATAACATTATAGAATTAAACATCGTCGTCAGATTCAGCTTGTCTATGCTTATGATGTGACTTCTTGGATTTGATTTCTGGTTTAGATACAACTATTTCTCCTTCACTCATTTCGGAAGCAGATGCATCTGATTCAAGCATTCCCTTCTCTTCAGCATCTCCTAGTTGAGCACAATGCATGCCGAAATAGTAAATCCAGGCATTGTAGAGAATAAAGAATACAACATAAGTCCAATTGGACAAGTCATCAAAGGTCTTGTAGTTGATGACTTTCAAGAATTCGCAGACTGTTGTGATAACTCCAACAGCAGCAGCACTATATCCAACAGTTCTCCATGTTCCTCCAATGCAGCCGTTATCAGCATCATATACGCAGGCAATGTAGATTCCAACTGCAAGAATGGTATCTCGTAAAAATGTAACCCATGTGAAACAACTGTCCAGAATGAGGAAAGCCATTTGCATGCCAACATAGGGATTAATTCTCTTTTCATGGTTGGGCTGGAAGATCATCGATGTCTGACCTGCCGCCTAAGGTGAACAAATCTAACAATAACTACTGATCGCAATCCAGAAGTGAAGGCTGATTTCATACACTCCAATACAAGACCACAGATCAGACACATCCTCATGAAGCCAGCACCACTATGATCAGCATACATATCCTCCATTGTCTAGTTGTGAATCTAAGAAATCCATACATACGAAGAATGGAATACACGTCATTAATCCAAAAAGGATAACTACAGATTACGAGAGGATTAATCGACAACAGAGAATGTTGGAGAATTGAGAACTCCACATATGAGACCTCCGACTTTCAAAGATGGCATCCAAACAAGTATGGTTGAAGTCCTAGAGTGAATCGCCAGTCATGATACTACTTGAATCTCTCGGAATGAGCAGCCACCATCATCCCGAAGGCCATTTGTAACAATTTGTTGGAAGACCAAAGCAATAAGGGTTCCAATAACACTACGAAATGATGAAACAGCCTAATTTGGTTACCCAATCTTAGCACAATCAGCTGCAAGTCTGTAAACACCTGCAGGATCGCTGGGATAGATACGTCCTTTCAATGTCTCGAGCATAAATCACCTATATATTACTGCCGTAATTCTTACATACAGTTACGTTGATTCAATAAAGAATAATGACTAGTTATTGAAAGAAACAAAACACAACTCAACACTCTGCCAAAACACATGAACTCCCGTGGTAATTATAGGACTCATTGATTATTATGTTGTCTCATCACTTTTCTTTGTGTTTTGAACAACAGAACCAAAAGACATGAAACGATTCTAATGGTAGCAAAAGATGCAACCAACGAAGAAAGATAATAAAAGGTATCTAACAAACAAGTTCTAAGAGTAGAGTACAGAATCACTTATTAGATCGTACAAAAGACATGGAAGTATGTACTTCTTCATTATCTTTATGATCATGACCAATTCCTTTGTTGTCTCGTTTGATATGAATGTCGATAGGTTCCAGAATCCCGTCACCACGCTGCCCTAAAGCACCTCCATCCCAGCCCATCTTTTTCAGAAGCGAATTACCAATATTGTCTTCTCCGATGGGTTTGCTTAGACCTTCCATCTATAATAAAAACAAATAATCATTCTATACAAGAGTCATCTGCTCAGGCTCCGTAGACTTCACTGGTTTGGAAGAACGAACCTCACTCTTTTTAGAAGTGGAACTATTCATAATGACTACAATGAGAGGCAACGTCATTGACAGAGGCTTGGAGACACTAATAATGTACCAATCTTTCACTTTTCGTGTTTCCATACGTAAAGAAAACTTCTCGCAATATTTATCAATCTAAACATAATATAAATTGGTAATCAAGTACCATGTTTCGCAAGTGATTGGATTTCACTGGAATTGGTTCAAACGTAAATGAATGAATGAATTCATTATTGAGAAGGAATTGGAAGACTCGGAATACACCTTTCTCCTTCGCTTTCGCAAACACTATACATAAGAACAAAACCTATCCGACACTCTTATTCGTTTTATGTTCCATCTTCTTCTGTACTTTAGGACTCATTTCTGCAAGAGATCTCTCTTCAGGAATAGGATTCATATCAAACAAATCCTTATTGAGTAGAAATGTTGGAAGAGGCATTTCATCGTCGTCAGAACTATCATCTTCTTCCTCTTCATCCATTCCTTGCTCCTCATGCACAGAATCTGATTTATCATCCATTTCATTTTTTTCATCATTGGAAAAAACATCTTCCTGATGTTCGTTTTCAGATCTCTCGGATTCACTTTCATTCGGTTCCGAATCTTCATAAAAATGATTAATCTCTCCCATATCGATTCGCTTGTATTTTCGTAAGGAGTATTTTGAGTAACGATCACTCTATCCATCAAATTAAGTCTATTCACTAACTGTAAGCTTGGAATTTGTTTCTTGCAGTATTTCAGGAAGGAAGATGGAATCATCATAATCCAGACCTATGAACGGTGATAAGTCCATATCTGCTTTTTTATGCTTTTTCAATTTCCGTTCATGCTGTTTCCTTCTCTTATCTCTCAGCTTTTTCCCTTGTTTTCTTTACATCACTTCCTGTTGACGGACTCTTACCCTTGCAAACGCGGATATGTACTCATTTGACTTTCCAAACAAATACACCACTTTATCCTTCTGACGCCCTTTTTTTGGAGGCAGAGTTTTCTTTTTGTTTTTGATTACCATCGCTATCAATTGTTTCTTTGATAAGAATGGAAGGTCGTGTTGTATTCTACACCGTTTACATTCGCGATGGTGTTTTGAATGTGTTGTTGAATCCAAAACCTATTCAAGAGTTTCCCCAAGATATCATTGTATCGACTAAGAGTTTTATTGGTTTTGTGGTCTGATTCTCTAGATGCGGCGACTATTATCACCGTTTCTCATATTAGTGTTTACAACGAATTAACATCGCACATCCATGCTGGAGATATACTTGTTGCTGTTAACGGAATGTGTATGGGTGTTTTGCCGCCAACTTGTAGCGTTAAGCAGTGGCAGAGTACATTTATGGCATCTTCCTATCCTCGAATGATAACTCTTTTCCGTTATGATCCAAGTTACAGGATACTATTCAATGCAGATCAAGTTAGATAAGAACTAGTTCGTTATTTATAGTATTTCTTTGGAACTCCGTTCTGTCACACTGGACTGATATATGGTATTACAGAGGTTGATTTGATAACGTTGTCATCCTGTCCTTATTGTCGTAATTTGAAACTATTCAAACCGCAAGTGCAGAAGAATGTGCCAGTCAGCTCCCATTCTTCAATCCATCGCGAGTCGAAAGAGGTGACAAAGAAACCATTCAAACCGCAAGTTCAGAAGGATGTGCCAGTCAGCTCCCGTTCTTCAATCCATCGTGAGTCGAAAGAGGTGACAGAGATTGCAAATATACCACTTCAGTCAAAGCTGATGAGATTAACGGGAGAAGATAATGGGCGTTCAGAAGGTACATCAAATCAGCTATCATCTTTGAGCAAGTATTTCTTAGATTCTTCGCTGAGTCATTCTATATTCAATACACACCAGATTCTTGCTTTCGGTTTGCGAGATGTCTTAATGAACCTTTCACAAGTAATAACCCAATGCTTCCAACATAATCTCTTCACATCGTCATCTCGTCTTCTATTGAAGCAACGTTTGGAAGAGTTAAGCAAAGGAATAGGTATTAGGAATCGCGAGGTGTATACGGGTCTGATTCAATTCAATCAGACAGTAGAGCGATCTATTTGTCTCTATAAGAATAACATCGAATCGTATATTAAGACGATAGACATACCAGAGAATGTTCAAAGTGCCAAGACGCTTCATTCTCTTTGTGATACCTTACTTAATGATTGTTATTCAATTATGACTGTTCTGGATAGTTTGAAAGGAAGACTTAGTAAATAAGGATTCTCTTGAATATGATGATTAGATGCTCAGGCTAGTCAACAGAATGCGAGTAGATGGAGAAATATTGTTCCTTCTTCTCTTGATCAAATAAGACCAAAGGATCAGTCCAGACTACCATATTCAGAAACAGAAAGAGAATTGAAACCTCTTGACAATAGTCCAACTACTGTACTGATGCCAAAAGTCAAAGCAGTTGATGTGATTGGAGGTAAGGATGCTATGAGTGTGTGAGCTGTTAGAAGCTAATGAAATGGATTTTGGTGAACAGTATAATGAGGAAGTGTTTCATTCCTACACTCCTAAGAAGGTGAAGATTGGGAATCCTCATCCTGATCCTGTGGTAGAAACAGCGTACATATGAGGTGATTGATTGATGGGTAGTGCCTTAGCTGCTGTGGATCCTCCTGATACCTTCTATGAGTTACATCTTCCTCAACGTATCATCACAGAAACGCTTCTCTCTTCACTTCAGTTAGAAACAGTCATTTATGCTTGTCAGAGACATCAGCTGTTCTCACCAGATGGTAGAGAGTGAACTATCATTCTCAGTATTAGGATATCGATATGGATTCTTACTGGGAGATGGAGCTGGTGTTGGAAAAGGTCGTCAGCTTGCTGGAATCATTGCAGAGAATTGGGTTCAGTAGAACTGAGAGTATGAAGTGATGTGTAGAGGCCGGCGAAAGGCCATTTGGATCTCTGAATCAGCTGATTTGTACTATGATTGTAAAAGAGATTTGAGAGATATCGGATTTGAAGATATTCGCGTGGTTAACTTGCGTGATTCACCATATGGTTCTGTAATGATTCCCAAAACGTACGTTTTTTTGGATTCCAAATGATGACAAGTAATCAGTTGTTTAAGGAAGGGGTACTATTTTTGACATACAGTATTTTAATAAGTAAGAAATCAGGATCAAGCCGTTCATCTCATACAAGCCGCTATTATCAACTACTGAGATGGTGTGGGGATAAGCAATTTGATGGGGTTCTGATTCTGGATGAATGTCACAACGCAAAGACTGGAACTGTGACTCGAGGAAAAGGAGTGAGAGTTTCTCTTAGTAAGACAGCACAGACTGTATCTGACCTTCAAAAAGCGCTTCCTAATGCGCGTGTTGTCTACAGCAGTGCTACAGGAGGTAGTGATGAGAAAGAATTAGGATATATGCAACGCCTTGGTCTATGGGGATCAGGAACCTCTTATTCGTCGTTCAGTGATCTGGCCTTCAAATTGAGTCGTGGTGGATTGTCATTCTTGGAAATGCTGTGTTGTGATATCAAGGCTAAAGGGACCTTTATCTCTCGGCAGTTATCATTTATTGGATGTCGATTTGATATTGTGGAGGCAGTAATGACAGAGTCAATGGCTTCTATGTATTACCAGAGTGTTCAGGTGTGGAAAGAGTTTCTCAAAGGGTTCAAAGAGGCGTTTGAGGTACGATTTCATTGAACGAGTCATTCATAGATTATCACACCATATGCCAAGTACACACAATCAGGACACAAGTCAGACGAAGGAGACTTGTTTGATGTGATGGAGGAGGAGGATGGAGTGAGAATCGATTCATGATGTGATCTGTAGCAAGTTCCACTCAAAATGATGTGGAGTTACTATTGGGGATGTTTCCAACGGTTCTTTAAACATATGACCATATCTGCCAAAGTTGGTGTATTCCCGTGGGATGAGTTCTAGATTCATGAATGTGTGGAATTAACAAACTCTGCTATTAACGAAGGGAAGTGTGTTGTAATTGGTCTACAGAGTACAGGTGATAGTCGAACAAAAAGTGAGGTCCTTCGTCAATGTGATCAGTCAACTGATTCAGAGGATGAGAATGATGGTAAGTCCAATCTGTGTTATTCATGTTAAGGAATCCAATTTGTGGACGGATTCGTATCTTCACCTAAAGCGATTCTATATCAACTCTTGGAGAAGGCATTCCCGACAATCCTTATCCCCGATCATCTTATTGTGACAAATCAGTCCACAAAGACAAAATTGGATGAGGTCTCAAGTCATTCCAGTGATCATTGAATGTTGAAGTGAGAGATAGAATTCAGTTCGTTACGACGTCGAAGTAAACAGTCTCAGCAGAATCTAGCGTAGGAGTGATACTAGAAATGTGAACGTAGACGAGTGGCGAGTTATTTGTTTGAGAGTGATAGTGAGAGTGATTCAGTTCCAGACATCGCACTCACTCAATCAGAAGAAGAAGGAGTCATTCTCGAAGATTTGGTCGTGAATTCAGAAGAGGAACAAGTTCCATCCAAATCCGTTCAATCAGATGACCTCGCTTCAAATGATGGTATTCAGTTGCTGAACACACTGAATGAAGTGCAAAATCGATTGAACCATATTCGATCTCATCTTCGATCTCTTGCAGAGAGTATCTCTCTTCCTGTGAATCCTCTGGATGAGTTGATTGACCACCTTGGAGGAGAGAGTGTGGTAGCAGAAATGACAGGTCGAACTCATCGAATCCTTCATCACCATCCAGGTGTTGCTGATTCGTCAACACAATTTCTGATGGAGCTCCATGGTACTTCAAATCCGGAGGCAATGAATATGAATGAATTACGATTGAATGAAGACTATTATTACTATGAGAATCGAGGTATAAAACGAGGAAGTGATGAAGGAGTTAATATGCGTGAGAAGGAGCTGTTTCAACAAGGAATCAAACGAGTAGCCATCATTTCAGAAGCAGCATCAGCAGGAATATCGTTGCATTGTGATTGCCGAGTTCCTAATCAGGCAAAGAGACTCCATATCATTCTGGAATTGCCTTGGTCTGCTGATAAGATCATTCAACAGTGCGGAAGGTCACATCGAAGTAACCAACGTGTACCTCCTGACTATGTGTTTCTGCTATCAGCTGTTGGAGGAGAATTGCGATTCGTTTCAACTATCAGTAAGCGATTACGAGCATTAGGAGCTCTCACACAAGGATCCAGAAATGCTACTGGAGCTCTCGATTTCTCTCAATTCGATTATAACTCCAGCTATGCGAAGAAGGCTGTAACGTTGCTAATTGACACAATTCTAATCCAACCTCCTAACTCAGATATTTCTATTTCACCTCCTAATGAACCTCTCTTTGAACCAGGAGTATACCCCGGAGTTATAACATACGAAACTGATGAGAAGAATGAATATGAAGCTTACAAGCAAGCTTCAGGAGTGAATCGATTGCGAATGATGCAGACTTGGTTAAGAAGTGTTGACTTTCAGTATGAGCGATCTGATGCCTCAGTTAACTTATTCAATCGATTGTTGGGGCTGGAGTTATGGAAACAGCAGATTCTAGTGAAGTATTTGAACGATGTGGGTGTATGAATGTGAGGTAAGAAATAGATTCTTCAGAAGGAAACTTATAAACTCCAACAGAGTGAAGTGTTAGATCAAGGATTGAATGTTATCACTGGGAATACTATTCGTGTGATTGGAGAACCTGAGTGTGTATATACTGATCCAATGACTGGAGTTCAATCTGTTTACTATCGAGTGTCTGTTTCACGAAGTGTCTCATATGCTGATTTAATGAAGATGAATAAAAAGGGGTATGATTTGTGATATGGTATAATTCAAAGGAAATTCTACAAATCCAAATCTTGGAACTTTATTGTTTACATATATCATGATGATTACTCTCCAAAGAACTGGAAGAAGGATACACAGCTGCATTTGGTTCGTCCATCTACGGGTCCAGCAGCGAATGTGTGGACTCTGGAAGATATCACAGACAAGTATGTTGAGGTTACAGAGGATGCAGAGAAGCTCTGGACACAAGCAGAGCAACAGGCACAAACACAGTGTGCTCATGGTCCAAACTGTCCTCGACCTAATTGTGAAGTTGGCAAGGCAATTCAGACGGTACACATTGTAGCTGGTCAGTTCGTTGTGTTGTGGGGATATTTGCAGGCTTGTGTTCCAAAGGGAAAGAAATTACGATTAGTTCAAGTATCAGCAATGAAGGGAGATGAAGAAGTGTTGATAACTGGTGTGCGTATTTTGGGAGCAATGAGTGAACAATTGAAAGCGAAGCTAAAGGCATTAGAAGAACTTCAGAGGAAGGAGGTTGAGAAACAGAAACAATTGACAGAAGAACATAAGAAGAGACAGAGAGAAGCTTATGAGAAAGGATTGGAACGAAAACGTCAAAGAGAAATGACTCGAACTATGGAGGATCAAATTCAGTCATTATCGTCTCGACAAGAATGGCAAGATATCATGGGATATAGTCGATTGTTGCGTAGAGCAACTGCAAGACGATATCCCATGAATCATGATTCATCCATGCCTTCATTGGTTCCATTGTATGGTAATGAAGGAATAAAAATACTATTTGAAAAAGCAAGGACACTAATCATGAATGCAGAAGTACCAGAGGATCTACCTGGATTGTATCCACTTATAAGGACAGAAGTATGTAATAGTGAAGAGAAGAAGGAAATAAGTAGTGAGACTGAAGACAGTGAATCATCCTGTGAAGAATTATTTGAGTCATCAGATGAGACTATCTCACTGAGTGGTGATTCTGTCTCTTCTGATATATCTTTGAAGGATTCATCACTCTCTAATTCATTGACGCTTGATTCTGTGTCTTCTAACTCATCTCAGACCCAGGATCTCTCCGAATCTCCATTACTAATAGATTCAACTTCAGTTAAGAATGATAATTTGTAACAAACATGTTTCTCTAAACAAACAAACCGCGATTTGTCGGCAGCTCGTTGCTTGTCCATAACAAATCGTCCTGCTACCCATCATCACCTATTCAAAGACCTACCTCAATTACTGCATCCAATAAGCTAAATAGCTTATCACTAACCATACTTGCAACTTGAAGAGACCCAAGCAAGGTATTGGGATCAATTCTTCCTTGTTGGTTTTGTACACTTACAATCTCCTTACGACGATTTACACAAACGAGCAAACTCGATTCCGCACATAATTCTTCTTCCCGCGTTGCATCTACAAAAATGGTATCAGCGACTTTGTTGATGGTGACACCAATGGGAATTGTCATACAAGAGAGGCGTCTGAAGTGTGTTGGATCATCATCAATATCAAAATCCTTTTCCTCTTGATCGAAATTCTTTAGAGGAGTTGTAATTGGAAGACGCGTTGTCCGAAGTGCCACAAGAATTGAGAGAAGTGATACATCAATCACATTCCCAGAATCTTCATAGATTTCAACATCAATGAAAAGCTTCCAACAAAACTGCTTGGGAACAATAATTAGCTCTTCCAAGTTCATGGCACCAGGACTAAGAAGGATTCTAACGCTAACAAAGAAATGGTCGAACCTACTTCGTAATACTCTCAGCAATAACATTTCCATTCACTTCAATCGATCGATTACGATATTCTGGATTTGCTGAAGCAGTATAAGCTACAGTCATTTCAATTTGGTTTTCAAGAACAAAATCATCTCCAATAGGTTGAACTTCGGCCTTTACAGATGTAATAACGTCCGTTCCTTCATTTGAGAAACGGACTCGGGAAGAGCCGTGTGATTGTTGTAATATGTTGGTTTCAATTTCGAGACCTCTAAATATCAAACAATTCTATAGGGTTGACCTCATTTGGTTGTTCTTCCGCCCATCGGTTCTGATATCCTGTTTAAGACCATCAATAATGTATCTCTTCTCCGCTTTGGAAATATCAAAGAGCATAGCAGACGAACAATGGTTGTTCGTCTCAAGTGAACGAAATTGTGGGATCCCCATTTCAGTATATCATTCATAATAACAAACAACAATCACTAAAACACCAACTTCATTAATACATCCATGAATTCTTGTTTAATGTCAACTCCTCCAAATGTACGTTCATTCATCTCCTCCTGCTTCTCTGTATCCAAACTATTTAGCTGAATGACTTTCATTTCACTCTTCTCTTGAGGAATTGTTGTATTTTCATTTCCTTGGATAGATGGGTTGTCAATCACAGGCATGTCAGTCTGTTGTGGTTGATTCACCACTTCTGGCTGCATAGAAAAGATGTTAGGAGGATACATCGATGGATTGGTCTGTGCCGTATAAGGATCTGTTCCATATGTAGAAGGCATCTGATATGGATATGATGCTTGTTGTCCATATCCCTGCTATGGATGAGCCATTACTATCATGCTTACAGTATATCCATAGTCATAATACAGAGGAGCACCCGAAGGGTACTGTTGAGACTGTTGAGTTCCATAAGGCTGTTGATATTGAGTACCATATTGTTGATTGTATTGGGTACCATATTGTGGATATTGATCATATTGTTGATATTGCGTTCCATACCCATAATCATTCTTCCTAGGATAAGTAGATGGTGTTGAACGAATAGCAGCTTCCATCTCCTCCTTGCTATGAGCATTTCTGCAACTGGAGCCAAATCGACATTGACCTTGAAGGAAGTATTTGCACATTTCTCGTTTACCTCCTGATCCTGGAACTGGTGCTGGATCTACAAATGAAGATTAAAATGAGAAGATACATGAAACTGTATCAGATCGCTTTGCCGGGTCCTATACATGAGAATCAATCACAGAACACAAACAGTGTATGGAGCATCATATGTTCGTTTCACACTACTATAATCTCCTTCTCGCAATGTCTGGACTCGACCAAACACCTGAGGTGAGGGTGGTTGTTGGCTGTCCCAGCGAGAAGGAGGAGGTGATCGAGTTCTGCTTGAACGACCATAACTCTCACGAGGAGGTGAACGATCATGAGGAGGTGAACGACCACGAGGAGGAGAACGCTCACGAGAGGAATAGGAACGATCCTGTCGATCCCGAGAGTGAGGAGGAGATCGATCGCGAGTTGAGCTGTTGTGCTGGAATTCTCGAGGAGGACTTCGAGAATGAGATCGGTTAGATCGCTTTGAAGAAAGACTTTTGGAATGTGAATGAAGATGCGAATCACTTCGTGGAGGAGAACGATCTCGAATGACCCCACGCGGAGGAGAACGATCCCGGATCACTCCACGAGGAGGAGAACGACTCCGATCTCTTCGACCAAACACAGGTTCACGATTTGTTTCCACTGTTTGTGCTTTCCGCTTCTTTTCCGCTTCCTCAAGAGCAGCGGCAGCAGCAGCACGTTGCTTTTCTATTTCTTGTTTCCGCTGTTCTTGTACCTTCTTTTCCTAACGATAGTCAACAACTCCAAACAACTATACCTTTGCCAATTTGCGTTTATATTTTTCCCTTTGGTTATCGAATTCGACACTGCATTCAGGACATGCCCAATTTCCCTATGCATTACAGATAATTAGAGTTAAACTTACCTTTGGTATAACTTTAAGAGGAGGAAGAAGACATCCAGGATGAAAACTCAGATTACAATAATCACACAGCAAAAGATTTCCTCCTTTGGAACATAGCTCACATCCAGAATTATGATCATGTTTCCAAGTCTTCACAAGTTTGAGATCAGATCCAGTTATTTCTGTTCCCTGCCCATATTTTCGGAATGCTTCTCTCCTTTCAGGAGCTAACGTATCCAATACAGACGACATCGGGAAGAATGAATGGAATCGATGTTCACAAATTCTGATATATGGAGCAACTATTAATGTCTGTTCTACAGGAGACAATAGAGAAACAACGAAAAGAAAAGAAGGGCCTACACGGGAATCGAACCCGTGACCTCTCGCACCCTAAGCGAGAATCATACCACTAGACCAGCAGGCCACCACCTGAATTCCTAATCTTGCATATTTAAAATGAATGAATTGAGTTAACTATCACAAAATAGTGTAAGCATGGATATCGTGAGCATAGAATCTATTCTTTATATCTAGGATTCATTAATGCAAGAACTGGAAGCTGTTCAGAATGCAGATGTAACCCATAAGTTGTCGGAGCGATCGGTTGTTGAAATCATCAACAAAATTGTGAAAAAGGGACTTATTGATGTGATTAAGTCGTCTCTTTGTTAAAGGCATCATTTCTAGTACACGATCTGGAATTCGTGAGTATCTGACATGGCCAGAATTGGAGACAGAGATTCTTAGTGAGTTGGATTCTCATGATGGTCGTGTTTCGTTTCTAGAGTTGGAGGTAGGTGTTTTGAGATGAATTTTAGATTTAGGAAGCAATTAATGTGGATATCACCTATATCGAGAAGTGTTCGCAGAAACTCCTGGATTCGGATTGTGGAATTATGAAGCTTAACAACCAGGAACTGATTAGTGAGAGATACACCGAGATGATTGTTGAGAAGTGTACTGACATTGTTTTTACCAAAGGAATAATAAAGATTGGACTTTTAGCAACCAAATTTAACCTTCCTGTGTCCTATTTGAGTATTTAGAAAGAGTTTAGGCTTAGGAATAGCAACTACAGTAATTCCTCTCATTTGTGAGCAGAACCCTTCAATTTGCAGTAAGAATGGAGATTTGTATACTATTGTATTGCTTTCTGTAGTCAGTGAGTTCTAGACCTTCATTCGTCGTAATCAATGTTGCATTCGTGGTATCCTCCTCGCTATCGACAAGCCAGCATTGTTATCAGAATTGAGTGATTTGTATGAATGTTATTCCTTTGCTATTCTAGCTATTCCATTGATGCTTCTCTTTTCCAGGAGACCGTTTCCACATTCATCAAGCAGGGTCAAATTCATGGTTCTATAAAGGCTGGTTCGTTCATTCCTCAACGATACGAGGATCAGAAGAATGATGCTGTTGTTAACTTCCTTCGAAGCAATCAGTACGTTACAAAGAAACTGTTAAAGGATAATCGAGTCGATATATTTGTAGTTTCCCATGTAGATCACATCACCTATCGAGTACTTCACAAAGCACGGTTATTCGAAGAAATTGACGGAATTGGATTCCTTGTGGATAAGTGAAGATTTGATGGAAGATTTGGTAGCAACAACTGCTGAACTATGTAATGAAGAAGGATTTGTGGAGATTGCTTCAATCTTTCCTCCTTCATTCACTTCAGCGGATCAGATGTTGGTTCTGAAGCAAATTGATGTGCTAAAAAGAGAAGGAAATGATGTATAGAAGATTGTGTTCCAATGCGATGAAACTGTCGCTTCGAAATATACTGTCTTGGATGAATTTGTGGTGTTATCATCTCTTTTGAGTGAGTTGGTGAATCAATTCTTAAAGGATATGGAATCTAGCATTCAGAAAGTAATATCCATGAAACATGATGTATGAGAGATGATGGATCTGAAGGATAGTTTACGGAGTGTGTACCAACAGAGACTATGATTGAGTCCTCTCTTGAAGAGTTGAATGTTTGAGTAAAGGATGAATGATGATCATAGTATGATCTGACTGAAGAATGTGTTCACGTGATTGTATCTGCTGTTCATAATGTGATTTCAAGTCGTTATGAGTCCTGTTATAAGAAGCAGAAAGAGGCCATTCTTCGAGGTGAGAGTGTGAATCGTAAACGAGATCAGAAAGAAGTATCAGCCAGTCTTATCGATTGGTATCATCATGTTATTATTCCATTATTCTCTCACAAATAGTACGAATCTGTCATGAAACTCTTGGATACTACTCAATCATCATCATTGCAGAATGTACTTGGAAATGTTGAGAAGGAACTAAAACAAGAAGGAGTGTGTCTTGTGATTCACTTCCTTCAAGTGTTGGTTGGGTTGTTTGGAAAGGATCATGATTAGAATGATTGTCCTGTGACTCCATTAACCACCTTAGTTACTAAATCCACTTCTGCTCTGCGTGAGGAAGTGAAACAATTGAGTGAAGATACGAAGGCATTTGTGACAGAGTTGTTAACCTGTCTGAATGGGCCTAAGAAGGAGAAAGGAAAGAAAAACAAGAATAAAGGAAAGAAGGGAAAAGAAGAAGAAATTATGGAAGAGGAGAAATCGGTCAGTTTTTTGGATTGTTTTGTAAAAGTGACGGATTTTGGAGGTCCTTTGTTTAAGTCGTATGATCGTAGGTTTTGACTGATCTAATTGAAGGTAGGCAAGCAGTCTCGTCAATTGCTTCATACAGGGAAGATTGGTATGCAAGAAGAGTTAAGCATGTTAATTCTCCAATCTGTGAATGAGTCCTCCATTCTCCTTCTAGCTCGTCTGATGATGAATCTAAAATATGCGATAATTCCTTATGTACCATCAATGGAGGTAGGAATGGATTAGAAGAATAAGATGTAGATGGCAAAGGCACTAATTACGGATTATTCGGATACAATTCCTGAAGACTCCAAAGAAGAGTATGTGAAATTGATTCCACTAGTATTTGGGGATGATAAGGATGCGATGCAACAAGCAGTGATGGATATGGTAAAACTTGTGATTAAGAAGTTTTCTGTTTATTTGGAAAGAAAACTAAATGAATAGTATAAAATGAAAGAAAAGAAGGAACTCATAATGAAAAAGATAGAGAAGTGATA
>JABLTK010094160.1_pt1 | contig 14463 bp, 20 predicted proteins | sample 7160131 | NCBI WGS metagenome assembly JABLTK01 (sample SAMN14651221, study PRJNA627086) | human gut metagenome | isolation source: feces | host: Homo sapiens
AAATAAGGTAAATGGACAAGCTGAAATTGATTGATGTTCATTATGTTAGAGTAGGCGTCCGTGAGTCCACCATGAAGACTGCGATAATCATCAGTGTCTTTCATCCGAGGAGGTTATTCGTAAGAACTCTAGTCGTGTTGGTGAGTTAACTGTTGTTATGCAGTGCATTGATGAGTAAATATTCAATGATAACTACATCGTTCTTAGGTTGAGCGTAGTCTGCATGCTCGGGTGGATACTAAGGCTCTGAAGTGGAAGCTTCTGGCTTATCCTTCTGTGCGTGATGCTATGTATGCTGTGATTTACAATGCCCTGGGGCTGGTGTCTAGGGTTGTGATGCTGTTGTTTCAAAATAGCTTCAGCAGCAACGTGCTAAAACGATGAAGGTCTATGATCAAGACTAGTTATGTTTGTCAGAGACGAAAATATCGTATAACCATATCGATGAAGAAGCAAAATATGTTGAAAGAGAAGAATCTCCCTGATTCCAACTCTTTGCAATCATAGAGTATCCGTCTTGGAAACTTACAACTTGGAACCTGAATAAGTATTAAGATGGTTTGTTGAGAGAAGTGAATTACAAAGAAACAGTCTATCGTCGTACTTGAATAATGGGCATTCCTCCATATCCAGCTTTGAAAATCTTTGTATGATTACATTCAATTGGCTGGAGTTGCAGGCCACCCTGTAATTCCCATGAAGACTCATTCGATCGTTCCTGAATGGCTGCATATAGATCTTCGTTATCCCAATCCTCTGTTATCTCCAAGATCATGGAATCATGATTGGCCAGTTCGATCTTGATACCAGCTTTCGGTTTATCCTTATCATAGAGACTTCGTTTATTAGATAGTTTCATTTCCCGTTTTATTGGCAGCTTTCTATAGTCAATCCAAATCATCAACTCATACATCGAGGATTGCATCTTATTTGCTTTTCCATAGAATCTAGATGGAGGAGGTACGTAGGTTTCCGTAAGATGGCCTTCGACGACGACTTTCTTTCCTTCGAGACGTACTTCACGTTCCAGTTCCCGGGGTACATATCCATCTACAACGGACTGGAAAAATGCCTTATGAGCGTCGGAATCATCGTTACGGCAAAAAGGCTCGTTCTCAACAATGTATCCATTTTTAAACAGTTTGATCAGAATTTTCTTTTCATTTCTGTTCATAATAGGTACGTACATCTTCCTACGTGTCATCGGATCCTCCAACAACAGCCATGCCACTAATGATGATATATTCTATCCGTAGCATTACCTTCCTCCTCCCTGAGAACTGATACCTCCGGCAAAGTACTCGTTTCGCTTCTTCGAATCATCGTCTTCACTGTCACTATTATTTTGAAAAGATGATAAACTAATAATAGGCATTGAATTTGGAATAAAAGAACACTCTGTGAACGAATCTATAAAAAAGTGAGTTGACCAAACCATAGGTAGTATTCGGTGATTATGAAAAGGGACATGGTGGATATTAGTCAAGGCTCACATTAACTTTCAAACAGTTTTCCTTTCTGTATTGTTCTTCCAAAATGATATCTGACTTGGAAGTGTTTGATTCGAGCGGTCTAAGTGACGAAATCAATGATGATGAGTTTACTGATGAGGAAGCTAATTCTCAACAAGGCGATGATGGTAGATTCTCTTTTAATGGGTCTAAAGGGTATAGATGAGGATGAGAAGCTGATCGAGGAAACCAAGGATTCAAACTTTGCGGATGCAATGAATAAGATTCTTGCTAGTTCAGTGGATGGAAAAGTAGGAAATCTTCCAAATTCGTAACATTGAGGAGAATCCGGTTTTGGCCAAGCGAAAACTAAATTATGCAGATGAAAAGAAGGAGCGGAGAGAGAAATTGCGTGAACTCCATGCTCAGCGATTGGAGAAGAAACGAATCGCAGAACTTGGTCATATTTTGCCTTCATCTGACGAAAAAGATGTTGAAAGGGCGTTACGTAAAGTGGCAACGAAAGGAGGTAGGTAATGGGGTGCTTGATAAGACGAAGTGACGGCTCTATTCAATGCAATCAAGAGAAGCAAGCATGTACTTCCTGAAATTGAGGAGGAAAATGAAAACAAACGAAGTATGTGTTGTTGACCGATGTTACCAAAAGAGAAGGAGAAGAAGATCACTCCATCGGACACTCTAAAGAAGAAGCTTGAAGAATCGACCACAAAGCTTGCCCAAACGCCCAAAGAGACGAAGTGGGCTGTTCTCGATGACAATATGATAGAGAAGAAAGTGGATATGCAAAACTGGGATACTATGGAGGGTGGTGAAGATGACTGGGATGAAGACTAATCTGTTTAGAGAGTGTTTTGAACAAAGAAACGATCGTACTACATCTTTCACAGGAGGAAAGGCTTGGATCTTGGACACAACTAAGGTCTTCATAACGAAAGACACATAACCTTTCATATACCCCTACACATCATTCTTCATAGAAGATGAACACTCGATATTTGAGAAGACTCAACATACATAAGAGTTCACTATCTGTCATGTGTTGATCCTGTAAATCAAGAGCTTTGTGGATCACTGAAAACGGAATCTGGGCTGATCCATACAAATCCACTACACGTTTAACGAAGGTCCGTTGAACGAGGATCTTGAGTGATGTGACAATCAGCTAAGATCAGAGAGAGTGATCAATAGTACATAGAGTCCTCGTTGAATGAGAATTGCCTCATAGTCATGTAATAGTAATGTATAGTCCCTAAGATTGCCACAACGAATTGCCTTACTCAAACGCTCATACTAGATAGCAGATAAATGAAACGAAATACTAGTGTGAAATGGAATTGTTGAAGCAATGCTTCTTTCGGTAGCACTCCAAACATCATATTCACAGGAATTAAGAAGAATAGGATCATTCTAGATATTCTTTCATCAACAGAATTACTCCATGTTATGAACCGAATTGGGATCACACGTTTGAAGAGCATGATTCAAGAGAATTTGAGCATCCTTGTAATTATCTTCATAGAGACGCACACGACCACAGTAATAGTAATAGGTGCACTAGATATGATGTGATCGATAATAACGAACCATCTGACTTAAGGAACACTGGTCCAGTTCTTGTTCAATTCGATCATGATAACTCTCGTAAATATCTTCACAGAGACGCAAACTGCCTTGGAAAAACAGAATCTTTGCCAATTCGTTAATTGATTGATATGAAGGCAATCTATTAGATTCTATTCAAGGATATACTTATAAAACCATTGGTTAGTCCATAGGCAACATCTTTTCGGTTGTTGAAGACTGTCGCTACATTACGAATGGCCATTGTGCATTCGGCAATTTCCTTAGATTCTACAGCCTTTGGAATCTCAATATCATCATTCTTTTCTCTCCTTACTTTGTATGTTACAAGTCGACTTTCCTTGATATATTGAATGACTAAAGGAATAAGCCAATCCGCTCCAAGTTCGGGAATAAAGTTGACGATAATACTACAAACAACAGTATGCTAAATTCATACTCTAATCCTTGCTTTTGCATTTTCCACGCTTTTGGATAATCATGCTGTTGTAATGACCGTAGGGATTTCATATGAGCAAAGACGATTTCTTCCATACTATTTCTCATTATAATTACGCTTTTATCACCTCCGAATTTGTTCTGGGAATATATGAACGGAGTCGGCTTTACTCTATTCCAAAACACCAGTCATTTAATTAATACGCACGATAACGCTTCGACCATCCTCTTTCCTCCATAATGAAGTGACTCTTGGAGCGTTAGACAAGAACAGAGTAATCCCGCATTTTGCGTTGATAACGCCTTTAGAATCGTTGAAAAATACTACTTGTAAAGTGATATAATGATTACAGACTTCTTGGTCCATAAGGTGATGATTAATACAATTAGTCTCTAACTACAATCTCTATCATATTGTGGTTGAATTGAGAGGTTGATACAGGAATTAAGTGTTGAGGAGTGAAATGACACAACTATAGCATTGAAAAAGTGAAAATGGAAAGGTCAATATGTATCTCGTAATCTGCATCAGTGGAGAGATTTGATAAAGAGTTTTGGTGGCGTTAGTTATTTGAAAGAGCGCTGATTTAGGCTGTTAACCGCGATTTTTCCAGTTCATTGATTCTTCGGAATTCTCGATGATCGACTCCTGTACGTGACGTAATTGTGCTGTTCATCATAGGTATCATTCTTTCCACAATATTGATTGTGGTTGTTGTCATCACTCATTCTGCTAATGAACTATAGATTCTGGCTTTACGTTGGCTATTTTCACCGATCATTAAATCCTTTAAGCAAAAGAATGTGACTGTTCATGTTTCAGAAACCGTATTCTTCGATCCGATAACAAAGTATGGATTACATTTCTTTCTAAATGAATAGAAAACAAGAATCCTTTCCTTCTCTCGATGATCCTGATTCTCTTTATCTTTCTGTCATTATTCCAGCCTATAACGAAGAAAAACGTCTTCCAAAGATGTTAGACGAATGTATTCCATATTTACAGAATCGTACAAAGGCAAATCCGTTTCGTTTTTTTGTTACTCTTTATTGTAGTGATTTTACTTGGGAAATTATAGTTGTTGATGATGGAAGCAAAGATCGAACCAAAGATGTCGCTTACGAGTATATTCAACGGTATAACGCTACCAATATTCGCGTTCTTGTAGAATACTATAATCGAGGAAAGGGAGGCGCCATTCGAATGGGTGTCTTGTCTTGTCGAGGCCGCTACATTTTGATGGCAGATGCAGATGGTGCCACTACCTTTTCTGAAATAGAAAAGCTGGAGAAGGTCGTGAAGGAGGGATATGATCTTGCTGTAGGTTCCCGGAATCATCAAAAGGAAGATGCTGTTGCTAAACGAGCATGGTATCGAAACGTTTTAATGTATGGGTTTAATTTCCTTGTGAATATTTTATCTGGGATCCACGGAATTCACGATACGCAGTGTGGTTTCAAATTGTTTTCGAGACGAGTAGCACGAAGCGTCTTCCATTCACTTCATCTCGAACGCTGGGCCTTCGATATCGAGGTTTTGTATGTAGCAAGTCGCTTGAACTACAAGATTGCTGTTTGTTTCTCTTCTTCTGTTTATGTTTAGGAGATTCCTGTCCAGTGGATAGAGATTGAAGGAAGCAAAGTAAACATCATTCAGGCATCGATTACCATGTTCCGTGATATGGTAGCAACGAGATTAGCCTATATATTGCACATTTGGCGCCTCCCCAAAGTTCTAGATTCACATATTTCCTTTGTTTGTTGTTTTGAATCCATTTGCTCGTTACGAATACAAAATCTTATAAAAGATTCGAGAACAATCTCAAGGTGAACGAAATTTCGTTCTCCAATACATGCGAGAGTGGAAACGGTGGTTGTGTTCTCTAAAAAGAAACGCGTTAGATCAAATGAGCACTGAATTGCCTATGTACTATCTGGATGGTGAGCACCTGACCCCTGAGGACGTACTTTTGTTGGTGTCGTAACTCATGGATAGCTTATGGAGTTAGGTTACAGAAAGTTCAAGCTGGATCTTGCCCCCGAGGCCTGGGCGAAGGTCGATGTAGTTTTCTCTGTTTCGTGTAATCTTTAGTCTGGCCGTCAGGTTGTCGATGATATTGTGGAGAAGAAGATTGTGAAGTACGGTATCAATACAGGTTTTGGAAACTTCAAGGATGTGATCATTCCTCCTGAATCAGTAGAGGAGCTTCAGGTGAATCTGATTCGTTCTCATGCCTCTGGAGTTGGCGAGAACCTGTCCTATGAGCGTTCTCTCCGTATGCTTGCCCTCCGTTGCAACGTGCTTGCTAAGGGAAACAGCGGAGTGTCTCACGAGTCTCTGCAGCGTGCTTTGGACTTCTTTAATGCTGGAGTTGTGTCCGTCATTCCTCTGAAGGGAACTGTGGGCGCTTCAGGAGATCTTGCTCCTCTCGCTCATCTTTGCTTGGGTCTGATTGGAGAAGGAGAGGCTTGGGATCCCGAAGACTTGACTATCAAGCCCACGGAAGAGTTGGTGAAGAAGTACAACCTGACTCCCGTCCATCTCCGCGCTAAGGAGGGTCTTGCCTTCATCAATGGAACACAGTTCATTTCCACCCTGGGTGCTGAGGCTCTCGTTCGCGCTGAGCATGCTGCCCTTCAGGCTGATATCATTTCTTGCATGACCTTCGAGGCTCTTCGTGGAACCACTGCTGCTTACTGTCATTTCATTCATGATGCTCGTAAGCATGCTGGTCAGCGCGAGGTGGCCGAACGTATGCGTGCTGTTCTGAACAACGATCTCTGGAAGTCGGATATCTTCGAGAAGCTTACCGATAAGAAGAAGGTACAGGACTCATACACACTTCGTTGCGCCCCTCAGGTCCATGGTATTACTCATGATACACTGAAGTTCGTGCGTGGAATTATCACTACCGAACTGAATTCGGCTACCGATAATCCTATGATTTTCCGTGATGATAATGGTGAACCTGTAATCATTTCTGGAGGAAACTTCCATGGAGAGTATCCTGCCGAGGCTCTCGATTTCTTGGCCATTGCTATTCACGAAATTAGTGATATTTCGGAGCGTAGAATCGAGCGTTTGGTGAACAGCTCTCTGGGTGGACTGAATCCTTTCCTGACTGTGAAGGAGCGTGGCGGTTTGGACTCGGGTTTCATGATTGCCCATTGCTGTGCTGCTGCTCTGGTGTCGGAGAACAAGGTGCTCACCCATCCTGGTTCCGTGGATTCTATCTCCACTTCTGCTGGTCAGGAGGATCACGTGTCTATGGGAGGATTCTGCGCCAGAAAGGCTCTGGAAGTCACTGAGAACGTAGAGAATGTAATTGCTATCGAGTTACTCGCTGCATGCCAGGGTGTGTGGTTGCTGAACGAGAAGCCAACCGAGCCTCTGCAGAAAGTGTATGAGCTTGTCAGAGAGAATGTGACACCTTATACTCGTGATCGCTTCATGAGTCCTGATATCAAGAAGGTCCATAAGTTGGTCAAGGAGAACAAGGTCTGGGAGGCTGTTGCTCCTTACATTGAGAAGTACCATCAGTACGAGCTTGAGCATGGTGCTAAGTAAATGGTTTGCCCGTTGTTGTTTGTTGTAATACATTCCCGCGATTCTCGACTAGCCTTTTATAGAGTTTCTTTTAGAAGACATTTCATCAGATTCTTTTTTTATAATCGTTCGTTCTTACGTTTTAATTTGTCTGATTGTATAGATCTATTGTTATTTCATAATCCAACATGCCGGTATCTCATTTTGCCCTAAGAAGACTCATCCGCTTAGAATTCTCCTAAGAAGCCGGAAGGTTCGAAGAAATCACAGAAGAAGGCCACAGAAGAGAAGAATCTTTCGTTGAAGGTATTTGGGTCTGTATTGAAGAAAGCTTATTGATAGAAGGGAAATGCTGTTGAATCTCCGTTCCCTATTCGACCATCCAAACAGTAGGTCTTCTGGTTTCTTCTCACTGGGTAGAAAGAAGAGGGATCATAAGGAACAGCTGAGTGAAAAGGTAAGTTGTTAGGACGTGTTGTCAATCTTACCGTCTTGTAGAAAGAGAAGAAGGCGACGATCCCCAAGAAAGCAGGCAGAGAAACGGAGAAGATTTCTTCTAAAAAGGCCGAGAAAGCAAGGAAGGCTGAGAAATCCAAAGAGGTAGGGCCTATGGTAGAATTCGAACCCTAGATTGAATTAATGGACGAGAAAAAGAAGGTTGAGGAGGAAAAGAAGTTGCAGTCTTCGCTTTCCACAGAAATTATTGGAGAAAAGAAGATCGATACTGCAAATGGAAAGAAGATGGAAGAGGAAGTCCTCGATGATGGTAAGGAGTGGATAAGATGGGTGATTTGTAGAATTGACGTATCCTTTTTTCCAGTACAGTTTTCCTCCTTTTTTTATTCTTTAGCAAGCATCCAATGTTATTTGCCGTATTTATTCCCGATAACACGAATCGAGAAATCATTTATGTAAATAAGAAGTTATTCGTCATTGCAAGACGTCACACTGCAGATTATGTGGTATTTTAAATGACATTCACATGATGCGAAGATCACAGATCGTCGTGTTAGTAATGATGGCATTCGAATCTCTGTAAAGGTTGAGTATGATCGTGCGGAGATCTCAGCACGCCGCTTCTCAGCTTCTTCTGTTTACGTGAATGATATCGAGCGATTGGAATGTGCATGGACACCACTTCTGAATGGTGATACATTGACGTTTGCTGATGGATCTCGTTACACCTTCTATAATATTTACAACCAGCGAGATTTGGATGAGATCATTGTGGATGAGAACTCGATCGTACGGTATGTGCGGAAGAATATGTTGGATGAGGACGAGAGGCCACAGGGATTTGTATCAGTTCTTTCAAAGGAGACTAATTTTGATGCAATTGACCATTCTCATGACAATGAGGAAGTGTTGTCAGATGAGGAGGAGATGGAAGATGATGATGAGATACGACCAGAGTCTTCGGTACTTGTTGATAAGTTGATTCCAGGTCTAATCCCGTATGATAAGAGAGTTGACATGATGTTTAGAGGTGTGATAGGAACAGCAGGCGACAATGTGGAAGCATCAGATAGCTCAGAGGAGAAGGAGCCAAAAGATGCAAAAGCGATTCAAAAGGAATTATTAGATAATGTGAATACGTTGAACTCGATGATTGGTGCTGCTGTGAAGGATGAGGATTCATTTGTTCATCGTGTGAATGAGAAGGAGAATCCTTTTGATGATGGTGAAGGTAGCTTAGTTCAAATGAAGCGACCGACTGAACGTCGCTTGATTGATGTGTTGCTGACAGATCGTCGAAAGAGTCTTCCATCCCTGGATTTGAATGAACCTCTAACGAGTTCCAATGTATTTAGTCTGATCCCAAGTCGACGTGGAAATGAAAAACGACGAGAGAAACATGTAATTCGATTAGAATCAAGTAATCGAATGAGTGGGAATGCTGGTGATTATGAAGATCGAACCTTTATCATGTATCGTAGTAAGAATAAGTTAATGCCTTCCACTTGTGATGTGTATGATGTAAGTATTGGTGTTGATTATTCATGGAGAATGAATGATTCATATGATTATGTATCATTCATTCTCTGTTTACTCACTTAGAATCATTCATTAATCATTCATTCTCTCTTCACTCATTCACTAATCATTCTCCCTTCACTCATTCACTAATCATTCTCCCTCTATTCATTCACTAATCATTCATTCTTCCTTCACTCATTCACTAATCCATTCATTCTCTCTTCACTCATTCACTAATCATTCTCCTTCTCTAACCTTACAGATTGTTGTCGATGCATTCTTCCGTGAGATGATGGAAGGAATTGACCTTGATGATATTAAAGCGTTTTCATTCTCATATCCTTCTCATCTCTAGTCTTCTAACACAAAACACGAAGAATCAAAATAGTCATTATCGCCAATTGGTTCGTGAGACTGTTCAACAAGGAATCATTACTCCAGAGAAGAATTCAACAACTTTTGATACTTGTGGGTACCATATCACAGAATCATTCCAGCGTTATTGTTCCCTTCTCTTTCAATCTTATATTTCCAATACCAAATACGTAACTAACAAAGATAACGAATCTAAACATGCTTATCCTCCTCAATTTGTACGTATGAGTTGTGAAAATGGAAGACAATACATTAACAATATTATTCTCTCTCTAGCTCATGAACAGAAAGCTGATATGATCGTATGAGAGTATTGATATATATGAACTTCTAGACATTCAACTATCAGAAGAATATTCTTATTGAAGGAACTCCTCTGTGTTATCGGAAGTATCTCTTTGGTCTCTTCCCTTCTACTGTTCATATCAAACCAGCATTACAAGCAATTCCAAAGAGACGATTATCGGAGAATGGTAGTAGGAATGATTCGTTTGAAGAGATCATTCTGGATGATCCTTACTTCACAATGATTGATGATGAAGGAGTAGAAGAAGAAGAGGAGGATGGAATGAGTGATGGTGAAGATGAGAGCATGGAGATAATCGATGATGAATATGGTGATGATGATAGTGGAGCTGGAACGAAGATACCTTCTAAAGAAGAAGATGAGATTATGGAAGGTGATATTGTAGTGGTATCTGCACTACCTAAGGAATCCAATTCTGTACCTCATTTACTAAAGACGAATAAGGTATTCATCGTACTTATGATTCTTATGTAGCCTGTATTGCTTCATTATCCTCGTTCTCTTCCTCTACCAAAACTTCCTGATTCTCCTAAGCATAAAGAGAAGGAACGTCGTGCAGTGGTTGTGAAAGTGATTGGAAATCGCGTAAGATATGAATCAAAGTCTGAATCATAGTTAATCATTCGATATCTCGATAAGGAAGAGTCGGATGATCGTTCCTTATCAATTCGCTTGTCTCGTCGATCGGTTGATCTTACCGAATCTCAGGGACCTGATCGAGAGTCAAAGAAACGTGCAAAGAATCAAGCATTAGCTCGTAGTCTACATTCATGCCAGAGAAGTCAGGTTCGGAAGTGGGTCGATGAGGACGATCAGAAGTTTATTCTCATGAAGTGTGTGAATGATGCATGTGTTGATAAGAATTCTAATCATTAGATTCTAAGTGAACGAAATGAGAATATGAAGCAGGTTGAGAATCCGTATTCCATCATTCTTTCATTCATCACTAGACGACCTTTGTTTATCGTATTTGAAGATGCTCCGCTGTTGATCAAACGACGAAACGCCAATATTTTATCACTGCTTAGTGTTCATGATAAAATATTCTCATATCCTCTGTTTATCATTCTCACAGAGAAGTCTCATGGTCGTCAACAAGCTCAGAATAATGTGATGATGTTAGGAGGTCTCTCCATGCTGATGAGAGCTCCTGTTCGTCAACGTTCTGGTGATGGACGTTCACATATTGAACAGTACTTTGACAGTGTGATGGAGAGAGCATTCACACTACCTTACTCAGGTATCGATCTGACTTTGCAGACAGATATCATGGTGATTGAAGTGCCAGTACCAGTTGATAGCAAATATAAGTACTCTTATGATAAGAAAGTGGAAGAAGATGATAAGGCTGCTATGCGTGTTAAGCATATAAAAGAGCTTGAATTCTTCTTACGTGCTCATCATTTGTACTGTCCTGAAATTGATAAGATTCGTTATTTGGATCTGAAGAGAATCAAGAACTGGTTATCAATCATTCGTATGGCTTATAGTCTTCAAGCAAGTAAAGGATTACGTTATGTCCGTGAGGATGAAATATTCGATGTTTATAACAAATCTAAGGATTCAATTGTACGTACTGGGAAACCTGTCTATGTAAGTGAGAATCCTGGAGATACTCTGTATGCAGTAATGGATCGGAAGTGTCTGGAATATGCATTGAAAGTGTCATACAATACACAGAAAGAGAGTCAACCAGATTCATCTCAAGAAGTAGGCTAGGTAGAAGGTTGTGAGACGTAGATTCGGACACGGAATGAGAGTGAGAAGCGACTTATCTCCAATGGTTCATTCATTTCTCCAAACAATATTACTGTTGGATTTGATGATGTGGGTTCTCTGGAGAATGTTAAGGCGAAACTTCGAGTATGTATTGAATGATTTCATTACTTCCAGGAAGCAATCGTGTTACCTCTGCGTCGTCCCGAGATTTTCGCACAATCATCACTACTCAAGTCATGCAAGGGTCTACTCCTTTTTGGTCCTCCTGGTACTGGAAAGACGATGCTAGCGAAGGCTTTGGCACGAGAGAGTGGAGCTAACTTCCTTTCGATTGCTACGTCTACAATATTTAACAAGTACGTAGGTGAAAGTGAGCAGAACACACGCGCTATCTTCACTCTGGCTGCTAGACTCTCTCCTTGTGTGATCTTCATTGATGAAATTGATTCTATTCTGAGTTCACGTTCCTCAGGGGGTAGCAGTGAAGAATATACACGAAAAGTGAAGAATGAATTTATGTCATGTTGGGATGGACTGCTAACTGATGAGAATCTGCGTGTAGTTGTGATTGGATGCACGAATCGTCCGTTCGATCTTGATGATGCTGTATTGAGACGTTTCTCACGCAAATTATTGGTTGATTTGCCTGATGCTGAGCAACGTGAGAAGATTTTGAAGGTGATTCTGCGCAAGGAAAAGCTGAGTGACGACGTAGATCTGAAGGCGATTGCAAGCGATACAATGACGAAGGGCTTCTCTGGAAGTGATTTGTACAATCTCTGTCAAGCAGCTGCTTATATGCCCGTACGCGAGATTGTAGCAAAAGAAGAAGCAGAACCAGCAAAATCGAATGAACCAAAAATGGATTCGATGGGATTATTGTCATTGGATGATGAGGATGATGAAAATGGAATGGAAGTGGAGGATAAAGAGGAGATTAAGGTACGTCCATTGACAATGAAGGACTTTGAAAAGGCTTCGAAAGAAGTGGGCTATAAGAGGGAAGGATGATACATAGATTACATTCAGTTTCGAAGAGTCGAATAGTGTTATTCGAGCTATTCGTGAGTGGAATGAGAAGTACGGAGACAATGGATCTCGAAAGTCCGACGACCTATCCTATTATATTTAATGGATCTGTGTTTGTTTGATTTTGAACTATTACCTTCAATAGGTAATTATCTTTCGACCTCAAGTTAAAAGAATTTGATTGGTCCATTTCAATTGCAAAGAAGTGTCCATCTTTCATCTACGCGTTGAAAATTAGATCGATAAAGGAGTTTATGTCAAGGATGTTCTCCGGAACATTCGGATCTATTCGTTCATTTGGTCTAAAGAGAGCGGGTAGTGATCTCATCTATTCATGCATTCCAAGGTATTTTATGTATTCCATTGAATTACTTCTGTAGAGTGAATAGTTCGTGGCCACACTGTGGTCTTTGTAACCAACGTATTACTCTTGACAAAGAGATTTTTATGTAGAACCATTACAATTGACTAGTAATGATGTAGGTTTGGAGACACTCCATTTTGTTCGGAGAATTGTCGGTCTCTCGCCATTACCGCAGCAACTCGTCTTTTAGCCCACTAATGCTGGCACCGAAGTAGGTCTATCGTAACTGTTCTCTCGTTGTTCCATACCATTCTTCATGTAACCGTTATTCGTTGTTCGTTATTTTTGTTATGTTTGTTCAACCATCAGGAATCGCTTCTTATCAAGACAGGATGTTTGAACTTAACTGTTTCTTTGAAGTACCGTAGAATGGAGATATGATGTCAATAAGGTAATTTCCAGCTTTTCAGGGTCATAGCATTCGTATTGAGCACAATAATCACGTATGGACTAATAACCTGTGCGTCCAATCGTTTGTCCGTTCTTCTTGCTTCTCCCATTTTTTCTCCTCTTCTATCATGATACGTTCTTTTACTAAAAATCATAAGCTATTAACTGCATGCACTGCAACTGCTGGTGTGGGGGGTCTGTTTCTCATAAAACGGGAGAATCGGTATTTCAGGTTGTCTCCTTTCTGATATTTAGCTTGAAGGTGAGCGATGCGATGGAAAGGGTCTCTCGAACAACTTACTTTTTGGGGAATGCAGGAATCATCGTCTATGACTATTGGTATTCCTTCCGAAAAGTCGATAGGGGTACCCCTGAGTATGAAGCCCTGGAACATGAGATTAATGAGCGAACAGCCAAACGACTTTTTCGTATTTGCGAGTAAACTCTATATCTTCTTTCCATTTTAGTCATCTTGGAGGTTATTTTGCAAAGTTTGGTCAAATGATTTCGTCCATGGAGAGGAGTATTCCTCCCGAATTCGTCAAGGAACTCTCCAAGTGTCAAGACAATCTTAGTCCCGTTCCCTTTTCTGAGTTTGAGCGAGTTATTAAGGAAGATTTGGGTATGAAACCTGAAGATATTTTCGAAAGAGTGGAAGATGTTCCTATTGGCTGTGCTTCTCTAGCTCAAGTCCACCGTGGTACTCTAAAGACGGGAGAAGATGTGGCTATCAAAGTCCAGTATCCCACTGTTGCCCGGAATACACAAGTTGATCTTCGAAACATGGAATTTGTAACAAAGCTTTGTGCGAAGATATTCAAGCATTTCCAATATGATGTAAATGTGTTTGAAGTGGTTCACTTTAGTGGATTGTTCCGAAGTTGCGAAGTACTGTAGAGAGTGAGTTTGATTTTAGCGAAGAACTCAATAACATGGAACAATGTCGAGAGTTCTTCCTTCCTAATCCATCAATCTATGTTCCAAAGGCATATCGTGAATACTCATCAAAACGAATCGTTGTAATGGAGTATATTGATGGAGTCAAAGTAAACGATCTGAATGGAATTAGGCAATCTGGATTCAAGCCACACGACGTTGGTATGCTGTGCATCCAAGCATTCAGTGATATGATCTTCCGATTCAATAGCGTTCATATGGATCCTCATCCCGGTAATCTACTTGTCCGGCCGATTCCGGGTACTCACAATCCGCAATTGACATTGATGGATGATATGTAGTTTTCAGTTGTCAAAGAAATCGAAGA